>Ga0187859_10001062_pt1 | contig 17752 bp, 16 predicted proteins | sample June2016WEW_10_1_2_FD_133019 | JGI IMG/M metagenome (GOLD analysis project Ga0187859, IMG submission 133019) | Peatland microbial communities from SPRUCE experiment site at the Marcell Experimental Forest, Minnesota, USA - June2016WEW_10_10 | ecosystem: Environmental > Terrestrial > Soil >...
TGGTGCGCGAGGTAGACGCGCTCGGGGGCATCATGGGTGAAGTCACCGATGCGGTCGGTATTCAATTCCGCCTGCTCAATACTTAGCGCGGGCCAGCCGTATGGTCTCCGCGGGCGCAGTGCGACAAGCAGGCGTATCGCCTCAAGATGCGCGAGGTGCTCGAGTCGCAGGCGAATTTGAAGATCAAGCAGGCGGAAGTGGCGGATGTGGTGGTGGAGCAGCATTCTGCACTCAGCACTCAGCACTCAGACTCGGCAGAAGTTACTGGCAACTGGCAACCGGCAACTGGCAACTGCATTCGTGGCATCCTCCTGCGCGACGGGCGCCGCGTATCGGCGGACGCGGTCATCATCACTACCGGGACTTTTCTCAACGGCTTGATTCATTGCGGGGAGCAACAGTATCCGGCAGGGCGTTCGGGCGAACCTGCCGCAGTGCTGCTCGGCGAAGCGCTCAAGAAGCTGGGGCTGCGCGGTTGCCGGCTGAAGACGGGGACGCCTCCGCGGCTTGACGGACGGACCATCGACTGGTCGCGCTTTGAGCGGCAGCCCGGTGATTCCGACCCCACTCCGTTCAGCTTCCGCACCCGCCGTGTCGCGCATCACGACTCGCAGGTCCCTTGTTATATCGCTTTCACGACGGAGGAAACGCATCGCATCATCCGCGAAAATGTCCATCGTTCGCCGATGTATAGCGGGCAGATTCAATCGACCGGGCCGCGTTACTGTCCTTCCATCGAAGACAAGATCGTCAAGTTTCCCGACAAGCTGACGCACCAGCTTTTCCTCGAGCCCGAGGGCCTGAACACGCACGAAATCTACGTCAACGGCATGAGCACTTCGCTGCCCATCGACGTGCAGCTGGCGATTCTCAAGTCAATTCCGGGGCTCGACGGCGCGGAGATGATGCGCCCGGGGTACGCAATTGAGTATGACTCGATCGATCCCACGGAACTGAAGCGCACTTTGGAAACGAAGAAGATTGCCGGGCTCTTTCTTGCCGGGCAGATCAATGGCACGTCGGGATATGAAGAAGCCGCCTGCCAGGGAATCATGGCCGGAATCAACGCGGCACTGAAGGTGAAGAATGAAGCGCCGCTGATTCTCGATCGCACCGAAGCCTACACGGCGATTCTGATCGACGATCTGATCTCAAAGGGAACGAACGAACCGTATCGCATGTTTACGTCGCGAGCCGAGTTCCGTTTGCATCTGCGGATCGATAATGCGGACCGGCGGCTGACTCCGCATGGACGGCGTGTGGGGCTGATTTCGGATGAGGCGTGGGCCGACTTTGAGGCAAAACAGCACCGGCTTGATGAAGTAAAGCAAATTTTGGAGCGAACGAAGCTGACAGCGGTGATGGCGGCGGAAGTCGAACTCATTGCTTTCGGCGGCCCCGAAGGTTCGCGGACAGAGCCTGCCCTGAGCCTGCCGAAGGGAGTGTCCGCGCCCCACGATCTTTTGGCGGCCGTGGGGCAGTCGCTGGCGCAGTTGCTGAAGCGGCCTGAGATTACAGTCGAGCGAATTGCGCCCGTGCTGCTGAATCTTATTCCTAACTTTTTTGAAAGAGGTTCCTCTGCGAACTCGGCGTCTTCTCCGGTGATCTCTGCGCTGACGCTCTCATCCGAAGTCCGCAATGAGCTCAAGTCGATCGAAACTGAAATCAAGTATGCCGGATATCTCGGCCAGCAGGAGCGCGCCATCGAACGCCTGAAAAAGGCCGAGCAGCGCCGCATTCCGGATTGGTTCGATTACCGGGCGGTGAGCGGGTTGTCGCGCGAGATGCAGGAGAAACTTGGCAAGGTCGTCCCGCAAACGCTCGGCCAAGCGTCGCGCATTCCCGGCGTGACGCCGGCGGCGGTTTCGCTGATAAATGTCTATATAGAGATTCAAGGCCGGCGGCGAGAGCAGGCTGCGGCGATTTAACTCAATCTTCGGCGCGCTTAAGCCGGAGTGCGCTTCACATCGGGCGCAGATTCGGCCCAACTTTCGGTGCGGCGGTGAGCCCGACAAACACTATCCACGCGCCGGTGGCCCACAGCAGCAAGCCAAAGGATAATCCCACAATTTTTTGGCGCAGGGCTGCGTCGGCCATGAAGAATCCAAATAGTGCGACGGCTGACCCGACCAAAGCTGTCCCGTAATAAAGTGGCGCTTGAAAGAGGGCGGCCAGCGGATAGAAATGGACGGCGACGATGAGGGCGATGCCGGAGAGAATGTAATCGGGGTAATGAATTGCATTCAACACCACGACCGCCACAAAAATTGCAGCCAGCTCAAGGCCGAAAATTATATAGAAGCGCCGGCTGATCTCGTGGTTCATGGCGAGCTGTTGCGGCGTCGGCGGAACTAAATCGAAGGGAAGCTTGAATGCGCGCATCGCAAGCATCGCGATCGATGTTGCCAGCGCCATGCCGACGGCGACCAGGGAAGTCCGAAGCCATCGGGGCGAGGGGCGTCCACGAAACAAGCCGAGCAGGAGCCAGACGATGCCGAAGCCGAACATAACCGCGGCGCCGGTAGTCATTCCTAGCAGTGTGTTTCGATCCATTGTTATCCCGTCTTCAATCTAGGGCTTCCCATTCTCTCGATCTCATCCAAAGTACAGTGACGCCGACAGTCGCCGAGCTTCGCTCGGCTGGGCAGGTGGGGGCACCTGCCCCTACGTGGGCTTAGCGAACCGCCTTCTCCAGGGCGGCGCGCAGTTCGCCGTAGGACAGCGCTCCTGGATGATACATCTCGACCTGACCGGCGCGATTCAGTACGACCAACGTTGGCGTCGTGCTCGCTCCGTAGGCGTCGAAATTCTGTTTGCTCAGCGGCACCGGCATATCTTGCAGGCTGGCGTAATAACGGGCGCGAACGGATTCGATATAGGCGCGTTCGGCGGCGGGCGCCGCATCGGCCCCTTGCGCGGCGTAACCGTAAAGTTGCGTGGGGCCGATGACCACTAAGCCGTCGCGGGCAAACTCCTGGCGCAGGCGGACAATCACCGGCACTTCCGCTTTGCAGTCGACGCACCAATGCGCCCAGAAGAACAAGAGCACGGGCGAGCCTTTCAGAGAGGCAAGCGTCGGAGGCTTAGGTCCGAGATATTGCGTTTCTTGCAGAGGTGGTGCAGGCTGTCCGACGAGGACGAGCATGTTGAGATTCTTTTGAAGCCGCGCTCGAATCGAGGTATTTCCGTAGCGCGTTAAAGCCGATCGCAACAGGCTGACGGCTTTCGCGTGCTGGCCCTTCGCGTCGAGGCTCTGAGCGAGAACTTCATAGGCGGCGCCAAGCGCGAGCGGCAACTGGGGTTCGGCATCCAGTTTTCGTTTGGTTAATTGCTTCTCGCACAGGGTGCGTGTCTCTGTGGCGTAAGTGGAGGCTTGGTCCCATTGGCTCATGGAAGCCGCTCCGCGGGCCATCCATGACAAAGCTTCGAGATATTCGGGAGTTACGCCGCGCTGCGACTTATAGGCGTTGAGTTCCGACTCAGCCGCCGTAAAGGAATTCCGCGCCAGTTCAGCGCGGACATCGCCGATCAGGTCGCCTTGGGCGAGCAACGGCCCAGGCGTCAAAAAGTGCAGGAGAATAATTACCAGGATTGCGGCAAAAGCCAATGTGGGTCGCAGCCGTATGAACATTCCCTGATGATGAAGGAGCCGCGAAGAAGTTGCAAATCGGGTCTCAGGCAGCCGCGTTAAAGCGGCTTTCGGAATACCGGTCGTCGGATTGTCCGAAGATCTCCACCATTTCGGGGAAGGTCGCAATCTCGAAATTCGCCAGGGAACGGTTTTGCGCCAGCCCTTGTAAGACAGCTGCCGAGGGGCGATACAATTTGAGTCGAATACCTTTTTCGCGCGCCCAGCGCTCGAGGAAGGCAAGCATGCCGAGTCCGCCGCCACCGATTGCCTTGACTTCCGACAGATCGAGCGCGATCGTACGGGCATCCTCCTGCGCCTGCACCACATAGCGAAGCCTGAACACCGCGTCATCGCGGACGATCCTGCCCTTGCACTCAACCACGGCTAAATCGTTGAAGGTTTCAACGTTCATGTTCAGCATAAAATCCTCCGCTTGCGCTGTAGGAGCAAGAATCCTGCCAAAGGACAAGGTCCCTTACTTTTCAGTTTGATGCGTTGTTATAAGAAGCGTCTAATCGGGCAATTCCTTACGGAGAGCGAGGAATGTCTTCCTACGGCGCGGGCTGTATCGATTGGGTGGATCCTGTAGGACCTGCCCGGGCGTTACCCCGGTAATATAAAATTTTCTAGCCATTTATCGCCGGATATGTACAATTTAGGTGCGTTTGACTTTGCGGTTGTCAGCAGTACCTGCTCTACAGCGTGACCTGCCTTACAGCGTGACCTGCCTGAGCGCGATCTGCCAGCACTATCCTGCGAGTTCCGGCGCACACTTCAACACAAAAGGAACACAGCAACATCATGGAAACAGGAACAGTAAAGTGGTTTAACGATGCCAAGGGCTATGGTTTTATCAGCCGCCAGAATGGTGAAGACGTATTCGTACACTTCTCCGCCATCCAGGCAAACGGTTTTCGCAGCCTGCAGGAAGGTCAACAGGTTCAGTTCGACGTAGTCAAAGGCCCGAAGGGCTGGCAGGCGGAAAACGTCAAAGGCGTCTAAAGCCACAACCAAAATTCGGAGAGAGAAAGGCGGCCCGGGCAGGCCGCCTTTTTTGGTCGCTTTTTTAACGTGGATTGCGTAGGGGCAGGTGCCCCGCACCATAGCGATTTCCGGCGTCGGCGTACCGCTTAGGCCGCCTGCTCAGCCTCGGCGACGGTTCCGTAAAAATGAAAGAAGTTTTCGACGCGCGTGACCTCAAGCGCGTGGTGGATGCGCTGATTCACACCTACCAACCCGAGGCTGCGTCCATCTTTTTGCCGCGAGACATAGGCCCCAACCAGTGCCCCAATTCCAGCGGAATCGGCGAGCGACACATCCGTGAAGTCGAGAATCAGCGCGCGCGACTTGTCGGCACGCACCTTGGATTGAAACCCAAATACATTCTGGAGGGTCAGCGGCCCGGAAAGGCGCAAGATGCAGGTTCCCTCGCGGGAGCCGGGGAGTTCTTCGATGTGCAGGGGCTGATCAGCCATGCGAGAAATGTTAAATGCGTCACGAAGCTGTGAACATTAATAACAGGTTAATTGCGGGAAGAGATTACTTCTGGACGAATGTCTAGGTCTGCGCCTTTGTCTGGACGAACGCGAACACAAACAACGCTCCGAACAGCAAGTCGACGGCGCCAAAGGTGAGGTCGGACGCGTGCAAGCGGTGCTGCAGAAAAAGAACAACGAACGTCGTTCCGTAGCTGAATTTTTCGATCATGCCGGCCACCATGAGCGGCCGGAAGCGGGTGGGGTTCGTGGCGATGATCAGAAACGCGACTTGCCAGGCAAGGCCAACTCCGACGAAGCCGTAGTAGAAGGCGGGATGGGTAATAGGCGGGGGGTCTTGCCGTCCAATGATGTCGAACATGAAATACAGAGGGGTAAGGACCAGAATGCCCCAGATGCCGGCGCTCCAGAAGACTATTTTGGCGAATTTCATTTGCCGCCCGTGCGTTACTCTCCGCCCACCGTCAAGCCGTCGATGCGAATCGTCGGCGATGCCACGCTGCCGCGGAATTCCAGGTCAGTGCCAATCTCAGAAATGTTATTAAACATATCTTTCAGATTGCCCGCCACCGTGATTTCTTCGACAGGATAGGCCAGTTCGCCGTTGACAATCCACATGCCCGACGCTCCACGCGAATAGTCGCCAGTGACTAGGTTCGCGCCGTGGCCGAGAAATTCGGTTACGTAGAGGCCGTCTTTGACCTCAGCGATAATCTGTTTCGGCGTTTTGCTTCCAGGCTGAAGGAAGTAATTTCCCGGCCCAATTCCGGGCGTTCCGGCCAGCCCGCGAGAGGCGTTGGCGGTTGTTTCGAGGCCGAGCTTCTTCGCGGTGTAGGTATTCAGCAGATACGATTTGAGGATTCCGTTTTCGATGACGACAGTGCGGCGCGTGGGGATGCCTTCACCATCGAAGGGCGTCGTGCCGAAGCCACCGCTCATGGTTCCGTCGTCGATGACGGTGACGTTTGTTCCCGCGATTTTTTCGCCGAGCTTGCCGGCGAGAAACGACGCTCCGCGATAGACGGAGTCGCCATTCACGCCCTCAAAAATGTGTTCGAGCATGGAGTTCGAAACCATGGGATCGAGGACGACCGGCACATGCGCAGTCTTCACCTTGCGCGCACCCAGGCGGCGCAGTGTGCGGCGGGCGGCTTCTTTTCCGACCTGCTCGGCGGAGTCCAACTTGGCGAGGCTACGCGCGACCGAATACCAGTAATCGCGCTGCATTCCGCCGCTCTCGTCCTGCGCGATGGGGACGACGGCAACTGAGCAGTAGGAGCGGCGATATTCGCCGACGAAGCCATGGGAATTGGCCAGCACTTTTCTGCCGGTGGCAGCGTCGAACGATCCACCTTCGGAGTTCTTGATGCGGGGATCGGCATCGAGCGCGGCCTTTTCCGCGCGGCGGGCGTACTCGATGCGCTCGGGGCCGGGCAGCGAGTAAACGTCTTCGTGATAAAGATGAAGGTCACCGGAGAGCGAGCCAAGCGAAGCGGCCTCGGGAATTCCAGCATACGGGTCTTCGGAAGTTATTCGCGCCAGCTCGAGCGCCGACTTCAACATGCGATCAATGCCGCTAGGAGAAAAATCGCTGGAGTAGGTGCTGGCGGCGCGCTGTCCGAAGAAGACACGGACGCCGATCGCGCGCGAGCCGGATTCTTTCAAGGTTTCGACCTGGCCGAGGCGCACGACGGTGGAGAATTCGTCGCCTTCGCGGACGACGCACTCGGCGGCGGAAGCGCCGCCCTGCATGGCGCGGCGGACTACGTCGGAGGCGATCTCCTTGAGATCGGTTGTGAGTTTTGTTTCGCTGGTTTCGAGTGTTGTCGTCATTTTGAAAAATATTGCAGAGGTGAGAGGTCAGATTGCAGAAGTGGAAATCTGAGGTTTTCACCTCTGCAATCTGACCTCTAACCTCTGCAATGATCCTACTGCATGTACCCGCCGGTCTCCCGCTTTGCAGTCCCACCAACGGTCATGCGATCGATTTTGATGGTCGGAATGCCCACTCCGACCGGAACGGCCTGTCCATCTTTGCCGCAGGTGCCTACGCCTTCGTCGAGCTTCAGGTCATTGCCGACCATCGAAACACGCGTGAGCACATCGGGCCCGTTGCCGATCAGCGTCGCGCCTTTAATCGGAGCGGTAATCTGCCCGTCTTCGATGAGATAGGCTTCGGACGCACCGAAAACAAATTTGCCATTTGTGATGTCGACCTGTCCGCCGCCGAAGTTGACTGCGTAGACGCCATTCTTCACGGAACGAATAATGTCGCCGGGATCGTCCTGACCCGCCAGCATATAAGTGTTCGTCATGCGCGGCATGGGGATGTGTTCGTAGCTTTCGCGGCGTCCGTTGCCGGTGTCGGCCAGGCCCATCAGCTTTGACGAAAGCTTGTCGCTCAGATAGCCCTTCAGAATTCCATTCTCGATGAGCACGGTTTCCTGGGTGGGCTGGCCTTCGTCGTCCACGTTCAAGGAACCGCGCCGCCAGGGCATCGTTCCATTATCGATCACGGTGCACTTTTCGCTGGCTACGCGCTTGCCGATCAGGCCAGCGAATGCCGACGTTTTCTTGCGATTGAAGTCGGCCTCCAAGCCATGGCCTACGGCCTCGTGCAGCAGCACGCCGGGCCATCCGGGGCCGAGGACCACTGCCATGTCTCCGGCGGGAGCTTCGCGGGCGTCGAGTTGCAGGATCGCCTGGCGCGCGGCCTCTTTGGCAAAAAACTCGGGAGTTTTCTCGCCAAAAAAGAAGTCGAGCGCAACCCGTCCGCCGCCGCCGGATGTGCCGCGACCCGAACTGGCTTCGGTCTTCGCGATGCAGGAAACATTCATGCGCGCCAGCGGCTGCGAGTCCTCGGCGAACGTGCCGTCAGTGCCAACCACCAGGATGTTCCGGAGTTCATCTCCGTAGCTCGCCCGCACCTCCTTGACCCGCGGATCGTATCCGCGCGCGGTGTGATCGGCGCGCATCAGCAGATCGACCTTAGCGCTAATGTCAGCGTCGACCGAAGGCAACGCCACCGGATAGAGACTGCGGGCCGGCTTCTGCTGGAAGCCGGCGACCGTCGATTTGGCGGGCGCGCTAGCGATCAGCGCGGCAGTGCGCGCAGCATGCAAAATCCGCTGCGGAGAAAGATCATCAGTATAGGCGTAGCCCGTGCGCTCGCCCGAAACGACGCGCACTCCGCAACCGGCAGAGATCCCCTGCGATGCCGACTTCACCAGCGACTCATCCACCATGAGCGAGGTCGAAGTCAGGTATTCGAAATAAAGGTCGGCATAGTCTCCGCCCGCCGAAAGCGCGGCGGCCAGATACATCTCAAGATCGTGGTTAGTAAGCCCGTAGTGTTCGAAGAAAAAACGTTGCTGATTGGCAGTCACCATATTTGGATGCCCTTCACTTGAAAACGACTCGTAGCGAGCCAGCCCCTAAATGGGCATCGTTGCTCGACGCTTGTGGCATCGCTAAAGCAATACCCTGATCCGAACCGACTAAGCAGCGGACGACCTATAGCAATTATCCCATGAGCAGAAGATCGCCGCGCTGCGCCGCGATTACCGGCTCGATGCCTTCCCAAGGCGGGACGAAAACCGACCAAATTCCGCGTCCAGCGGTCACTGACGGCGAGTCCGTCGTCGGCGAACAATTCTGCGATGACCCCCGAATCGCTGAGTCAGACGGTCGCCGATTTTCTCGACGGCGCACGCGCCGCGGTGGTGATCGAAGACGGCTCCATCGCCTTCAATCTGGCGGAATCGAAGTATTCGATTTCGGGCGAGTACAACAAATGCCTGCTTCACCTCTGGTCGCACGAAAGAAATGTTGTGCGGCGGGTGCTCGATGCTGAGGTCAAGACCACCACGTTGCGGTTGCAGGTGCAGCGCATGGGGCAGAATCGACCGACCCGTCTCGATTTTTGCCGCGATCGCGATCAGCGCGCCCCTGCCGCGCGACGAGCGGCGCGCACGGCCTATGAGCCGCGCCTGCGTCGCGCGCTGGAGAGGTATCTCCCCGAATGGTCCGTCGTCCGTCTGACTACGAGTGTCGATCTTGAGCATTCCTTTGGCCCGGCTTATTTGCGAGGCTGGCTGCGGCGGGGGCAGCGGGCGCTGGCCATCGTTGGCGTGAACGACCAGGAGACACAGTCGACTGTCGACGGCGCGCTCGCCTGCGGAATTCTCTGGCTGGAGGCGTGCCGACTGGCGCAGCGCGACCGAAGTGTGGTCGAAGGGCTCACTCTGGTTGTGCCGAAGGGGATGGCAGCCTTGACCGGGCAGCGCATGGCGCACCTCAATCCGGTCGCCGCGAAATGGCAGTTGTATGAATTCGACCAACGCGAGGATGCGCTGGTTGCGGCGGATCTGAGCGATCGCGGCAATCTGGCGACCAGGCTGGTGCACTCCGTCGATGAAGGACTGGCGCGCGAGCGATTTGTGCAATCGATCGCGCGCATTCGCGCCATTCTGCCGAATGCCGAAGTCGTGACTCTCTCGCCGGCGCTCGTTTCATTCCGGCGCCATGGACTCGAGTTCGCCCAGGCGCGCATCGCGCATGATCCGCGAAATTTTGCGAGCAAGGAGGAAATTGCCTTCGGCGTGGGTCCGGAAGAGCGTGTGCTCAAGGCAGGGAATGAAACGCAGTTTGCCGACCTGGTGCGGCTAGCGGCAGCATTGCGCCATAAGGATGGTCCGAAAAACCATGCGCTCTGGCGCATGCATCCGGAGCGCTGGCTGGAATCGCTGGTCACGGGCGACATCTCATTACTCGACGGACGGCTGCGGCCGGAGCCCGTCTATGCGCAGGTACCCGCTTTTGCCGCGGCCGATCGCGCCATGATCGATATTCTCGGCACTACGCGCGAGGGGCGATTGGCGGTGATCGAGCTCAAAGCGGATGAAGACTTACACCTGCCGCTGCAAGGGTTGGATTACTGGTCGCGCGTCGCGTGGCATCAGAGCCGCGGGGAGTTTCAGCAATTCGGTTATTTTCCCGGACGCGATATTTCGCCGCAGAAGCCGCTGCTGATGCTGGTCGCGCCCGCTCTGCACGTGCATCCCACGACCGATACGATCTTGCGTTATTTGTCGCCGGAGATCGACTGGGAAATGCTCGGAGTTGACGAGCACTGGCGGGAAGAGATCAAGGTTGTGTTCCGCAAGAGGCCGGTGCGCACGCCGGCGCGCGCAGCATAAAGCTGGCAGTGCGAAATGCTAGGATTGTTTTCGCAAAATTCCATCGAAGACTGAGCAGATATTCCGCGTGGTTCGTTCACTCGCGATTTGGACAAGAGTAATCTGAACGGAGTTGGGTCTGCGCGAGACGGCCTCGGCGGGGAAATTAATGCGAGTTATTGCGGGAGAATACCGGCGGCGTGTGTTGCGATCGTTGCCCGGACTCGAAATTCGTCCAACGTCAGATCGCCTGCGCGAGACCTTGTTCAACGTTCTGTGCACGGGGAATCCCACGGCGCTGGCTGGATCGTTCTGGATTGATTTGTATGCCGGGACGGGCGCGGTTGGCATCGAGGCGCTGAGCCGCGGCGCGAGAATTGCGCACTTCGTTGAGGCGTCGAAAGCGGCGGCGGCGGTGATCGCCGCGAATTTGAAGTCGTTAGGGATTTCGAGCGGATTTCAGATCGTCAAGGCCGAGGCCGCGAAGTCAATGCGGCAATTGGAAGCGGGATGCGTTGCGGATTATGTTTTTCTTGATCCGCCTTACTCGATGCAGGATGAATATGCGAAGACACTGACAGCACTGAGTGAATCGAAATTGCTAAACGAGCATTGCATCGTGATTGCCGAGCATCAGAAGAGGTTTGATCCGGGCGAGGCGTTTGGGAAGTTGGAACGCTATCGGAAGCTCGTGCAAGGGGATGCGGCGCTGAGCTTTTATCGAATGGTTTAGGGAGTTCCCGTGGCCCATGAAGAGCGTGAACCACTGAGTCCACGGAGGAACACAGAGGGGTGGCTATAATCACTACGCATGGCTAACTTTCCACCGGTTGATGAACAGCTGGCCTACATCAAGAAGGGCGCGGCTGAGATCGTCAAAGAATCAGAACTGCGATCGAAGCTCGAACGCTCGCTCGCTTCTGGCAAGCCTTTGCGGGTGAAGGCGGGCTTCGATCCTACTGCTCCCGATCTGCATTTGGGGCATACCGTTCTGTTGCGCAAGCTCAAACATTTTCAGGACCTCGGACACACTGTCATCTTTTTGATCGGCGATTTTACGGGGATGATCGGCGACCCAACGGGGCGTTCGGCGACGCGTCCGCCGCTGACGCGGGAGCAGATTGTCGAGAATGCGGAGACTTACAAGGCGCAGGTATTTCGGATTCTTAGCCCCGAAAAAACCGTGGTCGACTTTAATAGCCGATGGTTCTCAAAATTTTCGGCTGAGGATTTCATACGGCTGACGGCGAAGTACACGGTGTCGCAAATGCTGGAACGCGAGGACTTCCACAAGCGCTTCCATGACGAGAAGCCAATTGCCATGCACGAACTGCTGTATCCGCTGGCGCAGGGATATGACTCGGTCGCGCTCGAAGCCGATGTGGAGTTGGGTGGGACCGACCAGAAATTCAATCTGCTGGTAGGGCGCGAGTTGCAGCGAGCATACGGCCAGGAATCGCAGGTCGTGCTGACGACGCCGATTCTCGAAGGGCTTGATGGCGTCAACAAAATGTCGAAGTCGCTGGGCAACGCGATTGGCATACACGAGCCTCCGCTCGAGATGTACGGCAAAGTGATGTCGATTTCGGACGAGATGATGTGGCGGTATTACGAACTGCTGACGGATGTCCGGGCAGAGCAGATCGCGGAGATGAAGGCGGATGCGGTCAGTGGGAAAGCGCATCCGATGGCGCTGAAGAAAGAGTTGGCGCAGGGGATTGTTGCCGACTTTCATTCGACGGAGGCAGCGGAGAAGGCGGCGGAGGATTGGGCGCGGCAGTTTCAAAAGGATCAGGCGCCGGAGGAGATCGAAAGTGCCGTTGTTTCTTTCGCCGAGGTGGCGAACCGCGAAGGCGACGGAGTTCGGCTGGCCAAAGTCGTCGTCAAGATCGGCTTTGCTGCGTCTACGAGCGAATCGGATCGCAAGATTAAGGAAGGCGCGGTCAGCGTCGATGGAGTAAAGACGACTGTACCGATCGTTAAGGCTCGCGCTGGCACAGCGATTACGGTCCGCCTAGGAAGAAAGATTAAAAAGGTTGTGCTCTCCTAGCACTTCTTCAACGTCGCACTTATCCAACTATCAAGCCTTACCGAGCTTTGCTCGGCCGGATAGAAGAGGGTGTCCGTCGCTACGTGATTCTTACTGCTTCCGGCATTCTTTTGTGCCAGTCGGTCGACTGCTCGTAGGCGTGCGCGGTTTGCAGGACTACATCTTCTCGCCAGGGGGCGACGGCCAGCTGCAGGCCTATGGGCATCCCGTCTTTTGTGAATCCGCAGGGTATTGAGATCGTCGGGATGCCCCAGACGTTGAAGGGGCGCGTATTGCGCAGCATGATTAGTTCTTGGGGTCGCAGGTCTTCGGGATGCTTTTGCAGATCGGCGATCACCGGCGGTGGAATCGGAACCGTTGGTGTCAGCAGCACATCTACTCCGTCTTTATTTTTTCCGTCATTAAATATTTTTCGGATGGCGTGGCGGCTGGCTTGGAGATCGCGGCCGGCTCGCAGAGCGTCGGCGGCGGAAATTTTGGCTCCCGATTGAATTCTTGCCAGCGTCGCTGGCTGATACAGATCGGGTGAATTAGCTACGAATTGCTCATGATAGGCGTAGGCTTCGGCGCTCACCAGTTTGCGGTCGGTAGGAACTTCGAGCTTGATGTCGTCGCGAATTTCGGCCTTAAGTTCGCGGAAGACCTCGATTGCTTTTTCGATGGCAGCGGCGATCTCGGGGTGAGTCTCGTCGAAGAAAAACTTGCGCGGGATGCCGACGCGCAGTCCTGCCGGTAATTCGGCCCCGTATTTGCCGACGGCTTCGACAAAGTTTTGCACTGGAGCGTCGATGCTGGCGGGGTCGTCTGCGTCGTAGCCTGCGAGCACTTGCAGCATCAGAGCTGCGTCATAGACTGAATTGACGATTGGGCCTACGTGATCGCACGACCACGCTAAGGGGATGACTCCGCGGGCGCTCACTCGCCCGTAGGTTGGCTTGAGTCCGACTACTCCACAATAGGCGGCAGGCAGTCGGATTGAGCCGGCGGTGTCGGTGCCAATCGCGGCTAAGCCGAGGGCTGCGGCTACGCTCGCTGCGCCGCCTCCTGAAGAGCCGCCGGTAATGCGTGACGTGTCCCACGGATTGTGAACCTCTCCAAAAAGACTGATCATCGAGCTGCCGCCATAGGCAAATTCGTGGAGGTTCTGCTTGCCTGGAATGATGGCTCCGGCGGTGCGCACACGACGCGTGACCTCGGCGTCTTCGGTAGGAATCCGGTCTTTGAACACTGCGCTAGCGGCAGTCGTGCGAGTACCGGCAGTATCGATGATGTCTTTGAGTCCAATTGGAATGCCGTGGAGCGGACCCTGATAATTGCCGCCGTGAATCTCCTGCTCGGCTTGGCGCGCCTGATCGAGCGCGGACTCGGCCATGACGGTAATGAACGCGTTAAGCGTCGGGTTGAGCTTTTCGATGCGCGCAAGGCAATCGCGGGTGAGTTCGACAGGAGAGATGGAGCGATCGCGAATTTGCCGGCTTAGCTGCTGAATGGTTGGACGCACGTGATCCTCAGGAGATCGAAGTGATTTTACAGGTTGCGATAAGGGTTGATTGCTTCCGAGAGCGATCAACGCGGGATTGGCGAGCACCGGGCCGAGGGCAAGGCTCCGCAGAAATTGTCGACGACCTTCGGATTCTGGCCGCTCATCTCGCATTCGCGTTCCTCAGCGCAGCTCGCCTAGCAAACCATTTCACCACAAAATACACAACCGGTCCGACGCCGAGTGCCCACGGTCCCCAGCGCAGCGCGATCGGATCACTGTAGCGCAGTACGACATAAGTCATGGCGAGCGGCAGGGCGATTACATAGATTAGACCGACGTTGCCTCCGGGGATGCGAAAGGCACGCGGCAAATCGGGGCGGTTGCGACGCAATCCCCACGCGGAGAGGACGGTCATCACTGTGGTCGCGGCGCGCAGCCAGACGTAGATGCTGATCAGTTCTCCGAGCGAATGCAGAGCCAGCGAGGCGTAGATTGCGGCCGAGATCAGGATGGCGATCCAAGGCGTGCCATAGCGCGCATGGCGGCGGGTGAGAAATGTCGGCAGGTATCCGTCTTCGGCGAGGGTGAAGGGCATGCGGGTGCTGGTGAGGACGGTGCTGTTGAGGAGAGCGAGATTGCAGAACATGGCGGCGATGGTCATCAGGCTGCCGAGCCAGCGGCCTCCGATGAGAAGCGCGGCGGTGGAGAAATATCCGTCGGTCCACTGCTGCCAGTTGCCGAGCGTGGCCAGCGCGGCGAAAGTTGGCAGAAAGTAGGTTGCGATGGAAAGAGGAACGACGATGGCGAGCGTCCGCGGATAGGTGCGCTGCGGATTGTCGACCTCTTCGGCGACGCTCGAGCACTGTTCGTATCCGGAGTAGAGCCAGATGGCGAGGGCGAGGCCGACTCCGAATACTTTGGAGAAGCGCTGGTTCGGCGGCACGAGCGGCACAAAGGGATTGTGATGCCAGTGAGCGAGGCCGAGCGCGACCATGACGATGACAGGAATGAAAATAAGTAATTCGAAAAACGTGGCGGCCTTGCCGACCATTTGAATTCCGCGAATGTTGAGCCATGTAATGAGCGCGATGACCACGAAGGAAACGAGCCAGTGTTTCCAGCCGACGATTTGCGGGAAGTAGAAGGTGAGGTAGTCGGTGAAGAGAACGGCGTAGGATCCACCAAGAAGGAACGAAGCGGACCAATTCCACCATCCGGCTAGGAAGCCCCAGAAATCTCCGAAGGCGGCCCGCGTCCAGCGATAGAATCCGCCTTCGACGGGCATGGCAGTCGTCAGTTCGGCCGAGACTAGCGACACCGGGATACACCAGACGAATGGGATGAAGAGGAGATAGAGGAGGCTCATGCCGGGGCCGCTGGTGGTGACCATGGCTTCGAGTCCGAAGGGGCCTCCGGTGGTGTAGGAAAACATTACGAAGACAAAATAGAAGAGGCTGGCTTTGCGGAGGGAAGAGGGATCGGATGATCGGGTCATCTCTGCTCGGGATCGTCGCTCATTTCGCTAAACCAGTCACCACCAAGGCCACTAAGGTACACGAAGGACGACCCGGTGCGCGCTAATCTTCTACTGGCTGGGCGTTTAATTCCTGAGCGGGTTCGCCTGCGGCTAGACCCTGCGCGATGATCAGGCGGCGGGCTTCGACGCGGAGATCGGGAAGGGCGCGTCCGAACCAGATTGCTCCGAGAACGCAGGCCACGCCTCCGGTAGCGACGGTGATGGGTGCGCCCATGCGGTGCGCTAAGGCTCCTCCGAAGAAAGCGCCGAAGGGAGCCATGCCCATGAACATCATGGAATACACGGACATCACGCGGCCGCGCAGGTCGTCGGGGACCATGGTTTGGATGAGGGTGTTGGAGCAGGCCATCTGCAACATCATCGAGTAACCGGCCGGCAACAAGAGCGCTACCGACAACCACAATGAGGTCGAGAAGGAAAAACAGAAGAGGCTGATTCCGAGGCCAGCGCAACTGTAGGTCACCCAGCGGCCGAGACCTTTCACTCCGGTCTTGGCAGCTAGGGTTAGAGCACCGCAGAGAGCGCCTACTCCGGTCGCGCCCATGAGGATTCCGAGGCCGCGGGCGCCGCCGTGCAGAATTTTATCGGCGAAGATTGGCATGAGGACGGTGTAAGGCATGCCGACGAGGCTCACCAGGCCGATCAGTAAGAGGAGAGCGCGGATGATTTTCGTCTGGTTGACCCAGCGAAAACCTTCGATGATGTCTTCGATCGGCGAATGTTTGCTGATGCGCGCGGGGCTTTGGACGTGCATCAGCAGGAGCCCGACGATCACGGCGATGTAGCTGATGGAATTGGCGGCGAAGCACCAGCCCTCGCCGATTTTCGCGACCAGAATTCCGGCAATGGCAGGGCCGACGACGCGCGCGCCATTGAACATCGAAGAGTTGAGCGCGATGGCGTTCATCAGATCTTCTTTGCCGACCATGTCGACGAGGAAGGACTGGCGACCGGGGATGTCGAAAGCGTTGACGACCCCGAGGAGTCCGGCGAGCAAAAAGATGTGCCAGACGTGGATGCGATGGGTCAGGGTGAGCGCGGCGAGAATGCCGGCGAGGATCAGGGAAGCAGTTTGAGTAGCGATGACCAGGCGCTGGCGATTGACGCGGTCGGCGGTTATTCCGCCTAGAGGGGCAATGAGGAAGACAGGGAACTGGCTGGCAAAGCCGACGCTGCCGAGGAGCAGCGCGGAATTCGTAAGGCGGTAGACCAGCCACGCTTGCGCCACGGTTTGCATCCAAGTGCCGATGAGTGAGATGAGCTGTCCACCGAAAAAGAGCTGGAAGTTGCGATGACGCAGGGCGCGGAGGGTCGTCGCCCACCTCGACGGTGAGACGGCTTTCGCGTCGGGGGCGACGGCGGTGGCGGAATTTTGCTGAGCAGTCACTCTTTTAGAACTTTTTCACATCTTTCGGATGACGGCAACCGGCGGGAAGTTGTAGGAAGTTAAAGACATTGGGCTCGCGGGCCTGAGGGCGAATGATTTTGGCGAGATTTTCACAGCTCGCGGTATGGGCGTGACCTATTTGGAACTTCCCCGGCGCGAGGTTACACGATAGAGTTATTGTCCATTGATCCGAGACTGGAGCCGGAAGGGATGAGCTCCGGGAGGAACGCGGGGAGGAATAAAGATGAGTACTGATCCCAATCGTCTGGAACGCCGGGGAGCGCAGCGTTTTGAAGTGCACCTGCCATTGGCAATTCAATTTGAGGGACGAACTGTGCCGGGTTTCACGCAAGCGCTCAGCGGCCGGGGAATTTTTTTCTATGCCGAGGCCTCGTTTCCCGAGGGCGCAGTAGTGGAGTTGACCTTCATGATGCCCTCCGAGATCACGCTGGCCGAGAGCATGCCGGTGCGGTGCCGGGGGCGGGTGTTGCGCAGCTCGGCTTCATCGGGCGCTCATTCCCAAGATGGTCATGCGCCGAATAGTCAGCGTAGCGGGATCGCGGTGCAATTCGATTCCTATGAGTATTTGCCAGCCAATGAATCTATCGGACCGTTCGTGCGAGTTTCGGCTCCCAGCACCGTGGGAACGATTTCGGGCGCGGTTTTACCCTGATAATTGGTAGTGTCCTAATTTGAGGTTAATCCAAATTAGGACACTACCTGATAATTGTCCACCTGTTCAACGCTCCCCTTTTGCCTTACAATCTGTTAAACCAGTAGTCTGGCGGGTATCTCCCGTGATTTGAGTCCGCCGGCTACCTGCCGTCTCGCCCGTCTCCTTCGATTACGAAGGTCACTTGGCCCCAAAGCTGGAAGTTCGTAGCATGACAATGAACACTGAGAAGCGAGTCATGCCCGGCATCGCCGTCGCCCTCCTGACCGAGGACCGCGAACAATCCGTCGTCTTGCACAGCCGGGTGGAGAGCACCAA
>Ga0187859_10001077_pt1 | contig 17629 bp, 17 predicted proteins | sample June2016WEW_10_1_2_FD_133019 | JGI IMG/M metagenome (GOLD analysis project Ga0187859, IMG submission 133019) | Peatland microbial communities from SPRUCE experiment site at the Marcell Experimental Forest, Minnesota, USA - June2016WEW_10_10 | ecosystem: Environmental > Terrestrial > Soil >...
CCCAGGCGGCACCGCCGGGCAAACTACCTACTGTCGGGTTTCGCGGCTTTCCGGGCATGCCAGAGCGTGCGCGACTACGCTCACGATGTGGCCGATCTGCGGGAACCAGTCACCGGGCTGCCGAAGCGCCAACCGACGTCGAGGTCGGCGCCTGCCCATACGCCGGCACCGCCGCGCGACCCGGCGCCGAGGCCGAGTGCCTCGGCCGGGCGTCATCGGCGGCCGGTGCCTGACGGCCTGCCGCCGGAGGCGCCGGCTCTCGTGCTGGCCGTAGCCGGGCAGTCCGGCCCTTATGACGTGGCCGCTGCGGTCACGTCGATCGTCCGGGTGGACAACCCCAGTCTCGACGTCCGGATGGCCCGGGTCGGCGCGTCCTGGGAGGACCCGGCCGGCCTGCCGGCCGTCCTGGCCAGCGCCGCGACCATGCGCCCGACGGACGGCCCCGCCGCGATCGTAGTGCCGCTACTGGCTCTGCCCTTCCCGGCCGTGACCGATGCGATCCGCTACGCCGTCACCCAGAGCAACGTGAACGCTTACATCGCCGAGCCGTTCAACGTGAACCTGACGTTCGCCGAAGCGCTGCACATCCGGCTCGCCGACGCGCACCTCGCGCGGGCCGACCGGGTTCGCATGTTCAGCATTCCCACCTCGGCCGATGGCATCATCGTGGCCACGGTCGGCGGTGACCAGGCAGCGGCGGCCGCGATCCCGACCTCGGTCCTGCTGGCGGCCCGGCTCGCCCTGCCCGTCTTCGCCGCGGCACTGGACGGTCGCCCGAGCATCGGGGAAGCCGCCACGCAGCTCCGGCAGATGGGCGTGGGCCGGATCGCGATCGCGCCGTGCATCATCGGCCCGGAGGCCAGGCCGGGTGAGCTCGAGGCGGCCTGCGCGAGCATTCGCGCCGACTCCGCCGCCCCGCTCGGCGCGCACGACAGCGTGGCCAAGCTCATGACCCTCGCCTACGGGCAGGCCCTGGCCGAGATCGAGTCACCCCTCGGCGACGTCGAGGACGGTTCCTGACCCCTCAGGCCCCTCAGGCCCCTCTCGCCCCACGACCTTTCGGTCGCGCGAGACCATTTCCGGCCCGGCCAAAAACGGCCGTATTGACGACGCTGAGTGCTTTTGGTGATCTTCGCGCGGGGAAAGCGAGTCCCCGGGCAGCGCTGCCGCGGGCGGTGCGGGCGCCTACTCGGTGCCGGCCACCAGCGTGTCGAGCCTGGTGTCCGGGCGCTCACGCTGGATGGCGGCCAGCCGCCACTTGTCCGTGAACAGGGCGAGCAGCGCACCGTCCAGGCGCCGGGTGAGGACCTCGGCCCCCCGCTGCCCGGCGAGACTGGCGGCCCCCTTGGTGTCGGTCCGCCGGGCCAGGGTGTAGCCGAGATGCTCCAGCTCGGCCCGGGCGCCGAACTCGTGCTCCAGCCGGTGCAAGACCACGTCGAACTGCAGCGGGCCGACCGCGGCCAGCACGGGGGCCTGGTCACCGCGCAGATCGGAGGACAGGACCTGCACGACGCCTTCGGTGCCAAGCTGCTCGATCCCCTTGCGGAACTGCTTGTGCTTGCTGGCGTCCTTGCTGCGCACGACGGCGAAGTGCTCCGGGGCAAAGCTCGGGATCGGCGGGAACTCGACCGCCCGGGCCTCGAAGAGCGTGTCCCCGGGCCGCAAGGCTGTGGCATTGACCAGGCCGATTACGTCCCCGGGGTAGGCCACGTCCACAGTTTCGCGTTCCTGGCCGAACATCGCCTGGGCGTATTTGGTCGCGAACGGCCGGCCGGTGGCAGCGTGCGTGAGCACCATGCCGCGCTCGAACCGCCCCGAGCACACCCGGACGAACGCCACCCGGTCCCGGTGGTTGCGGTCCATGTTGGCCTGGACCTTGAACACCAGGCCGGCGAACGGCGCGTCGACCGCGCGCGGCTCGTCCTTGATGTCGGCGCGCGGTGCCGGGGGCGGGGCCAGCTCGCACAGGCCCTCCAGCAGGCGGCGCACACCGAAGTTGGGCAGCGCCGCGCCGAACAGCACCGGCGAGGACTCCCCGGCCAGGAACGATTCCATGTCCACGTCCGCGCCGATCTCATCCAGCAGCGCCATCTCCTCCACCGCGGTCTCGTACGCGGCGCCCTCCCGCTCAGCCGCCGCCGCGGCGTCCAGATGCTCCTCGATGGCGCGCGCTGCGCCACCCGGCGTCCGGGTGTAGCCGGTGAACTCGCCGGTGCCGCACTCGATCAGCCCGCGGAAATCGCCCGCGACCCCGACCGGCCAGTTCAGCGGCGTCGGACGCAGGCCGATCCGCTGCTCGATCTCATCCAGCAGCTCCAGCGGTTCCCGGCCGGGACGGTCCCACTTGTTGACGAACGTGATGACCGGGATACGCCGGTTGCGGCACACGTCGAACAGCTTCAGCGTCTGCGGCTCGAGGCCCTTGGCCGAGTCCAGCAGCATGATCGCGCAGTCGACGGCCTCCAGCACCCGGTAGGTGTCCTCGGAGAAGTCGGCGTGGCCCGGGGTGTCCAGCAGGTTCAGCACCATGCCGCCGTAATCGAAGCGCAGCGCCGCCGAGGTGATGGAGATACCCCGGTCCCGCTCCATGCCCATCCAGTCCGAGGTCACCCCGCGGCGGCCCGCCTTGCCGTGCACGGCGCCGGCCTGGGTGATCGCCGATGCGTGCAGCGCCAGCGCTTCGGTGAGCGTCGACTTCCCGGCGTCCGGATGACTGATCACCGCGAACGCACGCCGCCGCCCGGCCTCGGCGATTACCTCCGGCCCGGCCGGGCCGCCTGTATGCGGGCGTGCCTCGCTTGCGTCGCCGGCGCGCACGTTCGCCTCGTCAATCACGGTCACTTCGGGCTGGTCTCCTTTTCAGCGCCGGCATCGCTTTTCAAGGCCGGCAGCGCGCAGCAGGGCACCCGCGCGAGTTTAGTGTCACGCAGCCATAACACGGGAATGCGCTCTTCCCATCCATCCCCTTCCGCCGTGCGGCCGGTCCCGGAAAAGTCCTGTTCAGGATGATGATGACCTGGCCGGTCTCGGCGGCGCGGGCGGCTGGGCGGGTGGGACCGTGCTCATCCTTCGTTCGGTTGGCCTTCGCGCAAGCCGCCCTGAGCACCCCCGGGTGGGCCCGGAGGCCAGCCGCAAGCGGGCGAACCTAACTCAGGAGTAACATAGCCCACCAAGCTCCAGGACCGCACACCGAGGGAGTAAGGCGGCGATGGCGGACAGCGACCACAAGATCCTCGATCCCGGGGCCGGCCCGCTGATCGCGGTGCGGCTGAACATCGTCACCCGCAAGACCCTCGGCGGGCTGCAGACCGACCTGTCCGGGCGGGTACTGGCTGATTCCGGCGAACCGATCCCGGGCCTGTTCGCCGCGGGTGAGGTGGCCGGATTCGGCGGGGGCGGAACGCACGGCTACCGCTCGCTGGAGGGTACCTTCCTCGGCGGCTGCCTGTTCTCTGGCCGTCAGGCGGGCCGCGCCGCCGCCCGCGAGACGGCGTCATAGACCGCCCGCAGCGCTCCGCGAATGCGGGCTGTCAGCCCGCTTCCCCGTGCTGGCGCTGGATCAGGGCCACGATGTCGTCGGCGTCCAGATCCGCGAGAGCACGCCGCAGCCGGGCCCGGGCCACGGCCCGGCGCCGGATCATGTCCCCGGCGAGCAGGGCCACACAGCACACGCCGAAGACGGCCAGGATCCCCGCGCCGAACGCGGCGCCGCTGGCAAAAGCCGGCCAGAGGGACACGGATGGAGCGGGGTGCGGGGCGGCCACCGATGCCGTGTACAAGGCTGAATTCACTGGTCCGTCCTCCCTCTCGCTACACTCGGCTCGCTGGATCACGGCAGGTCATGGATATTCCCGTCGTCATAACGGTGATCTCATCCCATTCATTGACGCGGTAGACCCGCCGATTGTTTACCTAATTGTTCATTTTTTCGCAGATACGTCCCGGAAATAGGGGATTTTCTTCGCAGCAGGGCAGGTACCCGGCGTATCAGGCTCGGCGTCCCAGCCAGCCGCCAGGTTCGGGATCCGTGCGAATCCTCGTTCTTCCCGCCGTCCGCCGGTCCGGGAGACCGAGGAGTTGGACGAGGAGACCTACGACCCGCTCAAGGTCGCCGGCGAGGACGATGGACCGCCCGCTACGGCTCGCGGGCGACGATCGTGCGGCCCGGGAAGGTCGCCGGGGCGCACACCCCGCAGGACGGCCTGAACTACTGGGTCCGCCGCGCCGCCCGCCGCAGCCGGACGGCCGTGCCGGGCGACCCGGCCCAGCCGATCCAGATCATCGACGTGCGCGACCTGGCCCGGTGGTGCAACTGCTGTATCAGGACACGGCCAGCCGCCTCTATTAAAGGAAGGCCCCGCCGGGGCGGCATCGAGGGAGGCATGTCGTGGCAACGACTGACGCAGCGCCATCCAGCTCCGTACCGTCGTCCGATCACCCCACGCAATCCGGGTCGTCAGCGTCCTCCAGCGGCCCTGCGGCATCCAGCCCCCCGCCTTTGCCAGCAAATGCTGCCGGCGTGCTCGCTGCACTTACCGCACTGACCGGGGCTGCAGTCGGCCTCCTCACCAGCTTTCAGGTCGTGCACTGGACGCCCGCGCAAACCACACTGGCAGGCGCCGAAGTGGCTGCCTTCTGGGCATTTGCCGGAGCAATCGTTGCGCACCTCTGGCCTGGCACGAAACAGCGGCCTGTCGCGGTGGCGGGCACAATTACGGCTCTCGTCTCTGCCACTGTTTCCCTGGGAATTGGCTTCGCGTGGTGGCGGCTTAACGGCGCGCAGAACGCTTCTCTCATAAGCCTCTCCACGACCCTGGTCGCCGTTGGTTCGGCACTCTGGGCTCAGGCCCACGTTCACGCCAACCTGACGCCGCTCCGGACCAAAGCGGAATCATCAGACGTTCCCGTGAACTAGTGGGCCGAGTTCCGTACGGGCGCTCAGGCTAGAGCAGGTCGCGTTGCTCGTCGCTGCTGGACTGGGTCCGCACCACTGCACGAGGGCGCCTGGTCCTGTCCGTCTCCTCGCAGGCGCCGAATCCTTATGGGTGGTCGCCGGGTCCAGGGCCGGCGGAGCCGCCCCACCGCCTTTGTCGTCAGGCCGGCCACGCGCACCTACATGACTGGCGCACCCGCAGCGCCGGTCCGGGTCCTGCTCTGGGCCACCGGACGCGGCGGGCTCGCCGGCCGGGACTGGGTCACGTCGCGGGTCTGGCGTCCGGCAGTATCAGCCACATGACCGAACTCACCAATGTTTCCGGCGCATTCGGCTACGGCGACTCGATCCTCGTCGGCGAGCGGGTCCGACTGCGCGGCGTGCGTGACGACGACCTGGCCACGCTTGCGAAGTGGGAGATGGATCCCGGACGCATGGCAACGCTGTCGAACCAGGTGGCCCCACCGTCGGAGGCCGCGGCGAAGGAGCGCATCGCGCAGTGGAGCGCGAACGAGAAGGACACCCTCGGCTTCGCCATCGAGACGCTCGATGATCCACCGGTGCTGGTCGGCAATATTGGGTTGTGGGGCGCGCATCCCAAGGACCGGTGTGCGACGCTGGGGATCGCCCTCGGCCGTGCGCACATCGGTCGTGGCTATGGCACGGACGCGACGCGCGTCATCGTCGACTACGGGTTCCGCGAGATGGGCCTGCACCGCATCCAGCTCAGCGTGGCTCCGTTCAATCCCGCCGGCATCCGCGCCTACGAGAAGGCGGGGTTCGTCGAGGAGGGCCGCCATCGCGAGTCGGTCCTGCACGACGGGCACTGGTACGACGAGGTGCTGATGTCCATCCTCGACCACGAGTGGGCGGCGCGCCGATGACGGACGCGCATCGCGTGACTGTCGAAGCGGCGGTGGCGGCCACGGGTATCCCGGCGACTGTCCTGCGCCCCGGAGACCTGGCCAACAACCTGCTCTTCTGGGCTTGGCCGATCAAGACGGCAGGCGTAGTCCGCGCTCCTTACGCATCCTCGGCGCAGGCACCGATCCATGAGGCGGACGTGGCGGCGGTCGCGGCGGCTGCTCTCACCTCAGCAGGGCACGTCGGCAAGATATACCCGCTGACCGGCCCGCAGGCCCCCCCATCTTCCCGGGTGTGAAGGACGGCCCGATACGCCATTTGGCTGCTGACCTGCCGGGATGCTACTCACTGATGCGCGGCAGGAGGCGACGCTGAGCGGCAGTGTGCGGCCAGAATGATGTCAACGGCCAGGGACGGTGCGTTGAGCTGCTTGCTTCTCATCGGAGCTGCAATTCCGGGGGCGCTAGGTCCTGGAGTAGGTGCCTTGTCATTGACCCTTCATGTTGCGCCGGTAGACCTACGGCTCGTAGGTAGCCAGATAGGCGCTCGGTAGGGGAGGTGTGCCCGTGCCGCGATTCGTGCCGTCGAGGTTCTGGGACGGCGACAGTCTCGTGGAGCCGGGTGGCGGACAGGACGGTCAACGCGATCGGCGTCCAGCCAGCGTCCCGGCCGTGCCTGGCGGTTCTGGCCCGGATGGGCCCAAGCACGCCGGCAGGCGGGGAAGGCCGGGCAAGCCGCGCCGTCCACGGCTCCTGCACCGGCTGTTCGCCCACCGCAGTGTGCGGGCCGTGCTGGTGGTCTTGGTGGCGTTGGTCTGCTGGGTGGGTTTTTCGGTCGGGCAGGCATTGACAGTGCCCGGCAACAGCAACACCTCGACCCGGCTCGCCGAGTGGGCGCGGGATCACTACCTGGGGCCCGTCGTCACGTTTGGCGAATGGGTCACCTACCAGGCTCCGAAGGTCGGGGGGAAGCCGAAGTTTTCGCTCGCGGCTCCGTCCATGTCGGCCGAGGCCGGGCGGACCTATCCCACCCCGAAGGCAAGCGCCGCCACGATTACCCCGGACGTTCCCGCACGGCTCAGCTCGCCCGCCGGAACGCCGCTGCCCGGTGAAGGTCAGTGGCGGGTACTGGCCAGCGTGGACGGCATTCCGGCCATTTACGGCACTTATCTGCGTCCGGATAGCGTTCATACGTCCTACGTGGCCGGTATCGCCTCGATGGACCAGCGGCTGCTCACGTTCCAGCTCCGACCGGGCGCCGAGGATCCAGGGCCTGGCAACTGGGGGTACGCCCCGTGGCTGCCCCCGGGCTCCCGCACCGGGCTGCTCGCGACATTCAACGGGGGTTTCAAGCTGGATGCGGCGGGGGGCGGCTTCTACCTCAATGGCATGACCAAGGGCACCCTGACGCAGGGGGCAGCCTCGCTTGTCTACTACAAGAACGGTCATGTGGCCATCGGCGAATGGGGACGCGGCCTCGGCATGAGCTCACAGGTCCTCGGAGTCCGGCAAAACCTCCGGCTCATCGTGGACCACGGGGCCGTTCCTGCCTCGGTGGATCAGAACGTTGAAACTCAGTGGGGTGCCACGCTGGGCGGCGGCTACTACGTGTGGCGTTCCGGGATCGGCATCACCAGCGACGGGCGGATCATCTTCGTCTACGGTCCCGCGCTGTCGGTGCGGTCACTGGCCGGCCTGCTCCAGCGGGCCGGAGCGGTGGAAGGCATGCAGCTGGACATCAATCCGGCGTGGATGTCGTACATGTCCTACCGGCCGTCGCCGAGTGCCGCCGACCCGGCACCGGTCAACCTGCTCCCGGACCAGCCGGAGCCGGCGGACCGCTACTACTCGGTCAACAGCCGTGACTTCACGGCGGTTTACGCACGGTGACGTCCCGTCTTCCGGTCGCCAGCGTCAACCCGACGGCCGCCGCGGACCTGGCGCTGTACCCGGGCTGGCTCCGCTGGCCGTTCGCGGTGCTGCGCACCGCCCGTCCGCGTCAGTGGCCGAAGAATTTGCTGGTGTTCGCTGCACCGCTCGCCGGCGCGTCGCTCGGGCGCGATGACGGACTCGGCTACGCAATGGTGGCGGCCGTGGCCTTCTGCGCCGCGTCGGTCGCCGTGTACATGGTGAACGACGTCGTCGATGCCGGCCGCGACCGGCGCCATCCGGTGAAGCGTACGCGCCCGGTCGCGGCCGGGATTCTGCCGAAGTCACATGCGGTGGCCATCGGCGCCGTGTGCGCCGTGGCGGCGCTGGCCGCGGGCTTTGCGGTCAGCGTGCCACTGCTGTCCGCGATTCTCGCCGGGTACCTTCTCTCCTCGCTGCTCTACAGCCTGGTGCTCAAGCACCTTCCCGTGATCGAGCTGGTCTTCGTGGCGTCCGGGTTCGTGCTTCGCGCGCTGGGCGGCGCGGCGGCCACCCATGTGCCGCCTTCTGGCTGGTTCCTGCTGGTCTGCACCCTCGGCGCCTTTCTGGTGGCCACGGCCAAGCGGTACACCGAGCTGGTCGTGCTCGGCGCGGACGCGGTCCGGCACCGACCGTCGATGCGGTGGTACCGGCCCGCTGCCTTGCGGCTGATGCAGCGGGTGACCGCCATCGCGATGATCATCGCCTACCTGCTGTGGGCCCTGGGCGAGCACGGTGGCTGGATCAGGGGCTGGCACCTGGCCAGCGCCCTGCCGCTCGCCGCGACGCTTATGCGCTTCGACTACCTCACCGCGCAAGCTTCCCCCAGACCTGTTGAGGATCTGCTCGCCCGGGATGCCGTGATGGTCTTCCTGGAGTCCGTGTGGCTGCTTATGTTCGTGGCCGGCCTGTGGGAGCTCGTTCCGTGAGGCTGACGGCAGCCCCCCCGGCCGGGAGGAACGCGCGATGACCCGAGTCAACGGGACCGACCGCGTGCTGACCGGCTGGGGACGCACCGCTCCGAGCCGCGCGGTGGTCGCCGGGCCGATGGAAACGTCCCAGCTGCAGGAGATCATCGCGGCCCAGCCGGCCCGCGGCGTCCTGGCGCGGGGCGCGGGACGCAGCTACGGCGACGCCGCCCAGAACGCCGGAGGCTACGTCCTGGCGCCGGTGACCCGCCCGTGCGTGGAAGCCGACGCCGGGGCAGCGACGGTGCGGGTGAGCGCGTCCACCACGTTCACCGAAGTGCTCGAGCACATCGTCCCGCAGGGCTTGCTTCTGCCGGTGCTGCCGGGCACCCGTCACCTCACCGTGGGCGGCGCGGTGGCCGCCGACGTGCACGGGAAGAACCAGCACGTCGACGGCAGTATCTCGGCGTGGATCGGCGAGATCGAGTTGCTGGACGGCAACGGGAAACTGCATACGCTGACCCCGGGGCAGGACGCGTACCGTGCCACCGTGGGTGGTATGGGGCTCACCGGGATCATCCTGGCGGTGAAGCTGCGCTTGCTCCGGATCAGCAGCACCACAATGCGGGTCACGACGCGCCGGCTGGCCGATCTGGACGCGCTGCTGTCCGCCATGGACCATGCCACGGATCGGTACGCGGTCGCCTGGATCGACACCTCGGCCAACCGCCGGTCCTTCGGGCGCGGCATCCTCGACGTGGGCGATCACCTCACCGAACCGGATTCAGAAGACCGGGCTGGGCTGGCTTACCGGGCGGGCCGGGACCGTCGCGCGCCGGCCACGCCGTTTTCCCCGTTCAATCCGCTGACGGCGCGTGCGTTCAACGACCTCTGGTACCACAAGGCACCACAGGAACAGACCGGCTCCATCGGCCTGGCTCCCTTTTTCCACCGGCTGGATGCGATCTCGGACTGGAATCGCGCGCTGGGACCGCGCGGCTTCCTCCAGTACCAGTTCGCGGTACCGAACGGAGCTGAGCAGCTGATCACCGAAGTGCTCAGCACGCTCCGGCGGCATCATGCGGCGCCGTTCCTGGGCACGCTGAAGCGATTCGGCCCGGCGAACGGGAACTACCTTTCATTTCCGGGGCCGGGCTGGTCGCTGGCCGTGGACATGCCGACCGGAAATCCGAGACTGCGGACGGTCCTGAATCATCTGGACCGGCGCGTCGCCGACGTCGGCGGCCGGGTCTACCTGGCCAAAGACGTCCGGATGCGGGCGGACGCCTTCGCCGCCATGTACGGTGAGCTGGCCGAATGGCGGGAGGTCCGGGAGCTACTGGACCCCCGTAAAGTGTTCTCCTCCGACCTCGGCAGGAGGCTGGGCCTGTGCTGAACACCGTAGACGCATGACATCGCATCGGGAGGTCCGGTCACGGTGAGAGTGCTCGTCGCCGAGGACGACCGCGGGCTGGCCGAGGTTATCGGGCGCGGCCTGCGCGAAAAGGGCTATGCAGTGGACCTGGTGCCCGATGGGGACGCCGCGCTGCGATACCTGAGAATCTACGAGTACTCCGTCGTGATTCTGGACTGGCGGATGCCGGGCTTGTCGGGCCTGGAAGTGGTTCAGCGCATGCGGCGGATCCGGTCCGCGACACCCGTCTTGATGCTGACAGCGCGAGACACCCCCGCCGACCGGGTCACGGGACTGGACGCGGGCGCCGACGATTACCTGGTCAAGCCGTTCGACTTCAGTGAGCTACTGGCCCGGCTCCGGGCCCTGCAGCGCCGGCCACCGCAGGTCCAGCCGCCGTTGCTGGTGGTCGGGGACGTGGAGTTCGATCCCGCGGCCCGCAGCACGCGGGTCGGCCAGGACCATCCATCGCTGACCGGCACCGAACTCGGCATCCTGGAAATGCTGATGCGCCGTTCCCCGGCGGTGGTGGACCGGCGGTCCATCGCCCAGCACGTCTGGGACAACGAAGCCGACGCGTTCGGCTCCAACACCATCGACGTCCACCTGGCCCGGCTGCGATCCAAGCTGGCCGGCGCCCGGGTGCAGATCCAGACCGTCCGCGGCATCGGTTACCGGATGACCAGCTCATGAGGATGACCAGGACATGAGGCTTCGCCGGCGGTCGGCAACCCGGGCCCGGCTCGCGCGGGGCCGGCTACTGTCGCCGCAATTCGCGCACGCCGCCCGGGTCGCGGGCGCCGCCACGCTGATCATCGCCATCGTCTACACCGGCTGCGTCACGGCTCTGAACCTCGTGGTGACCAGCCGGCTGACCGGGCAGACCGACGCCCGGTTGGCTGACCGCCTGATCGAGGCCAGCCGGCCTGATCGGCTCACGCAGCCGTCCAAGGACAGCGACAACGACGACGACGGCGATGTCGACGACGCGCCGCTTTTCCTCTGGCTCATCGAGCCCGGCGGTCGGGTGATTCCGCTCGGCGAGGATATTCCGCCGCTGCCCCGGGGATTGCGGCCGGGCCCTGGCTGGCCGGTGACCACGAGCATCGGGGGCAGCCCGTTCCGGCTCGATGTCCGCCGCACAGGGAGCGGGTGGCTAGCGGCCGGCCAGAGCCTGGCTCAGAACCGGCACACCGAAGCGGTCCTGCTGGGCACTGAGATCGCGGCGGCCCCGCTGCTGCTGGTGGCGATGTTTCTCGGTTCCCTGGCTGTCGGCCTGAGGGCACTGGGCCCGGTCGAGCAATCGCGCCGCCGCCTGCTGGAATTCACCGCCGACGCATCGCATGAGCTGCGGACTCCGCTGAGCGTCATCAGCGCTGAAGCCGACGTGGCGCTGACGGGCCCACGGGCCGCAGCCGAATACCAGGCCTCACTGGCACGGATTCAGGGCGAAGGCAAGCGCTTGCGCCGGATCGTGGAGGACCTGCTGTGGCTGGCCCGGTTCGACTCCCAGCCACCGCCACCTGGCGACGAGCCCCTCGACGTCGCGACGATCGCCGGCACCTGCGCCGACCGCTTCCGCGTGCTGGCCCGGTCGCGGTCCATCACGATCGAGGCGGACACCGAGACGCCCGTGCCCGCGCTGATCATCGCGCCGCCGGAATGGATCGACCGGCTCGCCGGGGTGCTGATCGACAACGCCTGCCGGTACGCGGACTCAGCCGGCCACGTCCGCGTCGGGGTAACGGCGACGGCGGGCCGGGTCAGCCTCACCGTCGAGGACAGCGGGCCGGGCATACCCGAAGATGAACAGAAACGGCTGTTCGACCGGTTTCACCGCGCGGTCGATGATGGCCAGGGAGCCGGGCTCGGGCTGGCCATCGCCGACTCGATCGTCCGGTCGACCGGAGGCCGCTGGAATATCGGCAGCTCGCAGGCGCTGGGAGGCGCACGGATGGAAGTGTCCTGGCACCCTCATCAGCCACGGCACATGCCCGCAGCGGCTGGGCGGCCCTGGTACCTGCGGGTGCGGCCCGGCCGACGATGGCACACGTCAGGCGATGGCGGTCCCGAACAGGTGCCCGGCACCATTGGTAACGGCCAGCCCCAGCGCTCCGCCGATAACCACCCGTAGTACGGCACGGCGCCCATGCACGGTCTCCCTACCTGGTGGTCTGGTAGCCGACGATGACCGGTTCCACGCGCGGGGCGCCGTGCACTCGGTCGACGGCATGGGGCTCGGCGACAAAGCGCCACCAGGGCAGCCGGCTCTCCAGGACCCGGTCCAGGCTGAGGCGTTCCCGCCGGGCGGGCGGCGCGAAGGTGAGCAGCGCGACGAACAGCAGCGCATAGATAATGCCCGTCCCGATGTCGGTAGAGCCGAAGCGGTAGGGGCCACCGAAGCCCTCCCCGACGCCCCACAGCAGCAGGGTGTACATCACGCCGGCGATGTAGCCCGCGCGCCGGGCCACACCCAGCAGCAGAACCAGGGCCAGTCCCGTTTCGGTGAGCCCGACCACGGTGGCAAAAGCCGCCGGTGCACTCGACTGGAGGCTGATCCAGAACTGGAACCAGCCGTGCAGCCAGGCCGGCTGGCCGACGGCCACGGACTTCAGCTGGATGAGGAAGGTGTCGCGGTAGCCCGGCAGCCACTTGAGTGCCGCGTCGATGCCGAAGATCACTCCGAAGAGCAGCCGGACCGTGGTCCCGGTCCATCCCGCCGAGGGGCTCGGTGTCTGCCGGGAACGTGCCGGGCTGTCCTGCCTTGCGGGGACATTTGTACTGGTAGCGACCCTGTTGCCAGAGGTGTGGGCAGCGGCGCTTTTCGATGCGAAGCGACCCGTCATAGAACAATTACCCCCCAGTAGTAAACAGCCTGTATCCATGCGTTTACGCTAGGTTACTGCGGACTCCTCCCTTGCGTCTGGCTGACCGGCAGACCGACGCGCGGCTGGCTGACCGCCTGGCCGAGACCAGCCCTGGCACCTCGGAGTGCGGCCCGGCGGACGATGACCAGCGTCAGCCGATGGCGGTCCCGAACAGGAGCCCGACACCGTAGGTGAAGGCCAGCCCCAGCGCTCCGCCGATGACCACCCGTAGTACGGCGCGGCGGACATCGCTGCCGCCGATGCGTGCGCTGAGGGCACCGGCCAGGCCGAGCGCGATGAGGACGGCGGCGAACGTCACGGGTACCCGCAGCGTGGCCGGGGGCAGCAGGATGGCCAGCAGCGGCAGCAGGGCGCCGGAGGTGAACGACAGCGCGGATGCGGCGGCGGCCTGGAAGGGGTGGGCCAGGTCGTCGGGATCGATGTGCAGTTCGGCGTCGAGGTGGGCGGCCAGCGGATCGCGGGCGGTCAGCTCGGCAGCGACGGTTCGGGCGGTGGCCGCCGAGAGGCCCTTGGCTTCGTACAGGGCGGTCAGCTCGGTCAGCTCGGCCTCCGGGGTCTCGGCCAGTTCGCGCTTTTCCTGAGCCAGTTGCGCGAGCTCGCTGTCGCGCTGGCTCGAGACGGACACGTACTCGCCCAGGGCCATCGACACCGCCCCAGCGACCAGCCCGGCCAGCCCGGCGGTGAAGATTGGGCCGCGGGCCGTGGTCGCCCCGGCCACCCCAATCACGATGCCGGCCACCGACACGATCCCGTCGTTAGCCCCGAGCACCGCGGCCCGCAGCCAGTTCAGCCTGCCCGCGCTCCCGCCTGAGTGCGCCTCGGCCGGGTGGGTCTCCCGGCCCTCGGTGGCCGCGCGGACCTGAGCAGCGGAAGGCATGTCGTCATTAGCAGCAGACATGGCGGTAATTAAACCCTTCAGTCCCCGGGTAAACCATCCGCGCGTGGTCGTGATGGCGGGGCGATCGTCAGCAGCGACTCGCGCTGCGGGGCTTCCGCTGTTCGATCTCAGTGACCGATGAGCCTGGCGTCCCACGGGGCCGCCAGGTGGACGGTCAGCAACGCGATCAGCAAGCCGCCAGCCAGGGACGCGCCGACCAGGAGCCATCGGATGCGGCCGCCCGACAGCGTCATCCGGACGCCGCCCGGCGTGCCGAGCAGGATGCACGGCAGCCGCCAGACGTAGGCCAGCACGTGCACCGACATGCATCCCAACCACAGGACGAACGACGCCTTGTGCGCAAAGAGCCAGGGACCTTTCCCGGGGCCGCTGAAGGCCAGCGCCACCCCGCTGCCCAGGACCGCCAGCGAGGTCAGGATCACAAGCGGCCCGAGCAAGCGCATCAGCGGGGCAGGAGGTCCCTTGCGGACGTAGGAGACCGCTCCGGTGTAGTACCGGGCGAACCGGTAACACGTCGAGCCGATCTTCAGGGCGACCGGCCCGATCAGCAGCATGCCGAGGAAGATGTGCATGGTCAGCAGCCGGTGCAGCGCCAGTATCGTCACGCCCTCGGCCGCGAAACCAATCAGCAGCACGGTGCCGGTCAGCCCGGTCAGCCGCTCGTTGCCCTCGGCCCCGTCCATGCCCGCTGGCTCGCGGCGATGACGCCGCCTATCGGTTACGCTCACGATGCCCCAAACTCAATGGTTGTGCCGGGTTCGCTGGAGCCGCGGAGCGCCGCAAGGCACGCTGATGTCCGCGGCGCTGTTCATGAGACGAACTGGATGCCGCCGGTGTCCGCCTCGCTGCCGTCCGGCCGGATCAGGTACCCGGCGTACCCGTCGAGTGCGGCCACCGCCGCCATGGCGTCGTCGCCGCCGGCGGCCACCGCGGTAGCCAGGGCGTCCGCGAGCGTCAGGCTGGGACCGGTAACGGTGGCCGAGGCCGCCCGGTTCCCGGTGCGGCCAGTGAACGGGTCGACAAGATGAGGCCCTCGCTCGTAGGTTCCCGATGTGGCCACGGCGGCCTGAATCCGGATGACGCAGGCCAGAGCGTCGTGACGCCAGGGATGGCGGATCCCGATCCGCCACGCCCTCCCCGCCGCCGGGCAGCCGAAGGCGGCGAGGTCTCCGCCTCCGTTGACCAGGGCGCCCGTGACACCCTCCAGCCGGAGGACGTCCAGCGCCCGTTCGACCGCCCATCCTTTGACCAGGCCGGTGGGGTCGACGCCGCCGGGCATGGCCCAGGGATCGAACCAGCCCCGGGACAGGATCCTTGCCTTATCGCATAGCTGAAGCACGTCGGCTACCTCCGGCGGAGCCGCACTCAGCGCGATCTCATTCCGCCGGAGGCGGCTGACCGGGCTACCGGGGTCCCAGACGCTGAAGGTCGCGTCCGCCTGCCCGAGGACGGCGCACGCCGCGTCGAGGCGGTCATGCACGACCGCCTCAGGCGCGTCACCGGGTGCGACGGCGAAGGAGACGACGGTTCCCATCACCCGGCAGGTGCGCGCGATGAGCGGCGTCGGCCGGCCGGCCTTCCCCGGCGCGGCTCCGGGGCGGATCATTTGAGGTGCAGGTCGTCGAGGGCCGCCTGCAGCGACTGAATATAGGCCTGGCTGGTATAGGTGGCGCCGCTGACCGCGTCGATGCTGGCGCCCTGCGCCGACAGGACCTCGGCCCGGAGCATGGGAATGGCCTGCGTGCTGATCTGCTGGGAGGTCGGCTCGGCGGTCTGGATCGCGGGGACCGACACGTCTGTGATCTGGGTGCCCCGGGCGACCACCCGGACGGAAAGTGTCCCGTAGCCGAACGGCACGTTCGGTCCAGTGGCGCTGCGGATTGCGGAACTGGCCGGGGCTGGCCGGGCCGTGGCCGGCCGGGCGGCTCCCGACGAGGCTGGGGATGCCTGTCTGGAGGGGACACTTTGGGCACCGCCCGGCGGGGAGCCGGAGGTGGCGAACGAGGTCGGCGAAGCCGGCCGGGTGTGAAAGGTGAGGACTCCGGCGAACCCGGCGACGGTTCCGGTGAGGACCAGCAGCGACGCCCGCTTCATGGCATGTTCTCCTGTCGGTCGGTTGGTCAGAGGGCGAACGCTTCGTGGTGGATGGTTTCCTCGGGGAGGCCGAGGCGTTCTGCCACGTCGACGACCTGGGCGACGAAGGCTTCTGGCCCGCATACGTACATGTCGCGGAGGCGGAAGTCGGGTACGAGGCGGGGCAGCGTTCGCTCGTCGATGACGGTCCGCGCCCGGGGCCCGATCAGCTCATGCAGCCTGCCACCGCGGCGCTGGACCAGATCGGCGATTTCTGCGCCGAGCACGAGATCCTCCCGCCGGGCGGCGCGCAGCAAGACCACTGGCCGCGCGCCCCTCGGCAGATCCTCCAGCAAGGCCCGGATGGCGGTCACGCCGATCCCGGCCGCGACCAGCAGCACATGCGGCCAGCGCTGGGCGTCCCGGGTGAAAACCCCGTAGGGCCCTTCGACGGCGACACGGGTTCCGGGCCGGAGCCGGGCCAGCGCGGCGGAATGGTCACCGACGCCTTTGACGGTGAGCCTCAGGTAGGGCGGCTGCGGCAGCGCGGACAGCGAATAGGGGTGGGCCTGCCACCACATGTCCCGGGTCAGGAAGCGCCAGCAGAAGAACTGGCCACCGGACACCGCGAGGCGATCCAGGTTGCGGCCCCGGCAGATAACGGACACTACGCCGGGCCCCTCGGGCCTTACTTCTGCGACGCGCAGGCCATGCCGGACGCTGCGGACCATGGGCAGCCCGACCCGGTAGCTGAGGACCAGCCCGGCCGTGCCCGCCCAGGTCACCGACCACACCGCCTGGGTCAGGGGATGGCCGACGAAGGACTGGCCGAGCACGATGACGTGCGCGAAGGAGAACGCCAGCGCCAGATAAAGGTACAGGTGGACGGTCCACCAGACCTCCCGCCGCAGGCGCCGGCGGATGGCCCGGATCGATACCACCCCGGCCAGGCACATGAGGCCCAGGCCAACTGCGGCGGCCAGGACGTCCGGGTACGAGAAGATGAGGGTGCCCACTTGATGCCACAGGCTGGTCCGGGCTGCCTCCGCGTAGCCGACGGTGATCAGGAGCGCGTGGGCGATCAGGAGGCTGATCGGCCAGGGGCCGAGCCGCCGGTGCCAGCGCAGCAGGCCGTCCTGGCCGAGCACGTGCTCGGCAAAAGGGATGCGGCTGACCAGCAGCACCATGATCAGGGCCAGGTACGTCCCCACCATGCCGGTGATGTTTCCGGCGAAGGTGGCCAGGCCGCCGGGAGCGGTCACCTGCCTCCAGGTCTCCGCCGTGATCGTCAAGGCCGTCGTGGCCCCCAGTCCGGCGCCGGCCACAACGAGCGATGCCCGCACGAGCCCGGGCCGGGGCGTGGCGGAGGATCGGCGGCCGGCTGGCCGGCGACGGCTGTACCGGGCCGAGGACTGCAGCGGCGTGGATGAGACGGAGCCAGTACTCACCCGCATAAGGATGCGGTGTCACCGTGAAAGGATCATGAAGCGAGTCATGACCCACTGGCGCGGGTGGGCCGGGGACGTTCATGAATCTGTCAACCGGCATCATTAGGCTCACGCGGCCCTGCTGTGGTCACACCAGCCGCAGGCTCCCCCTTACGCTGGCAGTCGCGCTACGCGTGCAGGGAGAGGCCGACGGTCAGGGCGATGACTACTCCTGCCGTGGCCGCGGCGAGCAGGGTGAAGACGACCCTGCGGCGCAGCGGGAACAGCAGGGCAAGGGCACCCGCCAGCACGGCGTA
>Ga0187859_10001078_pt1 | contig 17618 bp, 14 predicted proteins | sample June2016WEW_10_1_2_FD_133019 | JGI IMG/M metagenome (GOLD analysis project Ga0187859, IMG submission 133019) | Peatland microbial communities from SPRUCE experiment site at the Marcell Experimental Forest, Minnesota, USA - June2016WEW_10_10 | ecosystem: Environmental > Terrestrial > Soil >...
AAAGCACTCTGCAAAGAAGATTCGCCGTTTGTATCAGGAAAAGATTCTGGCCGGCTTTGCCGGTTCCACTGCGGATGCCTTTTCATTGTTTGCCCGCTTTGAAACCAAGCTGGAGCAGTATGCCGGCAACCTGAACCGTGCCGCAGTGGAACTGGCCAAGGACTGGCGCACCGACAAGATGCTGCGCAACCTTGAGGCTCTGCTGCTGGTGGCCGACAAGGGCCAGACGTTCCTCATCTCCGGCTCCGGCGACGTCATCGATCCGGACGAGCCGCTGGCGGCCATCGGGTCTGGCGGAAGCTACGCCACCGCCGCCGCCCGGGCGTTGATTGAGAACACCGATTTGAGCGCCCGCGACATTGCCGAAAAAGCAATGAAGATTGCCGGCGCCATCTGCATCTATACCAATGACCGCATCACGATTGAGGAGTTGAAGGGCTAGCCGCACACTCGCAGCCCCCATTCACACATGGCCATTTACCTCCCCGCATCCGCTGAAGAACAGGAACTCGCACTCGACGAGTTGACGCCGCGCGAAATCGTTGCCGAGCTCGACAAGCACGTCGTTGGACAAAAAGCCGCCAAGCGCGCCGTGGCCATCGCCCTCCGCAATCGTCAGCGCCGCCAAAAGCTTCCGCCCGACCTCGCCGACGACATAATGCCCAAGAACATCATCATGATTGGGCCAACCGGTGTAGGCAAAACCGAGATTGCCCGGCGTCTGGCCAAGCTCACCGGCTCGCCGTTCCTCAAGGTGGAAGCCTCGAAGTTTACCGAGGTCGGCTACGTCGGCCGCGACGTGGAATCCATGATCCGCGACCTCGTCGAAATCGCCATCGACATGGTCCGCGAAGAGCGTCTCGAAGAAGTGGAAGACAAGGCCGAGATGAACGCCGAAGAGCGACTGCTCGTCATCCTGCTGCCCCCTCCGCCGCCCACGCCGCCCGCTCAGGAGGGACAACTCACGCTACCCGGATCGGACAGCTATCAGCGATCGCGCGAGAAGCTCCGCCAGCAATTTCGCGAGGGCAAACTCGACGACAGGCAGGTCGAGCTCGATGTGCGCGAGCGCAATGCGCCGCAGTTCGGCATCATCAGCAACCAGAACCTTGAGGACATGGAAATGAACCTCAAGGACATGCTGCCCAACATCTTCGGCGGTGGATCCAAAAAGCGGAAGATGAAAGTGGGCGACGCGTTCGACTACCTGGTGCAGGAAGAAGAAGGCCGCCTCATCGACATGGACCAGGTGAACCGCGTGGCTACTGAGCGCGTCGAGTCCAGCGGCATCATCTTCCTTGACGAAATCGACAAGATCGCAGGTCGCGAGGGCGGTCATGGTCCCGATGTTTCACGCGAAGGCGTGCAGCGCGATATTCTTCCCATTGTTGAAGGCACCACTGTAAACACGCGTTACGGCATGGTGCGCACCGATCATATTCTGTTCATCGCCGCCGGCGCGTTCCATGTCTCCAAGCCCAGCGACCTCATCCCCGAATTGCAGGGCCGCTTCCCCATTCGCGTGGAATTGCAGTCGCTCACCGTCGACGATTTCCTGCGCATTCTCACCGAGCCCAAAGCCTCGCTCACCAAGCAATACTCGGCGCTGCTCGAGACCGAAGGTGTGCGCCTCGTGTTCGCGCCCGACGCCCTGCGCGAGATGGCCGAGTTCGCCTTCAAGGTGAATGAGCAGACAGAGAACATTGGCGCGCGCCGCCTTCACACCATCATGGAGCGCGTGCTTGAAGATGTAAGCTTCCTCGCGCCCGACGTAGCCCGCCGTGCGCCGGACGAAGAGGCTGCGGCCGCGCTGCGCGAAGCCATTAAGGCGGAGTCAACCACACCGCTGCCCTACGAAGAGCGCATGACCGCTTCCGGCCCTGAGAAGACATTCCTGATCGATGCAGCGTATGTGAAGCAGATGGTCGCGTCCATCGTGAAGGATCAGGACCTGAGCCGCTACATCCTGTAGCGTGCCCGGGTTCCATGAAAGGGACCCCATGGCGCATGTAATTGTTGTGATCGGAGCCGGATCCATTGGTCAGGCAATCGTGCGTCGCGTCGGCGCAGGTAAGCTTATCTTGCTTGCAGACCTCCGCCAGGAAAACGCCGATGCGGCCGCACAAACTCTAAGCGACGCTGGTTTCAACGTGACTACCGCGGTCGTCGACGTATCCTCGCGCCCTTCGGTTCATGCTCTCGTAGAGGTAGCTACGCAACTCGGCGAAGTGTTCGGTCTCATCCACGCCGCCGGTGTCTCTCCTTCGCAGGCTTCTCCGGAGACGATTCTCAAAGTCGATCTCTACGGAACAGCATTGGTGCTTGAAGAATTCGGTAATGTCATCACGCACGGAGGCGCAGGCGTCGTCATCGCTTCCCAATCCGGTCATCGTCTGCCCCCGCTTTCAGTTGAGCAAAACTCGGCTCTGGCCACCACGCCCGTCGATGAATTACTCAGTCTTCCCATGGTTCAGCCGGACCAGGTTAAGGATTCGCTGCACGCCTACCAGATTTCCAAACGCGGAAACTCATTGCGCGTTATGGCCGAAGCTGTACGCTGGGGCAAGCGTGGCGCACGCATCAACACCATCAGCCCCGGCATTATCATTACCCCGCTCGCCAACGATGAATTGAAGGGACCGCGCGGCCCAGGTTATCGGCGCATGCTCGAAATATCCGCGGCTGGCAGAGCAGGTACGCCCGACGAAGTGGGAACGGTTGGCGCGCTGTTGATGGGAGCCGAGGGCGCATTCATCACCGGCAGCGACTTCCTCATGGATGGAGGAGTAACCGCAGCTTACTGGTTCGGCGACCTGGCCCCGAAGTGACCCTGCATCACGCTAAGTTTATATGTGCTGGCTGACGGAAAGAACATTCCCATCAGGATCCTTGAACCAAGCCACTTGAGCGCCGGATGGCGAATTCCAAATCCCTGTCTCCTTGTCCTCGACGAACGGATACTTTTCTGTCTCCACACCGCGGCTGCCAAGCCACGATACCACGGCTCGGATATCATCAACTTCCCAACCGAGAACAGTGCCTTGGGCCACCTTGAACGTCTCCGACTTCGTGATGCGGATCATGTTCGCGCCGGCTCGCACCGCCAGGGCGAACTGCGGTTCGAGACTGACAAACTCAAAGCCGAGCTTGCCTACGTAGAACGCGCGCGCCTTTTCATAGTCCGTTGTTGTAAGGAACCCAACCAGTTTGTTCGTATTCAACATCTCGCCTCCGGGATTACTTCTCTGAAGGTAGCAGTTGTTGCGCCTGGTAACTTTCGCTATCATGACAATAAATGTCGCGAACGCGCCACGCATTCCTTTTCGACCATGATGGCCATCGCACTGCCGAGATGGCAGGCGGGTCATGGGATTTTGCTCACGGCCACGTAGTCAGGCGTCATTCCCATCCCGAAGACCAATTGCTCTTCGCGTCGGAAGGCGTGATGACTGTGGAGACAGCCGAAGGTATCTGGGTCGTGCCGCCGTTGAGAGCTGTGTGGATACCGGCGGACATCGCGCATGGAGTTGCCATGTCAGGTCATGTATCCATGAGAACGCTCTATATGTTGCCAAGGCTGTGCAGGCAGGTTCCCCGGCGATGCCTGGTGATCAACATTTCCTCGCTCTTGAGAGAACTCATCCTTCATGCGTGCCAGTTTTCAAAGCTGCACATGAAGGTGCCTGCGGAGCGGCATGTCATTGAACTCATCCGGGATCAAATGAAGCTGGTCGAGTCGATTCCCGTTCAGTTACCCCACCCTCGCGATTCCCGCGCAAAAAAACTCGCCGATCGGCTCCGGGCGAATCCCTGTGAACCACGGTCCCTTGAGATCCTGTCAATCGAATGCGGCGCAAGCAAGCGGACTATGCAGAGGCTTTTCGCAGAGGAGAGCGGCATATCATTCAGCCGATGGCGGCAGCAGGCGCGCCTGATCCACGCATTGCAAACCCTGGCCGCAGGACAATCGGTCACCAATGCTGCGCTCGATGCCGGCTACAGTTCAACCAGCGCATTCATCTCGATGTTTCGGAAACAATTGGGAACCACGCCAGCCCGTTATTTGGCTGCATCCGGTTAGCGAATGAGAACACCCGCCTCCATCTGTTCGCTCGTGAACACCACATTTCGTAAATGAACACCCGTTCCTTGAATCGCTGTGGAATCGTGACTTGCATCACGGAAAAAGCCGCCATTTAACAAGTAGTTTGGACGCTCAAATGCGTCAGCTTCTTCCAGTCGACATAGTCGCGCTACGGGGTGAATCATGGTCAAGCATCGCTTCGTCTTGTCCTTACTCGCGCTAACCAACATAGCCTGGAGTTCGGCACAGGCGCCACCGATCACGCCCCACCCGCAGGTGGATCAGCGGGTTGAGCTGTTGAGCATCGTCTTCCGTTTGGCCGGCAATCCTGAATACAACATGGACTCCCTTCCGGCATATTCAGCCGATATTGATCGATACTTTGCGCCCTACAAGAGCCACGCCGCCGTACAAATGGCGCAATCCCTTCGGAACAAAAAGGGCGTGAGCTTCGATGCCGTCATGTCGATGGCGATTTCGATATCCCAGCCTCCGGAACTAAAGCCTCTGGTGGCTTTTACGGGTGCGGTTCCAGATCAGCGCTGGGGCGTCGCAGCGACTGAGAAGTTCCTGCCGCTGTTACGCGATTTCTATCGCGACAGTAAGTTTGCGGACTTCTTCGCAGCCCATCGGGCAACCTACCGGACGGCCGAAGCGCGCTTCGCAACCACTCTTGGCTCAGTCGATTTCGGATGGTATTCCCGCTTCTATGGCAAAGCTCCCGACCTTGTCTACCACCTGGTCCTTGGCATGAACAATGGCGGCGGCAATTACGGGCCGCGCCTGATTCATGACGACGGCGCCATGGAACTCTTCTCGATCATCGGCTGCTGGACGCACGACGATGCCGGTGACCCGACATACCCGCCAGATCAGGGCTATCTTGCGACGATCATCCACGAGTTCAATCACTCTTTCGTTAACCCTGCGGTGGATGCGCGGTGGAAAACCTTCACTGGTGCAGAGCCGGTTTATGCTTCGGTTGCAGACAAGATGAAGCTCATGGCTTACGGCAATGCGAAAACGATGGTGAAAGAGTCGTTGGTACGTGCCGCGGTCATCGTCTATTTCCAGGATGCGGGCGAGGACAGCCAGAAGAACCTCAGGCGCATCCGCCAGGAGCAGCGGAACGGGTTCTATTGGATGGACGCGCTGGTGGACAAGTTGAAACAATATGAGACGCAGCGGGCGCAATACCCAGTGTTCTCGTCGTATATGCCCCAGGTCGGTTTGTTCTACCGCGACCTGTCGCCCCATGTAACCGAGGTGGCCGCGGCCTTCGACGCAAAATCCGCGCATGTAGTCGGCATGGAGCCATTCGCTAATCATGCTCAGGACGCGGAGGCCTCAATCCAGACCATCAGGATCACGTTCGACAAGCCACTGGATCCGAATGCGGGATACTCAATCAGCTTTGGAAACGGTGGCAGCGAACACTATCCAATCAAGGGAAAGCCCTCGTTTGAAGACGGCGGAATGCATGTCGTGCTGCCCGTCGAACTCAAGCCGAACCAGGCATACAGCTTTGTGCTCACGTCTCAGGCGTTTGTTACGCCCGACGGTTTTCCGTTGGCAAGCTACACGGTTGAGTTCAAGACAAAGTAGGTTGCGTCTCGCTCGATTCGGAAGGGAAGACCAGCTCTAACGCGGACTGTTGGAAATTAGCATTTGCAATCGCGGAATCTTCTGCTACTTTATTCCTGTACCTCGGCAGTCCGCGCCACGCAGTCAATCAGCGGGCTCTACCTGCACTCTCCTGCTTCTGAGGGAATGTGGATGGAGGCGCTTCAGAGCACTTGGGAAAGGTGTGCCTGTGCGCTCGCCATTCGCACCCGCCTCTCCCTCGCCTCCACTTGCATCGAACCACAAAGGAGAGAAGCCATGAGCAAAAAAGCCAATCACCACAAGATCAACTACATTGAGTTTCATTCCACTGACATCGAGCGGACCAAGAAATTCTATGCCACCGTCTTCGGCTGGAGCTTTGTCGATTACGGGCCAGACTATGTCAGCTTCCAGGGCGCGGGCATCGACGGCGGATTCATCAAGAGCGAGCCCCATCCTGATGCAGGCAAGGGCGGACCGCTGGTTGTGCTCTATTCCGAAGATCTTGCCGCGACTGAGATCGCAATTCGGTTGGAGGGCGGCAGCGTGGTCGTGCCCACTTTCGAGTTTCCCGGCGGCCGCCGCTTCCACTTCTCCGATGGAGCAGGCAACGTGCTCGGAGTCTGGTCCGAGTAGCCCGCAGCCAGCGCCCCGCTCCCATTCCTTGACTTAAAGCCCCAGCGACAGACGAGGTGCTGCCCACAACGTCGCTGGGGCGCTGGCTCGTCCGGCCTCGATTAGATTAGCAGCAACTCACCCGAATGAATCTCTTCCAAATACGACCAGGTAAATCTCTGCGACGACAGCCATGCCTCCGTATGCGCGGCGGAGCTTCTTCCAAAGTACTTTTGTAAGAAAATTCTCATGTTTAGCGCTCTCGGTCTCAGCGCCTCAGTCGATGAATTAAGAAGACACTCATGCTGCGGGAAACAGAACCCGCGTCTGAGCCAATTCTGAGTCTCGCGGTGCCAGACCATGACGGTCCTTGTTAGTGCGCGCTCATCCCTTGCGTTTGTTCTTATCCTCTCCGGGCTTTCCATTGCGGCCAACGGCCAGCGGAATCGGGCCATTGCCGCGTTGGACGAAACTCAGCTCGTCTCGCTCACCGGCAATACTCACCCACTGGCGCGCGCGAAGTATGATCTGGGTTCCGTCGACGCCGAAACACGCCTCGACCGCATGATTCTTGTGCTTATGCCAACCGCGGCCCAACAAGCGGAGCTCGACCTCCTCGTTGAAGCCCAGCAGGACGCAGCTTCCTCGCAGTATCACCAATGGCTCACACCGGCGGAGTTCGGCGCGCGATTCGGCGCCAGCGGCCTGCAACTCCAGCAAGTCACTGCATGGCTTACAGCGCACGGCTTCGCGATCGAAGAGATTGCCGCGAACCACCGCCTGATCGTCTTCTCCGGGACTGCGGCCCAGGTGACGGAAACTTTCCATACAGCGATTCACCGTTACAGTATCGATGGCGTGGAGTACATCGCCAACGCACAAGACCCGCAGATCCCCGCGTCGCTCATCGGTGTGGTGGGCGGCGTAGTTTCGCTGCATAATTTCCGCCGCACATCGGCCATTTCCTCGCTCCGCAAGGTCAGCGCAAAGCAGCTCAGGGGCCCACGCGCCGAGTATTCCGCCGGCGCAACGCACTATCTCTTCCCCGCCGATTTCGCCACCATCTACAACCTGAACGCGCTCTACGCCAAAGGCATAAATGGTGCCGGCATTTCCATTGCGATTGTCGGCCGCAGCAACATCAACGTGAGCGATGTGGCCGCCTTTCGCGTGACCTCCGGCCTTGCGGCCAACAACCCCACGGTGCTTGTGCCGGCTACGAATCCGGGCCTTGTCGGCGGCGACCAGGACGAGGCGACACTGGATGTGGAATGGAGCGGGGCCGTTGCTCCGGCGGCGCAGGTCATCCTGGTGGTCCAGGCATCCACCGCCACAACAGACGGCGTGGACCTTGCGTCGCAATATATCGTGAATCACGCCACAGCGTCTGTCGTGAGCGTGAGCTATGGAAGCTGCGAGCAGGCCATGGGCGTCGCCGAGCAGGCCTTCTACGGCGGCCTGTGGCAACAGGCGGCAAGCCAGGGCATGAGCGTGTTTGTGGCCGCAGGTGACGCTGGCGCGGCTGGATGCAACATCGGCGCGGATGCCGTTGGCGCAGGCACGGGTGTGAATGGCCTCTGCAGCTCGCCCTACTCCACCTGCGTTGGGGGAACCGAATTCAACGAGGGACAGGATTATGCCGACTACTGGGCTGCCGCAAACTCGCCGGGCAACGCCTCGGCGCTCAGCTACATTCCTGAGGAGGTCTGGAATGAGAGTGGCGCAAACGGAGGCTCAGGGCTGTGGGCCTCCGGAGGTGGAGTCAGCGCAATCTATGCGCAGCCATCCTGGCAAAGAGGAGTGGGCGCGACAGCCGCCGCGGAGGATACAGCAGGAATGCGGACGGTGCCGGATGTGGCCATGGCAGCTGCCGATCACGATGGATTCGTGATTTACGAGAACGATTCGTATTGGGTGATTGCCGGCACGTCGGCTTCTTCCCCGTCATTCGCCGCTGTCATCGCGCTGGTCGTCCAGAAGCAGGGAAGCACCGGGCTGGGGAACGCGAACCCGGAGCTGTATGCTCTGGGAAATGCCGTGCACAACCCATTTCACGCCACGCGATCGGGAGACAACACCGTGCCGGGTGTGGCTGGATTCACCGCAACCGGCACGGCGTATAACCTGGCAACCGGCCTGGGTTCGGTCGATGGAGCAATCCTCGTGAGCGCATGGGGCGGAGGATCGTTGCTGGCAAAACCTGGACCGGTGCGCGGCCCCGTTCGGCAACGGTGCGCGCTGTGCGTCGCGCGGTAGCCTCTAGAGCGGTTCCAGGATAGGTATACCGTTTCCGGTGTTGTGCAAGGTCGCCGCTCCTTGGGGTCGCGTCAACTTGACTGTATTACCTTCGAGGTACAGCAATCCTGGAACCGCTCTAGTCGAAAAGCGCGAACGCCTGTTCGATGCGGACCTGCACTTTAGGGTCGGTCGCGAAGGATTGATGCACTTCGAGCACGATAACCGGCGGCTCGGGCAACTGCTTCAGAGCTTTCGCGGCAGCGGCCCATTCAATGGTGCCGTCGCCGGGCCACAGGTGCTCGTCTTTCACGCCTTGGTTGTCGTGCGCGTGGACTGAAACGATGCGGGTGTTCAGGGTTGCAATGGCCTGAGTCACGCCGGTGGTGATGTTGGCATGGCCCACATCCAGGCAGCTGCCTACAGACTTGAGATGTCCCAACTCAAGAATCTCCACCAGGTGCTCCGGCGTAGTGGGCTCGCTCACCAGGTTCTCCACCAGAATGCGTACGTCGAGCGGGCGGGCAAAGGCGCCAAGGTGTTCCAGGGCAGTCTGGGCGTATTCAATTGAGCGCAGCGACCAGCCATCGTCCCGCTCGCCCAGGTGAACCACGAGATTCCGAAAGGGAATCAACTCCGCCGTTTCCAGCGCGCGTTTGATCTCATCCATAGCGGCAATGCGGCGCGCCTTTTCAGGATGAAGAACGTTAACGGCAGGAGCGCCGGCGCGCCCCATTTCGCGGTCCGGGAACAAGGGCGCATGCATCGACCAGGGCTTCAGGGGATTGGATGCGAACCACGAGGCCAGCTCGGCCACGTGATCCCGGTCCGCATAGTCAAAATGTTGCCGGGCGGCAAAGAGTTCCACCGCCTGGGCTCCCGCACGGCTGGCGAGTTCCAACTGCGCTGAATGCAGGCGCTGGTTCAGGAATAGGTGTGTGGATAGAGCGCGCAGCATAACCAAGGAATCTCCCGCTCCGTTTGATTCGGAGTCTTGAAACGCAGGTTCATTGCTATTGTCTCATTCTTGCAACAATTTACGCTGAAACGGATGTTGCTGGAGATGGTGCACCGGCTCTCTGCAACGGGCGCGGATGTTGCGGGTTCCGGGCGGGGACTGTAAAAGAGTCTCACGAAACCGGAAAAACGCCAGCCGCTCAAGCCGGGCAGCAGAATGTTTGATTTTTGCAAAAAGGCGCAGACCTGCGATACGGAGAGGAATCGCAGGCCTGCATTTCATCTTGCACGACTGGGGGTAGGGAAGTTGAACCAGAGACTCAGCCCGGGTTGTCCGCCAATGTTGCGCGGGATTCCTGCAAGAGTCAATCGAATCTGGGGCCAACATCGGAAACGGGAATCAAATCCTCCGTTCCATTGCCTTTCGAACTCCAGGCGCGGGAGCATAGCTCCGCTTACATACAGTGAGATGGCGAAACTTTCAGTGCGGTTGTCTGGCCCGCGGGGAATTCTGTGGAAAAGCTGTTGAAAAACAACTAGATCGAGAAAGCCGCCTGGAATCAATAACCTGCGGCCTTCCCGTAGTGGCTCCGGTGGTCCTGGCCGCCCTCGAGTTCCCCAGTCTTCGGGTCGATTGCGATGCACTCCCCATTGGACCAATGGCGCTCGGAAATCGCCAGGCTATAACCCCTGGCCTTCAGGTCGGCGACAGTCTCCGCGGAGAAGCCCGGCTCCAGGTAAAGCTTGTCTGGCTGATACTGGTGGTGGAAGCGCGGAGCGTCCACCGCCTGCTGAATGTTCAGCCCGCCTTCCGATGCGGAAAGAAAGATGTTGGCTACCGTCGTAATGATGCGCGCCCCGCCCGGCGAGCCCAGCACGTAGCGCAATTTCCCGTCCTCTAGCACAATGGTCGGAGTCATGGAACTGAGCGGGCGCTTGCCGGGCGCAATGGCGTTGGCTGGCCCCTGGATCAGCCCATAGATGTTAGGCACGCCCTCCTTCGCGGTAAAGTCGTCCATCTCGTCGTTCAGCAGAAAGCCAAGAGAGCCCGCGGTCACATGCGAGCCAAACGAGTCGTTGAGCGTTGTCGTCACCGCAACCGCGTTGCCGTCGCTGTCAACAACCGAGTAGTGCGTGGTCTGGTTTGATTCCGGCCGTCGCTTGCCCGGAGTCGTCGGCGCGGAAGGCAAAAATCCGGTGGGCCGCACGAGCGAGGTACTCACCGTGGCTGCGTTGGGATCAATCGACGCTCGCCATGCATCAGCGTATTTCTTTGATGTAAGCTGGTCCATCGGAATGGGGTTGTAATCGGGGTCCCCAAGATAGTCGGCGCGATCCATATAGGCGCGCCGATAGGCCTCGGTGATCAAATGAATCGACTGCACCGACCGGTCACCAAGTTTCGCCAGGTCGAAGCCTTCCAGGATATTCAAGGCAGTCAACAGCACAATGCCGCCGGAAGAAGGCGGAGGCGCGCTGATAACCATATAGTTATGAAACCTTCCGGTTATGGGTGTCCGCTCCACCACCGTGTACTGGGCCATGTCTTCCAGCGTCAGCAGCGCGCCGCCTTTGTGCAGCTCGTCCACCAGCTCATGGGCAATTGCGCCGTGGTAAAACGAGTCGGGATCCGCCGCAATTCGTTGCAGAGTTCGCGCCAACTCTGGCTGCTTGAAGGTCTCGCCTTCCTTATAGTGGTTTCCATCTCGTTGGAAGATCCGCTTCGAATCGGGAAACTTTGCCAGGTCGGGGTCGGTGAGCTCTTTGGCTTCTTCGGCTGAGAGCACAAACCCATCCGCGGCCAGCTTGATTGCCGGCGCCACCACGCGCTGCAGGCCAAGCTTGCCGTATTTCTTTTCCGCGTGCACCATGCCGGCAACCGACCCAGGCGTGCCGATGGAACGGTAACCAATCACCGAACCTTCCAGGCTCTCTTCCGGCAGTACGTTTCCGTGCGCGTCCTGGTACATCGTTTCCGTGGCCGCAAGCGGAGCCTTCTCGCGGTAATCCAGGAAAACGTCATTGCCGTCATGGGTGCGGATCAGCATAAAGCCGCCTCCGCCCAGGTTGCCGGCCGCGGGATGCACCACCGCCAACGCAAAGCCAGTAGCTACGGCGGCATCTACAGCGTTACCGCCTTCGCGCAGCACTTCAAGCCCCGCGTCGGAGGCCAGATGGTGGACGCTCACGACCATACCGTGCTTTGCGCTGACGGGCTGTTCGTCCAGATAGGGAATCACGTTCTTTTGGGCCTCCTGGGCTCGGGCGGGGATACACGGTAACAGCGCGGCTCCGGCAACGGCGGCCAGAACGGGGGAAACAGCGCCTCTCCAACCCGCTGTCGATCGCAATCGTTCCGCGCAGCGAAATTCTTTCCGGGCAAACGCTACTTTCCAGTCCGTCTTCGGGTTAGCGCTATGGGGGAAGCCCTGCCATGTCAGTCGGGTCATAGTGTTTTGACAGAATAACGCGGATCGCAATCGAACCGTGAAGTTTGTCACCCCGCGCCGGGCTTGCCTTCCATAGGGCCACCAAACAACGCTCGGGCACGTCCAAATCTTAGACCGGGAACGAAGTCGGCCACGCTCTACAAACCGAAGAACAATTCAAATGGAGGGCATCATGATAAGGAACTCGATATTGACGGCATCTTTAGTCATTGCAATGGGTACGCTGGGCATCACCGCAGCCGGCGCGCAGGTGCGCGAGGCAGTTGGAGCTGTTACCAACACCGACGTAGCGGTAAGCATCTACGGAGCATTCAGCGGGACGACGAATGGCAACGGCATCACGCAGAGTCCCTCTAACGCCGCCGGTGGGCTGGTCGAAGTTCGCCACATCGTCAATCCCATCATCGGATTTGAGGGAACGTACTCCTTTAACCGCGCCAATCAAACCTACACGCCCAATAGCGTGGCCTGCCCGGTAGGCATCCTGCCGCCCTGCAATAGTTCACCGTTTGCAGCGGTTTCAGCCGACGCCCACGAGGTGACCGGCAACTGGGTAGCATCGGTAAAAATCGCGAATCTCAGGCCGTTTGCGTTGGCCGGTGGGGGCCTTCTGTTCAATGAGCCCAGCGGCAGCCAGACGAATACAACCTCCTCCACCAAGGGAGTCTTCGATTACGGAGCGGGCCTGGACTGGGGCTTGCTGCCGCACCTGGGGTTGCGCTTCCAGTACCGCGGCAACCTCTACAAAGCCCCCGACCTGACTCGGCTCTACACCTCAACCGGAGCCTTCACCCACACCTCCGAACCCATGATCGGCGTCTACTTCCGTTTGTGACTGCTGTATGACCCGCTCCCGGGGCCTGTGCTGAATGGTGCGGGCCCCAGTGCATTTCCGTAGATCACAGTTGCGGAGATATGATGCCTCATGTCGTTTAAACGCGGCAGACGCCTCTTGATCGCGATTGCATTCGCCTTCCCCGCAGCAGGGGCGAGCCCGCAGAACGCAGGCCCCATCCCTGCGCCGAGCCTCAACACCACCCAAATTGTCGAGCGGATGCAGCGGCACAACCAAGACCAAACCAATCAGCTGAAACAGTACAAAGCGTTACGCCACTACAAAGTGGAGTACCAGGGTTTTCCGGCCAATGCGACGGCGAAGATGGACGTTGAAGTCGAGTATGACGCTTCGTCGGGAAAGAGCTTTCGCATCGTGTCGGAAAGCGGATCAAAGTTTCTTTCGGACAAGGTGCTGAAGCGGGCGGTCGACAGCGAAAAGGAGGCCTCGCAGGACAAAGGGCTGACGGCGTTGTCTCAGGCCAACTATCGGTTTCATCTGGCGGGAACGGAGAACGTAGCCGGCCGGCCGGCTTACATGCTCGTTGTGGAGCCGCTGAAAGCGACCAAGTTTCTTTATCGCGGAAGAATCTGGGTGGATGCGGCGGATTTTGCAGTGGTGAAAATGGAGACGGAACCCGCAAAGAGCCCATCCATCTTCATTTCGCGGACAGCCATCCATTACACCAGTGCGATGACGGATAGCTTCTGGTTGCCGCAGAGGATGCGCAGCGAGACGAAGGTACGGATTGGCGGCACGGCAGTGTTCACCATCGACTACGGGACGTACCAAATTGGTTCAAAAGCGGGGTAATGAACGTCGCGTTCCGCTAGTGTCTGCCGTGTTCAGCGTCCGCCCACCAGCATGAATCCATCAATCGGTGTGCGGCACGTTCTGCCGTCTGCGAGCTTCCACGTTGATCCGTCGGCATATGTGACGAGAGTCAGGTCTATGGAATTGGCCGCCGAAAGGCCGGGCACCCACAGATCTGCGGAAACTTCTTTCGCCGAAGTGGCGGAGAACGAGACGTCGAGGGTGCGCGTCGCATCCGAGGGACCGCTCTCGGCCATCGGCGTCAACATGGCCCGGGTCTTCGGATTGAGGCCATGGACGATGACTCTGGCGCTGGTGATTTGCCTGGATTTTGGATTGACCAGGGTCAAATGGAGTCGCTGGCCTTGACCTCTGTGGTGGTCGTCGCCGACTTCCATGCTGTTCCAACTGGCTGCCTGCCGCGCTTGCACTGAAACCGGGCAGGCGTTGGTGACTGGCGGTAGTTGAATGATGACCGTTTGGGATTGGGACGGGCTGGAGAGACCCTCCATCCCTGCGACGCCCTGATTGGCGGCGGTTTGGCCGGAGGCGGCTATCGCTCCAACGAAGAGGGCAAGCAAAAAAGCGGCGGCAGGCTTCATTCTTGTTCACCTTTCGCAATAGAACCCCGAAAACTGCACACCAATAAAATACGCCGACCGTCGTTTCGGGACAATCCCGTTTTAACCCACGGCGTCCAACTGCCCCGCCGCGCGCCAAGGCAGGGTCCCCGCTGTGATACCGTTGCAATACGGTGTCTCCGAGCCGGGACGGGTTTTGCGGCTTGATTCGAATGCCTGAGGACGGGCTTGAATTGGAGACTGACCGTAACCAAATAATGCCTCAGCAGCCGGAATTAACATCGCCTCCTCTCCCCGCGAGCCCGGCTCCCCTGCCCGGGTCTTCGAACGGGACTATCTCCGTCTCAGGCGCAGTCATCCCCCCTATCCCCGTGTCCATTTCAGCGCCAGAATCCCGGCCCGCGGCCGATCTTCAGGCAGCCTACAAGGATGGTCACCAGCCAGACCCCCAACGCATTCCACGATGGCTCGAGCGGTCGGAGCTGTTTTTGCGGGTCATTCTGCGCATGTACATCGGGGTCGCGGTCTGCTACGCGCCGTGGTCCAGGCTCTTTTGGGATCAGAATCCGCTTTTCGTGCAGTATCCTACCCTCTCCATCTATGCTGCCAATGGCGCGGTGCGCGGCATCATATCCGGCTTGGGGCTTTTGAACCTGTGGATTGCGTTCCACGACGCGTTCAAGCACCGGGACGGGAAATAGACCACGGGGAAAGGCCAGTTGACCCGCAGGTTGGAACGGAAGATATGGATCAGGGATCGGGAAACAGTGAAAAAGTTTCGCCACGCGGCGCTCCAACTCCGCTGCAATGCGCATCGTTGGCGTACGAGAATCCGGACTTTCTCAATGGGCCGGATGGGCGCCTCATTCGCATTGTCGCGGAGTACCTCGAGCCCCTCGCCCGTTTCCGCCGCGAGCAGATTCAGGACACGGTCGTCTTCTTCGGCTCGGCGCGGTTTCGCGGACGCGAGGAGGCCAATCACGAGCTCGAGCTCCTCGACAACACCGGATCAACCCAGCCCGCTCCCAGCCATGAGCAGCCCGCCAGCGTTCCGCAAATCGTTCAAGGCACTGCTACCGAGCTGCAGCGCAAGCGTGCCGTAGCTGCGGTGGAAATGGCCCGTTACTACGAGGATGCGCGCCGCCTCGCCGGCATGCTCACCACCTGGGCCAAGCGTATCCCCTCGCGCCGCCACCGCTTCGTGGTTACCTCCGGCGGAGGTCCCGGCATTATGGAAGCCGCCAACCGCGGCGCCTGGGAAGCCGGTGGTAAAACCATTGGCCTCAATATCCGTCTGCCCTTTGAGCAGTCGCCGAACCCGTATATTACCCCCAGCCTCAACTTTGAATTCCACTACTTCTTCATGCGCAAACTCTGGTTTGCCTACATGTCGAAGGCCCTCGTCGTCTTTCCCGGTGGCTTCGGAACTCTCGACGAAATGTTTGAAATCCTCACCCTCGCCCAGACCCAGAAACTCGCCAAGAAGATCACCGTCGTCATCTACGGCTCCGAGTATTGGAAGAGAGTCTTTAACCTCGACGCCCTGGTGGACACAGGTGCCATCTCGCCCAAAGACATCGAGCTCTTCCAATACGCCGATACTCCCGAGCAGGCGTTTGACATGCTCAAGCAGGGGCTGACGCAGAATTATCTTCTGGCTGAAGCGCAGGAAGGCAGGCTCGCGGAAAGCCTTGAAGGGAAAGGCAGCCAAGAGCTGATGGCCGGCTGGACGGTGGAAGATTTTCTCGGCCCGGAGATGGCCAAAACCAGCAAATAGTCTCGCTATCCTTGCTGAACGCTGGAACGCACAAAACCCCTCCTTAACGAGGGGTTTTGTACGCAGCCTGGTGGAAGTGAAAGATAATAAAGGAATGCAATGTCCCAACTATACTGCTGCTGATCGCCACAAGACCGTCAAATCATCCGACATTGAGCACCAAAGTTTGTTACTGAGCACTAGGTTTATTCAATACCCCTCCCGAACGATAAGCCCGCCGATTCCAAATCAGGAAACGACCGGCGTCCCCCAAGTTTGGATCGAATCGTCCTCTTCTGCTAGGCTTGAATCAGCCCCATCCCCCATGGTCTGCTCCTCGAAGCACGCAGGGACAACCAGGAAGGGCCAATATGGACGCGGCGCTCATTTAGTGTTTCTCCGGTTATTTCCGGAGATTTCGGCTAATTGCCCAGCATTCCTGGTAACTATATTGATTCTTTTGCTAATTGAACGCCTATTCGCACCATCTTAACCCTCCTTTTATGGCATTCAGGGGATACTCGATGCAGAAATCCTGGTTCGATCACGGAGAAGGAGCAGGAATGGCGAATTCGTCCATCTCATACTTGTGGCGCGACCCAAACGCACCGCGGGGCTTTCACACGGGAGTTTCGCTGCACGGTCACACCAACCAGTCGCAGGAGACGCTCGACTTCCTGGCGAATTTCGGCAACCAGTATCCGCTTATGCGCCCCCTTCTGTCGCGTCTCGAGCGCCGTTCGCAGAACAACCACGGCATGGCCGTAAACTATGCAGCTGCCTACTGGACGCCTCCCATGACGCCCAAGCTGGCCTTCGACCTTGAGAGCACGCAGATCGACAAGCTCGACCTCAAGTCGATGGTTTCGCTTTCCGATCATGACAACATCAAGGCGCCCATGTTGCTCCGCTCCGTGCCCAGCGCGCGGCAAATTCCCGTCTCCGTGGAGTGGAGCGCGCCCTACGGCGTGCAGTCCTTCCACCTTGGCATCCACAATCTGCCAAGCGCCAAGGCGCCTGAGTGGATGGCAACCCTCGCCGGCTACACCAAGAATCCCAGTGACGCCCGCCTCACCGAGATTCTCGCTGCGCTCAACGACGAACCGAACGTCCTGGTCATCTTCAATCACCCGCTCTGGGATCTTTACCTCATCGGTCACGAGAAGCACGAGTTCCTGGTCAATGAGTTCCTGCAGAAGAACGGCAATTACATGCACGCGCTGGAGTTGAACGGCCTGCGCCACTGGGACGAAAATCGCGCAGTTCGCCGCTTGGCGGAAAAGTGGAACATGCTCCTCATCTCCGGCGGTGACCGGCATGGCGTAGAACCGAATGCCAACATCAATCTGACCAACGCCAGAAGTTTTACAGAATTCGTTCACGAAATCCGCAAGGAAAAGAAAAGCAACATCCTCTTCATGCCGCAATACGCGGAGCCTTGGAAGCACCGCATTCTCCGCTCAGCGATCGACGCGGTCCGTCACTACCCTGAGTTCCCGCAGGGTTCGCGCACTTGGGATGAGCGGGTATACCACCCCGATCGCAACGGTGTGTGTCGTCCGCTCAGTGAGCTTTGGCCAGACGGCAACGCTCCGCGGGTCATGCGCTGGGGCATCGGCTTGGTGCAGATGATGGGCCGGGGACTGGTATCGGGCGGCCTGAAGATTGCATGGAGCGAGGCCGACCA
>Ga0187859_10001080_pt1 | contig 17614 bp, 9 predicted proteins | sample June2016WEW_10_1_2_FD_133019 | JGI IMG/M metagenome (GOLD analysis project Ga0187859, IMG submission 133019) | Peatland microbial communities from SPRUCE experiment site at the Marcell Experimental Forest, Minnesota, USA - June2016WEW_10_10 | ecosystem: Environmental > Terrestrial > Soil >...
CCAATTCGACTTCCCGCTCAAAACGTGTCCGCAGCTTATCGGAACCCATGGTGGCCGGGTTAAGCAACTTCAGCGCGACCTGCCGCTTGGTGCTCAGTTGCACGGCCCGCCAGACTGCGCCCATACCGCCTTCTCCCAATTTGCCGATAATCTGGTAGCCCTCAATCTGTGGCGCATAGGGGGGTGGGGCATACTGCTGACCGGCACCGGTGTCGCTTATCTTCAGCAGGGGTTTGCTATCCGGCCACTCGGGGATTGGTGGCTCTCGTTTTGGCCGGTCGGGCGCGATCAGCGTTAGCGCCTCCCGAAAGAGCGGGCGGGAGAATTCGTCAATCCACGGCTGGGCAAACGCCCATTCCACCCCCTGGCGCAGAGCCTGGTCATCCAGCGCTGTGATGCGCTGACCACAGCGTATCAGGGCTACCACGATGGCGGCAAAATAAACCACGGAGGCAACTTCTGGCGGCAAAGTGCTTTGGGGGTTGTTTCGATTGTCCTTGGCAAACTCCTTCACCAGCGTCAACAGCGCAAGGGGTGGATGGGGATGGCGCAACAGGTCGCCGAAGGTGTTGAGGGGGATGGTCGCCGAGGGGTTGATCGCTTTGAGTGCTTCCTTCGATTCCGGCGCGAAATTCGCCAAGTCAAACATCAGCGGCGAATCCAGTTGATGGCGGAGAATCGAACCCAATTCTTCCGGATGCCAGTCGTGGTTCGTGCCCGCGTCCAGGTCCAGCATCCGGGCCAGGGAGGCGGGATTACTCTTGCTCAAGTCTGGTTTTGCCGCGCTCATTTCACATCCCAATTGCTTCGACTCCGCTGCGCTCCGTTGAGGATGACAGGTGGTGACCACGGGTTTACGCAAGGGGCAGGCTCAATCATATGGCGGCTCGTGAAAGAATTGCCCGTAATTCGTGAATTTCTTCATCCGTCCTGCCCTTGTCTCCTGCGTACTCAGCAACAACGGCGTGCAGAGCCCGGACAAACATACGTTTTGCCGTGACCAGCGCGTTGGAAGCTTCCGTGGGCGACTTGAAGCCGAACCGCCGCACCAGTTGCTCGTAGGGCAGAGGTTCAACCCCGTCAAGGATGGGCGCGATTACGCGGCAGTCGAACACATTCCAGCAGGCCAAGCTACCCGACGCCATGCATTCGGTCTTCACCCGTCCCAAGGCTTCGGCGATTACTTCGCGGGCCCATGCCATGTCGAACGGGTCGGGATCCGGCGGAACCACGGCGAGGTGATTGACCGAGTCATCGAGGCTTACGAAGCCCTGTTCTGGGGATCGCTTCTTTGCGGAGTCGTGTCGGAGCACGCTGACCACGTAGTGGTCGAGCGCCGTGAGGAGAATGGTGCGGAATCGGCCCCTCGCAGGATCGGCACTGGAGACGAGGCGGCCCTCCAAAACCTTGGTGGAGATGAAGCCCTGTATGAGGTCATCGGCCACATCGGGCGAGATCTTCTTCTTTAGTACCAGATGCGCCTTGAGAGCCGGTCGGTAGCGGCTCAGCAATTCGTCCAGAGACTCCAGACCTGTCTGCTCAGCAGGGACACCTGCGTGAGCCACCAAAGACCAGTCTGTTGCCGGAAAACGCAAAAAACCATCTGGAGTATCTTGGGACACCTGAGCATGTCTCCCGCTGCTGCCTTAGGCTACCCCAATGCGTACAGGCGTTGCAAGATTTAGCCACGTTTTGCGTATCCATGGTGAAGACAAAAGAAGAGCCGGTAAGAGTGAGCCCAGCCAGCAGCGGCTGGCACGCACTGTTGCAGGCGCAAACTCGAGAATGGCAGACGGTCAACAGCAACCGAAGGCTACGCGATTGTTGTGCGCGGCGGTGGAAAGGACAAGGCAAATGAACAAACTAATCAGGGATTTGGCTGGGAAAAGGATCCAGGCGTTCACGCTCATTGAGTTGTTGGTGGTTATCGCCATCATCGGGATTTTGGCGGGTATGCTATTGCCGGCTCTGGCCAAGGCCAGGGAGAAGGCCAATCTCGCAAAGTGCACCAGCAACATGCACCAGTGGGCTTTGGCCATCAACATGTACTGCGATGACTGGACCGATTACTACCCCTACGACGGAGATTACTCTAACCCTCCCGCCGACAAGGGAAATACCGACGCGTGGTTTAATGTCCTGGCTCCGTACATCGGCCAGCAGTCGTTGGCCACTTTGTATACGATGGGCCAGACGGATGTGAGCAAGTTTCCGACGGTGCGCAATCCCACTGTGTTTGTCTGTCCCAGCGGCACCAACAAGAGCCCGAGTGTCAGCATCAGCAAGGCGATTTTCTATTATTCGCTCAACGTGTGCCTACATGAGGAAGGCAACACGAGTGCGCGCTTCCGTCGGGACCGGATGCAAGCTCCCGCCAACACAATCGTCTTTTGCGAGGAAGTCGAAGACAATTTCCCCGAAACGAGTGGTGGATATGACTTCGTGACCAGGCACAATGGGGGCTCGAACTTCGTTCTCGGCGATGGACACGTGGAATGGATCAACTTCGGCCAGTACTGTAGAACGCCTGTCAGCCTCCCCGCCGGCGGCCCGAGCTGCCCAAGCCCGCTGGGTGATATTGCGTGGGATGCGAGCAACCCGGGTCTTTCAGGCGACTGGGGCAGCGAGGTGCCGTATCACTGGTGGCCGTTCCCCAATGCGAACACGAGCCCTAATTGAAGGATACCTCAAGGGTTGGCATGGAAAATGATACAGAGGTTTGCGAATGATTGTCAGTCGTCTTAAATGCTGACCAGGGCAATCTGCCCCGATGTTTAACAGCCAATATAATCATAAACAGACGAAATAACGGTAGCGATGGGAAAGGATGAGGGTCAGGAAATGAAGAGAATTATCGGTTCAGTTGCGATGTTGATGACGTTGGCGCTGGGAACAAATGTGCGCGCACAAGGCCACAATGGTACGTCGACGCCAATTGTTCCTAACGACGTTTTCGTTTATCGCGTTGGCACCACTGCGGACACAGTTAAAACAAATAACGGCCAGATCGTCTTTCTCGACGAGTACTCAGCCGTTGCAATTTCAAATACTATGTTCAACAATGCCAGTGCCCCGACCCCGTATCAATCGGTTCAGATGCCAACCACCTGGTACGGCGGCGAGGCGCCGCTGGTTGGCTTGGGCTCCGATAACGAAGGAGGTCTGATCAACCTTTCCGCGGACGGTCGATTCCTTGTCATACCCGGATTCGCGGCCTACCCCGGGCAGGTTTCCACTAACGCTCTTCTGTATTACGGGGCTTTCCCCGGGTCCGGACTATCCAGCAACGACAATTCTCTTAGCTCTGCTCCCACTACCAATGTGGTCGCGTTGGGAGATATTCCCCGGGTGGTGGCATTGCTGGACGGTAACGGCCACCTGTATATGTCCACGGTGGTCACGGGCGTAGACGAACAAGCCGATGACCTTTATTCGGCCGCCAGCCTCGACGGTACCAATATCTGGCTGGCCGGTTCGGTCAACAACGTCAAGTACACGCTCCGGGGGTCTCTGCTCCCGACAAATGCGCCGCTGGCTTTGACTTATGGGGTTTCGACCAACGTCTGCCGCAACGCCGACGTGCAGTCGCCAGTGAGGACCATAAGCATTTACGGCCCAACAGGATCACAGGTGCTTTACGTTGATAGAAACCAAAGCATTTACAACGCGACCAATACTGCGAACTCGGGTGTCTATTCTAATTTAAATCCTTTTGGTGGCTCTTTGCCCGTTTACAATGTTGCCTCGAATTATGCGGCATTTAAAGGCGATCTGGTCGGCGGGGGCACCAATAATCTGATCAGCGTGAACGCCTTCTTTATGGCCAACCTGGCTAACAAAGGGCCCTGCTCGGGGTGTCCCGACACCATCTACATCGCTGACGAACAGGCCACCGGTTTTTCTGGTGAGCCGGCGCCGCATGGTGGTGGTATTCTGAAATTCTGCTACGTCGCCGCCAGCAACTATTGGCAAAGTGTTGGGGACCCCACCCACATCGGCGGGATTGCCGCGGAGAATGCCTATGGTGTGACCGGAGTTCAAGTCGGGACCAATGTCATACTGTACGCCACCGAAGCGACCAACAACGTTATGTACTATTACGAGGATTTCACGGGCTACATGGGCAATCCCCAGAGTGATAGTGTCCACACTATCCAAGGCGGCAATCAGGGTCAGGCGGGGAGCTTTATTATGTGGAACACAGGTTACAAGGGCATTAAGGTCCAAGGCATCGCCATGGCCCCGCAGGGTGGCGACAATGGCACGTTAAGCACCGCTTCATACGGCTACCCGTCGGTTGGCCCGATTTACGGACCCTATTATCGCGGGCCTCAAGGCGCTGCACCGGCGTCTTTTCAACCGACAAACAGTTTTTACACCTATTCGGTCATGAACCCGTACTCCGCCACGGGGCAGGTAAGCGTCGGCGGTAGCGCCATAAATAACGGCTCCTTGTCGGTCAGCCCCTCGGGCTTGCAACCCATCGGGGCCAATGGCGGTTCCGTTACGTTCACCATTTCACCTGCCTCTGGCGTCAGCAGCTTGAACGGCGGTCAGTCGTATACGGCGCTACTTGCCTTTAACCTCAGAATGTGTACTAACTGTCCCTCTGCCACGCCCCTTTATGGAACCTTGGCCATCGACGAAATGGCCACGATAGTTGTTGACGCGTTCTACCTTACGAATCTTGGGGCTCCCGGCGGCTCACAGGCCACCAATTTCATCACGAGCGGGCCTGTGGGCGGAGCGTTTACCCCGGCCAGTTCCGTCTATACGCTGTCGAACGCCACTCCCAACGCACTGAGTTTTAGCGCGTCCTTGTCGAACAACTGGGACCAACTCATCTTGGGCGTCAGCACCGGACAGGTCGTGAGCGGCAGCTTGGGTGGCAAACAAGCCACGAATATCACTGTGTCAATTAATCCATGCTTTGCCGATGGGATCCTGGATTTCGGAGGCTACGACGACTATCTCACGGTTTCCAACCTGAGTTCCACACCCGCCAGTCAACTCGGCGTTATGCCCGAGGTTGAACTCACTGTTGGATTCGGCTTTTTCGACAATTTCAACAATTCCTTGGAGTTCACGAACGGCCCCGTTGTCGGTCAGAATGGTTGGTTGGGCGCTGCGACGCCTTCTCCGGACGTCAGCCCCGTCCAAATCGTCACCGTCAATGGCACCAACGAGTACGTGGTGCCAGGCGGCTGCGGAAGCGGTACGGCACAGCAACCGTATAAATACGTGTCGTCCGGACCGCTTACGAACGCATATTCCATTGTCGGAACCACCACCAATAACGTACCCACCTACGCCGTCACGGGTATTGTGGTCACGTTCACCAATGCGCCCCCCACGCCGAACTATTGCTTCACACAGGGTAATAGTTTCCTGCCTTGGAACGCCGCCGGCGTCCTGCAACATGGCGGCGGCTACGTTTGGACCACCGAGCTTAACGAATATGAAACCGGCGGCGGACCCCACGGGCAAAACCAGTACCAGTTCAACACGCAATACGCGGTGTTCATGGTGTCTGATTTCGTCGATTCCAACGCGTGGGTGTTCTCGTTCACCGGCCCGAACGAGACGGGAGCGACCAACGACTTGCCCACCCTATTGAGCCAGGTACCCAACGCGGCGACTGAGGGGAGTACTCCAGACGAAAGTGGCCCCCTGTGGTTTGCCGTTTGGAGCGACGCGCTGACCGATTGTAGTTACTGCCCCGGTATAAGCGCGCAGGCTTGGGAGAGCATCACGCTCGGTCAATATTTTGGCGACTGCCCCACCGGGCCCCAGCCCGGCTACTTCGTAAACCGTGTCGCCGCTTCGACCAACTTCTCTGACGTGTATGAGTACATCATGGCTGGCATGGGTTCTGGCACTCCGCCTGACAGCAGCTTTACCATCAGTTGCAGCGGGCAAACGGTGAGCTTCACCGATACCTCGAGCGGTTTGCCAACGTCCTGGCTATGGAATTTTGGCGACTGCGTTTATACAAACGTGGATAATCCGACGCACACGTACGCCAGTCCGGGCACCTACTACCCGACGCTGGTCGCGGGTAACGTGTACGGAGATAGCTCCATCATATACACGCAAGAGGTTACAGTCCCCTGCGGCCCGGCCGCTGGGTCATATCCGTACTGGCAGAGCTACTACTTCGACGCGAACTCGGGTTCCTTGAGCGGGGGGTCCTTGAGCGCGGAGGCCGCAGGAAATGTTGACGCGGACGGTACCGGTATGAGCAACACCAATAAGTTCATGGCCGGGTTCAATCCGACGAATTCCGCTGCCTACCTGCACATCATCAGTGCCGTCAAGACGGTTCAGTCCGGCAGCACGAACATCGTCGTGACCTATCTGGGCGCCAGCGGTGATACCACTTATTCAGGTGGCCCGTCGGTGCGGACCAACGTGCTGGATTATACGACCGGCATCGGAGGCAACTCACCGACCAACGGTAGTTACCAGAACAGCGGCTGGACGCCAACTGGCCAAACCAATATCCTCGGCGTCAGTATATCCGCTGCTGGCGGGGAAGGAACCGGCCTTGGCACCGTGACCAACATGACGGATGTTGGTGGCGCGAACGCCACACCGAGCCGGTACTACCGCGTGCGCGTGTTGTTGCCGTAACACAACCGCAGAAATAACCAGCGCCGGCGCCTTCCGCGAGGGAGGCGCCGGCGCCTTTTTTGCCAATCGGCACCGGCTCCTGACAAAGTTGATTTTGTCGGGCCAGCCTGCCCTGAGCGCGGTCGAAGGGACCGCCGGTCGTGCTAATTGCCGCTGCGCTACGGCAAATCGGTCTGGCCCATCAGGTAACGATCGCATTCGCGGGCCGCGCCACGGCCTTCGTTGAAAGCCCATACCACGAGGCTTTGGCCGCGGCGACAGTCGCCGGCCGCGAACACACCCGGAATGCTGGTCGCGTACAACTCGTATTGGGCGTTGACATTGGAGCGGGCATCGCGTTCCACACCAAGCGTTTTCAGCAGCAGGTCTTCGGGCCCGAGAAAACCCATGGCCAGCAGGGCCAGTTGGCACGGCACAGTTTTTTCTGTGCCCGGAACTTCCCGCGGAACAAACCGGCCCGTGGCGTCCTTGTGCCACTCGACTCCGACGATCTCGACCCGGCTCAACCGGCCCTGTTCGTCCCCGAGAAAGCGCCGCGCTGTCCTGCCATACACCCGTGGATCGGCCCCGAAAACCGCCGCGGCTTCCTCCTGGCCGTAATCGAGCCGGTAGACCTTTGGCCACTCCGGCCACGGATTGTCCCCTGCGCGCTGGGGCGGGGGTTTCGGCAGAATCTCCAGTTGGACCAGGCTGCGGCAGCCATGCCGCATCGCCGTGCCCACGCAATCGGTTCCCGTATCGCCACCGCCAATGACCATCACGTCCCTGCCTTCGGCTGGGATGAAGCCGCCATTGCGCGCGCCGTGCAACAGGCTCTTCGTGTTCGCCGTCAGAAAGTCCATCGCAAAGTGAACGCCTTGAAGCGAGCGGCCTTCAATGGGCAGGTCGCGCGGCTTGGTTGCCCCCGTGCACAGCACCGTCGCATCAAATTCCTCCAGGAGTTGTTTCACGGGATAATTCTTGCCGACCTCCGTGTTGGTGACAAATTGCACGCCCTCCTGCGTCAGCAGGTCGATGCGGCGCTGGACGACGGCCTTGTCGAGCTTCATGGTCGGTATGCCGTACATCAGCAACCCGCCAGGCCGGTCCGCCCGCTCGAAAACGGTCACCGCGTGGCCCGCCTTGTTCAATTGTGCGGCCGCACACAAACCGGCCGGTCCGGAGCCAACCACTGCGACCTGTTTGCCGGTGCGCGACTTCGGCGGGTCCGCCGCCACCCAGCCTTCGTCCCAACCGCGATCGATGATGGCCGACTCGATATTCTTGATGGTGACCGGCGGCTCGTTGATGCCGAGCACGCAGGAGCCTTCACACGGCGCGGGGCAGACCCGGCCGGTGAACTCGGGGAAGTTGTTCGTCTTGTGCAGGCGGGCCAGCGCTTCCTTCCACAGTCCGCGATAAATCAGGTCGTTCCATTCGGGAATCAGGTTGTTGATCGGACAGCCCGACGCCATGCCACTTAGCAACTTGCCGGTGTGGCAGAACGGGATGCCGCAGTCCATGCACCGCGCGCCTTGCTGCTGGAGATTCTCCACCGGCAGGTGCAGATGGAATTCCTTCCAGTCGCCGGTGCGCTCGGCCGGCGACCGGTCCGCCGGCAACTCGCGTCTGATTTCCAGAAACCCCGTCGGCTTACCCATGCGCGTAGTCTGTCAAGTGAATGGTCGGTTGGCAGTGCACTCGGTATGTCCGGGCCGCTAATTCCCGCCAACCCGGGCCAAATCGTGGACGTTTTGTTCGAATGCGGCCATGATCGCTTCCTCGCCGCTCAAGCCGGCGGCGGTCACACGCTGCGTGGCCTCGAGCACGCGCTTGTAATCTTTCGGCAGGACCTTCACGAACTTCGGCGTCATCTGGTCCCACTGCTTCAGGATGTTCCTTCCGCGTTCGCTGCCGGTGTGTTCCACGTGACGCTGAATCATCGCCCGCACTTCCTGGGTTTCCTCGGGATCGGTGAGCGTTTCCAGTGCGACCATGGCCATGTTGCAGCGTTTGGCGAAGTCGCCGGCCTCATCCAGCACGTAGGCAATCCCGCCGCTCATGCCCGCGGCAAAATTGCGCCCCGTGGAACCCAGAACGACGACCCGGCCGCCGGTCATGTATTCACAACCGTGGTCGCCGACCGCCTCCACCACCGCGCGCACGCCGCTGTTGCGGACGCCAAACCGTTCGCCCGCCATGCCGCCGATGTAGGCCTCGCCGCTGGTCGCGCCGTAGAGTGCGACGTTGCCGATGATGATGTTCTCTTCCGGCACAAAGGTTGACCCCGGTGGGGGGTACACAATGATCTTGCCGCCACTCAGTCCTTTGCCCAGGTAATCGTTCGCGTCCCCCTGCAGGGTCAGCGTCATGCCCCTGGGGACAAAGGCCCCAAAACTCTGTCCCGCGCTGCCTTTGAAATGCAGTTTGATCGTGTCCTCCGGCAGGCCTTCGGGCCCGTACCGGCGCGTCAATTCGCTGCCCGTCGTCGTGCCGACTACGCGGTTGGTGTTGCTGATCGGCAGCGTCGCGTGAACTTTCCGGCGGCTCGCCAACGCCGGCTCGCACACTGTCAACAGCAACTGCCGGTCCAGCGACTGCTCCAACCCGTGGTTCTGGTCGATCAGGCGATGCCGGCCCACGTCCGCGCCGGCTTGTGGTTGATGGAAGATCTTCGAGAAATCCAGCCCGCGCGCCTTGTAATGCCGGATCGCTTTGTTGACGTCCAGGCGATCGACGCGTCCGACCATCTCGTCGATCGTGCGAAAGCCCAGTCGCGCCATCCACTCGCGCACTTCCTGCGCGATGAATAACATGAAGTTGACCACGTACTGCGGGTCGCCGCTGAATTTCGCCCGCAACTGCGGGTCCTGCGTCGCCACGCCGACCGGGCAGGTGTTCAGATGGCACACGCGCATCAGGATGCACCCCAGCGCCACCAGCGGCGCGGTGGCGAAACCAAATTCCTCCGCGCCCAGCAGCGCAGCGACGACGACGTCGCGGCCAGTCTTGAGCTGTCCATCCACCTCAACATAAATCCGGCTGCGAAGATCGTTCAACACCAGTGTCTGCTGTGTTTCCGCCAGGCCCAGTTCCCACGGCGTGCCCGCGTGTTTGATGCTCGATAGCGGCGACGCGCCCGTGCCGCCGTCATGACCGCTGATCAGCACCACGTCAGCGTGCGCCTTGGCCACCCCCGCCGCGACGGTGCCCACCCCGATTTCGCTGACGAGCTTCACGCTGATGCGGGCGCGTTCGTTGGCGTTCTTGAGGTCATGAATCAATTCCGCCAGGTCCTCGATGGAATAAATGTCATGGTGCGGCGGCGGGGAAATCAGGCCGACGCCGGGGGTCGAATACCGCACCTTGGCGATCCACGGATACACCTTGGCGCCGGGCAACTCGCCGCCTTCGCCGGGTTTTGCGCCCTGGGCCATCTTGATCTGCAGTTCCTGCGCTTGCGTCAGGTATTGGCTGGTCACGCCAAACCGGCCGCTGGCGACCTGTTTGATCGCCGAGTTCTTGCTCTCACCGTTCGGCATCGGTTTGTAGCGGTCCGGGTCTTCGCCGCCTTCGCCTGTGTTGCTCTTGCCGCCAATGCGGTTCATGGCGATGGCCAGCGCTTCATGCGCTTCCTGGCTGATGGACCCGTAGCTCATCGCGCCCGTCTTGAATCTCTTGACGATGCTGGCGGCCGATTCGACTTCCTCGATCGGAACAGGTCGTGGCGCGAACTGGAACTCAAACAGCCCGCGCAGCGTGCAGAGCGCTTTGGACTGGTTGTCCACCAGGGCTGTGTATTCCTTGAACACCTTGTAGTTGTCCGTCCGCGTCGATACTTGCAGTTTGTAGATCGTCTCGGGGTTGAACAGGTGATATTCACCGTCGCTCCGCCATTGGTACTGTCCGCCAGCGTCCAAGGTCGCCCCGTTCACCGCCCGCGCCGGGAAGGCGTGCCGATGGCGCAAGCGCACTTCTTCAGCGAGGACATCGATGCCCACCCCCTCGATTTGGGATGCCGTCCCGGTCAGATACTTGTCGATGACCGAGTGATTCAGACCGATGGCTTCGAAGATTTGCGCGCCGCAATAGCTCTGCATGGTTGAAATACCCATCTTCGCCATGGTCTTGACGACGCTCTTGGTGATGGCCTTCAGGTAATTCTTGACCGCCTGCTTGTGCTCGATGCCCTTGAGGATGCCCTGGCGAATCATGTCGTCCAGCGTCTCAAATGCGAGATACGGGTTGATCGCACCGGCCCCGTAACCGATCAACAACGCAAAATGATGGACTTCACGCGGCTCACCCGACTCCAGCACCAACCCGACCCGCGTGCGGGTGCCCGTGCGGATGAGATGGTGATGCACGCCCGCCACCGCCAGCAGGGCCGGGATCGCCGCGCGCTGGTGGTTGATACCGCGATCGGACAAAATCAGGATGTTATGGCCTTCCTGAATCGCCGCGCTCGCCGCGACGAATAAATCGTCCAGCGCCTTTTCCAGCCCCGCGCCGCCCTCGTCCACATTGTAAAGAATCGACAGGGTGATTGACTTGAAGCCGGGCTGATGGACGTGGCGTAAGCGTTCGAATTCCTCGTTGCTGAGGACCGGACCTTTCAGCCCAATCTGGCGGCAGCTTTCCGGACGCGGATCGAGCAGGTTGCCTTCAGGACCAATCGTCGTGTGCGTCGAGGTAATGATTTCTTCGCGGATGCAATCGATGGGGGGATTGGTCACCTGCGCAAATAGTTGCTTGAAATAGTTGTAGAGCAACTGCGACTTGTTCGATAACACCGCCAGTGGCGTGTCCGTTCCCATCGAACCCAGTGGTTGGACGGCGTCGCGCGCCATCGGCGCCAGAATGATCCGCAGGTCTTCGAACGTATACCCAAACGCCTGCTGCCGAAGAAGTACCGTCGCGTGATCCGGCTCGTGGACATGCCCTGGCGCCGGCAGGTCTTCCAGGTCAACCAGGCTCTGATTCAGCCACAGCCGATACGGGCGCTCACCAGCGATCTTCTGTTTGATCTCATCGTCGGCGACAATCCGGCCAAGTTCCGTGTCCACCAGGAACATGCGGCCCGGCTGCAGGCGGCCTTTCTGCGACACCTGATCGGGCGGAACATCGAGTACGCCAACCTCGGACGCCATGATCACTCGATCGTCCTTTGTCACGTAATAGCGGGACGGACGCAGCCCGTTACGATCGAGCACGGCGCCGATTTTCACACCATCCGTGAACGCGATCGAGGCCGGGCCGTCCCAGGGCTCCATCAGGCAACTGTGATATTCGTAAAATGCCTTCTTGTCCGCGGTCATACTCTCGTGCCCCGACCACGGCTCGGGAATCATCATCATCATCGCGTGGGGAAGCGATCGGCCGCCCAACACGAGGAACTCCAGGCAATTGTCGAACATGGCCGAATCGCTGCCGTCCTCGTTGATGATCGGCAGCAGTTTCTTCATGTCGTCGCCAAACAGATCGGATTCCAACAGCGATTCACGCGCGTGCATCCAGTTGATGTTGCCGCGTAGAGTGTTGATCTCGCCGTTATGCGCAATGTAACGGTATGGGTGCGCGCGGTCCCAACTCGGAAACGTATTGGTGCTGAACCGCGAGTGCACCAGCGCCATCGCCGACTCGACAGCCGGATCGCTCAGGTCGGGAAAATACGGATCGACCTGTGCCGACATGAGCATGCCCTTGTACACAATGGTCTTGTACGACAGACTCGATATGTAAAACCGGTTGCCACCCTTGATGCCGGCGTAGCGGATTCCCCGTTCCGCCAGCTTGCGCACGAGGTAGAGTTTGCGTTCAAACGCCAAGTCATCCTTTACCTTGGGGTTTCGAGCGATAAACACCTGCCGGACAACTGGTTCGGACGAGCGAGCCGTCTCGCCCACCATGGCGTTCGAGGTCGGAACGGTCCGCCATCCCAGCAGGCGATGTCCCTCGTTTTCCACAATCTCTTCAAAGAGTTTTTCGCATTTGTAGCGTTCCGACGCATCCGGCGGCAGATACACCATGCCGACGCCGTATTCGCCGTAGTCGGGCAGTTGGATCGATTCCTTCGCGCAGGCCTTTTTGAGAAACTGGTGGGGGACCTGCATCAGAATTCCGGCGCCGTCGCCTGTGTTCGCTTCACAGCCGCACGCCCCGCGGTGGCTCAGGTTCACCAGGACGGTGAGCGCCTGGCGGACGATCTCATGTGATTTGCGGCCTTTGACGTTGACCACGAAGCCCAGGCCACAGGAGTCATGTTCGAAACACGGGTCGTACAACCCCTGCTTCTCCGGCCAACCAAATGGTGTGAATGTGCGCCTGTCACTCATCGCGTGCAGATTCAAGCTCGCCCTGAATCGGAACTATATGGCGGGAATCCAGCCTGATTTCAACGCCTTTGTTTGTCCCGGGGACAAATTCTTCCCAGCCGGTTTCGCATCAGTGTCCTTTGAGGATCCTCGCTGCCTTTTTCGGGTTGTCCACCCGCAAGATCATCGCGCCCGTCACGGCGTGTACCGGCGTGGCGCTGTAGGCGTATTCGATGTTCACCTTGTTCCTGGCCAGCTTGGCGGCAATCTCTGCCAGTTCTCCCGGCTTGTTTCTCCCCTCCAGCATCAACACGTCCCGCTCAATGACGAGCACGCCGCGCTCGCCCAGAAGGTGCAGGGCTCCCTGGGAATCATCCACAACCATGCGCACCACTGCGTGATCCACCGCGTCGGAAATCGAGATCGCGTGGATATTGATCCTGGCCGCAGCCATCGCCTTGCAGACTTTCGACAGCGTGCCGGGTTTGTTTTCCACAAACAATGCAAGTTGCTTGACGATTTTCATGTCACAACCTCCGTATTTCGTATGGTTTTGGCTACGATAGCCGCTCAAGCCTTCATCAGGCCGACGGCCAAAATTACACCTCACACGTCGCGAACACGGTGCAACTTTTGGGATTTCCTCGCCCAGCTACAGCGCCGAATTGTTCACAAACACCACTTTTATGTTGTATTCCAGACAAAAAATAGCAAAAATATGAACGAAAACAAGCAAAATCTTCGGCTAAATTGAACCGCCACAAAACCACGATCATGCGCATCTTTGACGATCAGGAACGGGCAATCCTCAAAGCCCTCATTCGTAATCCACGCCGGAACGATAATTACATCAGCAGGATCACCGGCGTTCCGACCCCGACCGTGCGGCGCAAACGCAAACGGCTCGAAGACGACGGGCTCCTCAACTATTTCGCCGCCATCGATATGCAGGAAACGGGCACGGGTACCTTCGGCGCCCGCCACCTGTACATCATCAAGTTCCGCATCGGCGTCACCGTCAGGCAGATCGTCGACGAAATTAAGAGTGAACCGAACGTACGCTCCGTTTTCACCGACCTGATCTACGAGTCGCACATTGCCGAGACGGACGGACACGTCACGCTGGTGATGATCATCGAAGGCAAGAACGACGCCGACATCATCGAGAACGTCCAGGGCAAGATCATTCCGTCGCTGCGCAAAAACCACGGCCCTGATTCGGTCGAAGAGATCTCCACGCTGCGCCTGCTCAGCCCCATTCGCGTGTTCCATAACTACGTGCCGATGGTCAATATGGATAAAGGCGTGCTTCGTGGCGACTGGACCGACGACGCCATCCTCGTCGGCTAGCGCTTCGGCTTGGCCTCCTCCTGTAGCGGCGGTCTATGACCGCCGGTCGTCGCCGCGTTCATCAGTCATTCTGAGCGTAGCGAAGGAATCTCTGTCGTTTCCCGCCCCCCTTGAGCGTTGAACGTTAAGCGTTGAACGTTGCCTCCCTTCCCCCACTTCCTTGATTCTCTCTGTGAACTCTGTGCCTCTGTGGTTCAAAATTCGCGTCTGCTTCGCGTCCTTGGTGGTTCAATTCCGCCTTCATCCCTCATTGAGTCTCCATCCTTTCCCAGTCTGCTAAGTTGAAAGTTGAGCGTTGTCTCCCACCCCCTGACTTCTGGCTCCTGGCTCCTAAATTCTGCCTTCCGTCCCCGTCCCCGCCCCCCCCTCCGTGGCAATCCGTGTTCATCTGTGGCTCAAAGCAGGCCGCGGTCATGTCCCGTTTCTGTCGTGGTCGACGGCGTCCTTGAGCATGTCGAAAAAGTCGGGGATGGCGGACGTGACGCGGTTCCAATTGGAGATCAGCGGAATGCCCAGGGGGTCGCGCAGGTATTCGTCCGCGGCCAGACGGATCGCGCAGGTAAACGCGCGCACGGCGAGCAGCTCCTGATGGCGGTCGAATGGCAGCCCGTTGACGGCGGCATCATCCTCGTATTGTTTCACGGCTTCCTGTGCGGCGCGCAGGTAGCGAACGGCCAATGTCTTGAACAGCGCATCGGAGAGCACCATGCCGTCGGTTGCCATGTTGCGGAACAGCGATTTGGCGATGTCGACGCTCATCTTCATGAGGCCTTTGCGCTCGTCGTCGGCGGAGAGATGCTGGTGCTTGTGCTCGTAGGTGTCACACAATTCGACCTGGCAGATCCGGCGGGCGGTGCAGTTGCGAAATACTTCGCACAGCACCCCCATCTCAAGGCCCCAATCGGCGGGGATGCGGTTGATGCGGGCCAGATCGGCAAGCATCGAGAATTCGCCCGACAGCGGATAGCGGAAGCTGTCGAGGAATCCGAGCAGTTGCGATTCGCGGTAGAGCACGTGCTGGAGCGCGCGAATCAACGGCGTGACGAGCAGACGCGTCACGCGGCCATACAGCCGGCCGGAGACGCGGGCATAAAAACCCTTGCAGAATTCGTAGTCCATGTGCGGACTGGCCAGCGGGAACACGAGACGGGCCAGCAATTCGCGGTCGTAGGTCAGGATGTCGCAATCATGCAAAGCAATAATCTTGCCGATCCCATCCGCCAGCACCAGGCCCGATGACAGCCACAGGTTGCTGCCCTTGCCGGGTCCGCCAATCGACAGGTCGTTCTTGACCATCAGCTTCATCAATTTGCGAAGACGTGGGCCGTCGCGCCAGAGGATCCTCACTTCCTGCGGGAGCACGGAAAAGAATTTGCGCGCCTGCTGGAACTCGCCATGGTCGGCGCGGTCGAGCCCGACCACCACCTGGCGCACGTAACGAACCTGGCGTAGATTCTCCACGATGTTGCGCAGCGCCGGGCCTTGCAATTCGCTGTACAGGCACGGCAGCACCAGGGCAATCGGCCGGTGTTCGGTGTACTCGGTGAGTGTCGCCTCGATGGATTCCAAATCGTAATCGCCGAGCCGGTGGAAGGTGGTGATCAACCCGCTTTGGTGAAAATCGCTCATATCGCACAAAAGTCTTCGCAACCCGCGCTGTCGGATTGTAAAGTTATGCCGACATGCGGGCTGAAAGCAAATTGTTTTCCTTTCTGCGGAAGGAAGAATCCGTGCCATGAGCCAGACGGAAGTCATCTTCTGGGACGTGTACGGCACGCTGATTACCGCGCACCGCGGCGATCTGGATTCACTGCTCCGACGCGAGTTGGAATTGGGCATGGCGTTCGAGCGGACAGCGAGAAATTTCAGCCTGCGTGCGGATCCCGCCCAGTTGCAGGAATTGTTCCTGCGCGGGATCCAGGCCGAACGCGAGATGCGCATCGCCGAAGGCATCGCTCATCCCGAAGTGCGCGTGGACCAAATCTGGTTCAAGATCCTCGAACGATCCCAGCCGGAACCGCCAACGCTGAATTTCGCGCGCGAAGTGGCCTTGTACTTCGAGCGTCAGGCCAACCCCAAGGAACTTCAAGTCCGCGCCCTCGACGTGCTGGTCACCCTCAAGAAACGTGGCCTGCGACACGGGATCATCTCCAACGGCCAGTTCTACACGCCGATCGAGTTGTCCGACCTGTTGGGAGCGCAGAGCCGGGGCGCAATCCGCACGTTTGAAACCCTGTTCGATCCGCGGCTGGCGTTCTTCTCGTACGACCTTGGCGTGGCCAAACCCGATTTCACGGTCTTCCAACGGGCGATCGGTGTGCTGACGAAGGACAACATCATGCCCGACGACTGCGTCATGGTTGGCAACTCGCTGGTCAACGATGTGGCCCCCGCGCAACACATGGGCTTTCGCACGGTCCTGTTCGCGCCGAAAGCTGTGGCCCAGTCCGCCATCAAACCCGACCTGGTGATCCACAACCTCGGCCAGTTGCTGGAATGGCTCTGAGACTTGCCATCCTGCATTATCATCTTCGGCCCGGCGGCGTGACCACGGTTATCCGCAACTCGCTACGCGCCCTGGCGGACAGGTTCGACGTCAGCCTCCTTGCCAATTTCGGCTATGATGACCGGCCCGCGCGCAGCCGGGCGCAATTTCTCGCCGGCGCGACGCTGTTGGCCCGCCGGCTTCAGGATCGTTTGAAAGGCGTGGATGTCCTGCACACGCACAACATCGGGCTCGGCAAACATCCGCGGCTGACGTGCGCGGTCAAGCTGTTGGCCAAGCGGCTTGGTACGATCCAGGTGATCAATCAAGTGCATGATTTCCCCGAAGACGCGCGGCCCGCGCAGCTTCGCGCGCTTCGCGATTGCTCCGGCAAACCCGACGACGTGTTCTGGCACGGGCTCTGTTACTACGACCTCCCGAATGTGATCTGGGCGACGTTGACCACGCACGACGCCGCGAAACTGGCCGCCCGCGGCGTCCCTCCCGAACGGATTCACGTTGTTCCCAATCCCGTGGACGACGAGTTTTTCACCCAGCCTCGGCCGTCGCGCGCTGAGTTGCCGAAAGTCAGCAACCGTCTCGCCGCATTCGCTCGCCTTCACCATTTCCCTTTCGACCCGCGAAAGAAGGTTCTTCTCTCGCCGATGAAAGTCATGGTTCGCAAGAACAACGAAGAAGCCCTCGAGTTGGCCGGCCGTCTCCCGAACTACCAACTGGTCATCTCCCTCGATGCATCTTCCTCGGCGGACCGGGCGTACAGCGAGCGTCTGAAGAAGCGGATTCGCCGGGAGCGATTGTCGGTGGTCATTGGCGCTGGGGCCGGAATGGACAG
>Ga0187859_10001082_pt1 | contig 17593 bp, 12 predicted proteins | sample June2016WEW_10_1_2_FD_133019 | JGI IMG/M metagenome (GOLD analysis project Ga0187859, IMG submission 133019) | Peatland microbial communities from SPRUCE experiment site at the Marcell Experimental Forest, Minnesota, USA - June2016WEW_10_10 | ecosystem: Environmental > Terrestrial > Soil >...
CAGCACCGACGCCTGCTCCGCGATCGCCCGTATCACGCGCTCGTCACCGTGTCCAATGTTCACCGACATCAACTGGCTGTTGAAATCGATGAAGCGCTTCCCTTCCGGCGTCCAGAAATAAATTCCTTTCGCCCGCGCCACGGGAATTGGATCGACCTTGGATTGCGCCGACCACTCAAACAACGTGTGCTTTTTACTAAGATCGACGATTTCCTGACCGCTCATCGTAGGAACTTCAGTTGATGTAGTCATAGATTTATAGTTACGCCAAACACAGCCCAAATAACCCGTTTCGCATCGCTAAGCAAAGTGGCCGGCCAGCACAGCTTTTTTATCGGCAACGTGCGCGAGCCCCGCTTCGAGTACCTCCATAGCTTCGTCCATCTGCGCGTCCGTGATGACTAGGGGCATGAGCAGGCGAATCACGTTGCCGTATGAACCCGCCGTGATCGTCACCAAGCCATGCTCGTAGCAGTATTGGGACAGTTGGGAAGTTTCTGCGTCGGCGGGCTGGCGTGTTGTTCTTGAGCGCACCAGCTCAAGCGCCTGCATCGCGCCAAGTCCGCGAACGTCGCCAACTAGTTCCCACTGGGACTGCCACTTCGCCGCACGTTTTCGAAAACGTTCCCCCAGCACATCGGCGCGCGCGCACAGGTTCTCCTTCTCGATAACGTCAAGAACGGCCAGTGCCGCTTCGCAAGCCACCGGATTCCCCGCAAACGTTCCGCCCAGCTGGCCAACGCCCGGAGTGTCCATAATTTCCGCACGTCCCGTAACCGCCGCCATGGGCAACCCCCCGGCCAGTGATTTCGCCATCGTAACCAGATCCGGCTCCAATCCCAAGCGCTCGCAGGCGAACATCGCGCCTGTGCGCGCAAATCCAGTCTGCACTTCATCCGCGATCAGCAGAATTCCATGCCGTCGGCAGATCGCGCCGAGCGTTGGATAAAACTCAGGCGGCGGTGTAACAAATCCGCCCTCGCCCAATATAGGTTCAACAATTACCGCTGCCACCGACTCAGCCGCGACGACCCGCTTGAACGTGTCCTCGATATGCCGCGCACAATACACTTCGCAAGACGGATAACTCATCGAGTAAGAACAACGAAAACAATACGCATAAGGAATGCGATACACCTCGGCGGGAAATGGCTCGAAGCCGGCCTTATAAGGATGCGTCTTACTGGTAGCCGCCATCGCCATGTAAGTCCGCCCATGAAACGCGTCTTCGAATGCAATGATCGCGGCGCGCTTCGTATAACAACGCGCGATCTTGATCGCATTCTCAACCGCCTCAGCTCCCGTATTCACGAGAATCGTCTTCTTAGGTCCAATGCCCGGAGCCAGTACATTCAATTTTTCGCAGACAGCTATGTAACTCTCGTAAGGCAACACGTTAAAACTCGTATGCAGGAAGCGATCAAGCTGGCGTCGGATGGCATCCACAACCGAAGGCGCGCGATGCCCGGTGTTCAGGCAACCGATCCCCCCGGCAAGATCAATCAGGCGATTGCCGTCGACGTCTTCGACGACTGCTCCTTCCGCTTTGGCAATGAAAATGGGGGTAGCATGGAAAACCCCCTTAACGACAGCAGCATCACGTCGCTTCATCAGCGCCTGCGAGCGCGGCCCGGGAATCGATGTGCGCAATTGAATAGTAGACATAAATCAGATTCCAGATTCGGCTATCACTTTCTACCGGCAACTTACGGCTGGCACCGGAAACTACTTCTCAGTACCATCCGATTGGAGCTTCGTTCAGATTGATATATACCTGCTTAGTCTCGAGATACTCCTCAATGCCCCACGGTCCCAACTCGCGCCCGAAACCGGACTGCTTGTAACCGCCCCAGGGGGCTTCGACGTAAGTCGGTTGCATGTGGTTTACCCACACAATACCCGCGCGCAAAGCCTTCACCACACGCATGGCTTTGAAAATATCGCGTGTCCAAACCGCAGCAGCCAACCCATACGGCGTATCGTTCGCGATCTTCAGCGCGTCCTGCTCGTCATCGAATGGAATCACAGCCGCGACCGGGCCAAAGATCTCTTCGCGCGCAATGCGCGCATTGTTATCGACGTTGTAGAAGATAGTTGGCTGCACATAGTAACCCTTCTCTAACTTATCAGGACGACGCCCCCCCGCAGCTAACTTCGCCTCTTTCTTGCCAACTTCCAGGTAATCACAAACGCGGTCATACTGCTCTTTCGAAACGAGAGAACCCATTTTCGTATCGCGCTCGAGCGGCGGCCCTATCTTGATCTTCTTCGCCTTTTCGGCCATGGCTTCGACAAACTTGTTGTAGATCGATTTCTGCACCAGGATGCGGCTGCCCGCCGAGCAAACTTCCCCCTGATTAATGAATACGCCAAACAGCGCTCCATCGATGGCCGCTTCGAAGTCAGCATCCGCAAAAAAGATGTTCGGCGATTTTCCGCCCAGTTCCAGCGTCACCCGCTTAACAGTATCGGAGGCCTCTTTCACAATGATCTTCCCAACGGCCGCAGATCCCGTGAATGCAATCTTATTCACATCCGGATGCTTGACCAGAGGGGACCCGCAGCTTTCGCCGAAGCCGGTAATTACATTCACTACACCTTTCGGCAGCCCGACTTCATCAAACCACTTCGCCAGTTCAAGCGCGGTAAGCGGTGTCTGCTCCGCCGGCTTCAGAACGCACGTGCAGCCTGCTGCCAGCGCCGGTGCCAGTTTCCACGCCGCCATCATCAACGGGTAATTCCAGGGAATAATCTGGCCAGCAACCCCCATCGGTTCTTTCAGCGAAAGGCTCATGGCGTTGTCTGGAACCGGATTCACATAGCCAACGACCTTGGTGGCGAGCCCGCCGTAATACTCGAAGCACGTTGCGACATCGTTGATGTCATACTCCGCTTCGACGATCGGCTTACCTGAGTTACGGCATTCCAGTTCGGCGAGCATAGCCAGATTCTGACGAACCTTCTCGGCTAAGCGAAAGAGCACGCGTCCGCGCTCCTGCGCAGTGCTCGTCGCCCAGGGACCTTCCTCGAACGCCGCCTTGGCAGCCGCAACCGCGCGGTTCACATCGTCTGCGTTTGCGTCGGGAACCTGAGCGATTACTTCTTCGGTCGAGGGATCATACACAGGAAAAGTCTTGGCTGACTTACTCGCGACCCACTCGCCATCGATGAACATCTGGTAGGTTTTTACTTCTGTCTGGACTCCGCCTGGCATAAAAATCTCCTGCTCTATTTAACCTAGCTCCGCTCCGCCCGGACGGGCAGCATCTGCCGACCCCACATCAACCCTTTTTGGCCGCCTAAGCCGTCCGTACCCAAAAAAGAGAAAAATCCCCAACGCTAAAAAACCCAACGTGATCCCAAACATCCCTGCTTCGTACTTCCACAAGGAAGTGATCTGCTTGGCAGGCGAGAATGCCAGGATGATGCCCAGCGCTGTGGTCAGAAACCCAGCGCCCCCGGCAAATAATAAGGTTCCTCTTCCATAGTGTCCGCCTGGCAAAGAATTTCGAAATCCAAATTTCAGCAGAGCGCCAAATACATAGAGAAACGGAATCAACTGCAATACGACGGCAGCGGAGAGCATTTTCTGAAAAGCCTCTTGCACCCCGCCGGAAGCCGTGAAGGTGATCAAAATCAGCACCAGAGATATGGCTCCCTGCACGATCAGCGCCGCATGCGGCGTTGCGTACTTCGGATGAATCTTGCCCAGCCACGCCGGCATATACGAATCGAGACCGGCGACAAATGGAATGCGCGCCGAGCCTCCCATCCACGCCGACCCAATCCCCGCGATCGAAAGGCTGAGCATCACGGCAAACGGAGTGATCACCCATCCCATGCCCACTCTCGCCGACATATGGCTGACCGCCTGCACAATTCCTTGCAGCACGTTGATGTCGTTCTTGCTGACGGCCAACAAAAGAGTCAGCGTCGCTCCAATATAAAGCGCGCCCGAGATGATGCCGCCCCAAACCACTGCTCCTGGAAGCGTTTTCTGCGGATCGCGAATTTCGTCTCCCATTACCGACGCGAGTTCCAGGCCCACCAATCCGAAGCAGATCACGCCAAACGAATTCAGGACGAATCTGGGATCCGCTGGAACGCGGAAATCAGCGGCGGAAGTCGGCGTTCCGAATCGCGACCAGATCGTGATACCCAATCCAATCAGCACCGCCGCCGCAACAAATGTCCCGATCGCGCCCAGATTGTTCAACCACTTACCCACGCCTAAGCCGAGAATGTTCAACCACGTGAGAAACGCGAGCAGTGCCACCGACGCGATCATGGCAAAGCTCTTATCGTCCGCCAACTGCGCGTGCCCGGGTCCCATCGCGAACACCGATACGCCAACGAAGTACAACATCACCGTCGGCACATATAGCATGTTATTCGTCCAATAACACCACCCGGACAGAAATCCGTGGAAGTCCCCGAACACTTCTTTCGCCCACAAATAAACCCCGCCTTCGCCAGGGTAGCGATGCGCGAGTTCAATCACCGCGATCCCCTGCGGCCAAAAAAATAGAAGGAGCGAAATCAACCACAGCCAGACAGTCACCCCTCCGTTAGCAGCGATGCTCGGAACAACGTTGAGATTGAAAACGGCGACCACAAACAGCAACACCAGGTCAAAGCGTCCGAGGACGCGCTTCAGATGCGGCTGGTTTTCTTCAGTTGTAGGCATGATCTAGGCTGCGAACCCTACGCTGCGAAAAATCGCGCGGCTCGGCTGATCGGTTTTCGATGGCGCGATCACCCGACGGCGAGATGACCCGATCCACATTAGTGTGCGACTACCGCTCCCAGTCGCTCGTGCTGCGCCGCTGCAAGCGACTCCGCGATGTCGCCAAAGGCCGCCAGATGCTGATCGATATCCGCCTCCGTATGCTGCACGGAAATCGTCCACTGCTCGTCCCACCAGTAAGGCTGGCACATCACGCCCCGATTCACCATGCCGAACCAGTAATGTCGCCACAGATCAACATCAATCGCCAGCCAGTCACGATAGTTGCGAATTTCCTTCGGATACAACATCAGCACGCCGTTTGCTCCCGCGCTTGCAATGTAACCCTGCAACCCGACCTTGGCGATAACTTTCCTATAGCCATCCACTAACTTGTGACTTAGTTTGTCAACCTGAGCGTAGTTAGCCCGAGTAAGCACTTCGCGGAAAGTCGCCAAGCCCGCCGCCATCGAAATCGGATTCGTGTTATAGGTACCGCCGTGAAATACTTTGTGCTCGGCAATCAAGTTCATCACCTTCTTATGCGCCCCGAAAGCGGCCAGCGGAAACCCTCCGCCGATCGACTTAGCCAGGCAGATCATGTCCGGCGTGACGCCAAAGTACTCTGACGCGCCGCCCCAGCCCAGCTTTGCGCCAGTCTTGACTTCGTCAAAGATCAACAAAGCACCGTTCTTATCGCAAAGCTCGCGCAGACCTTCCAGAAATCCCTTCTGCGGCATGCACAGCCCAACGTTCATCATGATCGGCTCGAGAATCACCGCCGCAATCTCATTCGGGTTCTCGCGAAAACGCCGCTCCACCGTCTCCAGATCATTGAAAGTGGCGATCTTCACGTTGTCCAGACTCGCCTTGGGCACGCCCGCTCCGCCCGACACAGCCTTCGGATTCTTAATGTCGCCGAAATCGTCAGCCGGCGGATGCGGCTTCACACTCACCAGCGCCGCATCATGCAGTCCGTGATATCCACCTTCAAATTTGATGATCTTGTCGCGTCCCGTAGCCGCCCGCGCCAGTCGAATCGTATGCATGGTGGCTTCCGTCCCGCTGTTGCCAAAGCGGCACATCTCCACCGGAAACCGCGTGCAGATTTCCTCTGCCAGTTCCCACTCCATGTTGTGCGGCATGCCATAAGCGGTGCCCTTGTGCAGCCGCCCCTCGACGGCCTTAATTACCGCCGGATGCGAGTGTCCCGCCATCAGCGTGCCAAAACATAAATTGTGGTCGAGATATTCATTCCCGTCGAGATCGCGAAACTTGCTGCCCGATGCCTCCGAAACAAAGATGGGATACGGATCATAAGCGCGGTAATTGCTGGCCACGCCCAGCGGCAAACGCTTCAGGTTTTTCTTATGCGCTTCAGCAGACTTCGGAGTGCGTCGCTCGAACGTGTCGAGCTCTTTCTTCAATGCGGGGTACATCGTGATTCTCCAATAAGCTCAGGCCAGGTTGGCCATTAGATTAGGCCCGGAAGGCCGAAACCGCCCGGGTATATTGATATTCTAGAACGAAAACTTCATAGCAAACTGGATTTGGCGTGGCTCTCGCGTATGCGTTACCCGGCCGAAATCCGAGCCATCACTGAAATTGCCATCGGGGTTCAGGAACTGCGTGTGATTGAAAATGTTGAAAAACTCAGCCCGGAACTCGGCGTGTAGAGTCTCCCCAATCGGGATGCCCTTCTGCACCGACATATCAAAGTCGTTAATTCCCGGTCCGCAGCAGATCGTCCGCGGCCCTCCCAACGATCCAAGCGGTGGATCCTGAATGTTGCATCCCGGAGCGCCGGCGCCACCGTTACAAAAATAATAGTTACTGTTGTTTCTTGGATTCAGGAAAGCGACCGGCCCCGTCTCAACCGGGCGCCCCGGCGCCTCGAAGCCGCTGGTATCGTTTTCAAGTTCCTGGTCGTCCAAAGTCTGCATGCGAATCGGGAAACCCGACTGGAAACTGGTGATCCCCGAAACCGCCCACCCATCCAGAAGTTGGCCCTTTGCTCCGCTGTACTTGGGGACGGGAATCTGCCACAGATAGCTAAGCACCAATCGTTGTCGAGCATCAAATAACGATAACGACCGGTTACAACTGAAGTTGTTCAACACTCCGTTACAAATCGGCTTCAGCGCGTTCTCGAAACTCGATGCATCGTCCATCGACTTGCTGAAAGTATAGGCGATCTCAAACTGCAATCCATTGGAGAACCGCCGCTCCAGCGAGGCCTGCAATGAGTTATAGGCGGAATTCGCAATCGTATCCTGCGCGTAAATACTGCTGAAAACCGGAGTTCCATCAACCGGACAACCGACTCCCGTCAATGGATTACAAAAGGGCGATGAATACTGGCGCAAGCCCACCAGAGTGACTCCAGCGGGGCCCACAACTGTTCCCCCTGGGATGAACGAAGTCGAGCCGTAGGGTAAGTGCAAACCCTGTGGCGCAATCTGAGTGCCCGCCGGAATCGAGATCGTCGAGTCGGCGAAAAACGGTCCGCACGAACCTGGGCCCAGCGTGGCGATAACATCCAGGCACGTCTGCGCATTCCCCGGGCTCAGATCGTGGGTCGCGAGCAAGCGATGCCCCTGCGAGCCCACATAGCCGATCGTCAACACCGTGTCCTTCATCACCTCGCGCTCAATGCCAAGGTTATACTGCTCGGTGTATTGTGACCGGAGCTGTGGCTGCAACTCTCCAAAGAGCACGATGGGGCGAAAAGCCGACCAGTCAATCGCGGTGCCGTGAGCCGGGTCCAGAATCGTGCCGAAGGGATTCGGAAGCACTCCTGGTCCGCCACTGGCTCCATTGCCCGCGCACGGCCCAGGGTTGGTTGTCTCGCAGCTTTGCAAGACAAAAGGTGTGCTGAAAAATCCTTCCGTGATGGTCGTGCTGCCACCGAACGGCGGTTCCGCCTGGAACTGTTCCAGCACTAACTGCTCGATCGGGTTGTAGAAAAGCCCGAATCCAGCGCGAACCGTCATCTTGCCGTTCCCGGCTGGATCCCATGCGATACCAATGCGCGGCGCAAATGCATGGTAATACGGCTTAGTCAAACCTTTCGGAACGCCGGCATCTCCCGGCACCACCAGACCCAGTGGAAAAACCGCATTCGCCGGGCCGGTAGGACTACAATCTGTGCTGCCGTAGTCCATAGCGAGAGGGCTTCCCGCCGTCAGCTGACAAGGATACGTGGTCGTTGCCTGCCCGGGACGAAAAGTTTGGTAGCGCCCGCCAGCATCATAAAACGGTTGGTTGTATTCCCAACGTAGACCGTAATTGAGAGTTATATTCGGTTTGATTTTCCAGCTATCCTGCCCGAAGAGATATAAGGATCTCCCCCGGACGTCCTCCGAGTTCGTCGAACCGATCAGGTCCGTATCGGGTAGCCCCATGAGGTAATTGGGAAACAAATCCGACGACTGGAAGTCGTTCGCCCCTCCGCCAGAAAACGTGTAATCCCCCTGCGGGGAAAAGTACAACGTCTGCAGAAACTTCTGAATTCGGAAATCCACGCCGAACTTCATCGTGTGGTTTCCCTTAACCTCAGTGAGGTTGTCAGAGAACTGATAGGTGTTGCCGATCTGCGGCAACTCACCCTCAAAGTCGTTACCGATCGAGAAGCCACCCGCAACCGAAATATCGGGCACACCTTCGTGCTGCGGGCCCAGTCCCGGCGTAATGCCAATCTTGGGGTTGGGAATGATCACGCTCGGCGTGTCCGTAGTCCCGGTAAAACAGTACGGCACAGCTGCACCGGTGCAGGAATCGGTCACCAGATGATGATTCTGCGGAGTCAAGAATGTCCCTTGGCCCTCGCGGAAGTACGTAACTCGGAATTCATTCACTACCGTCGTGCTCAGGGTCCAGGTATGGCTCAGGTTCACCTGCTGCGATCGCGTCTTGTTCAGATCGCCGAAGTCGGGCAAAAGATTAGTGAACTCCGCCTGGAATCTTGTAAACGGCTCCGCATCATAAGCATCGTTAAAGTAGTAGTACACACTCAGATTCTGCGCGTTATTAATGTGGTGATCCACCTTGGCGGTGAATTGATTCTCGTGCTGCTGCGAGTTTGGAATCGATTGAAAGATGTTGGTTCCGTTGGGCGAGTTTGGCAGCGGCACATACTGTGTCATCAGGTTGTACGCCACCGGATCGAAACATACGGTCGGTATCTGGCTGTTAGGAAATACTGAGCTCCACGCCGTGCCAGGAGCAGGCGCGGCTCCGCCTTCGGATGTAATCGCACTTGCGCAGCCCGGCCGGTTCTGCAAAATCTGCGCCACAGCTGTGTCCGTGAGCGTTCCCGCAAAGCTCGACGTACCGCCCTGCGAAAAATCCCCGCCTCGTTCCGCCGCACTTGGCACTACCGTCGGGTCACCGACGATGCCCTGCACAACCCGGCGCCCTTCATACGACCCAAAGAAGAATGTGCGGTCTTTCCGAATCGGGCCGCCAATCGTTCCGCCAAACTGATTCTGCTTATTGTCCGGTATAGCAGGATCCAGAAATCCCTTGGAGTCGAGCACCTTGTTTCGAAAGAACTCGTAGAAGCTCCCGTGCACTTGATTGCTGCCAGACTTGGTGACTACATTGATAACGGCTCCCGAATTCCGTCCGTATTCGGCATCGAAGGTATTGGATATGACCCGGAATTCCTCGATGCTGTCAGGCGACGGCTGAATCGCCGGTCCATTGACGAACAAATCGTTGCCATCGCCTCCGTTCACGCTGAAATTGTTAGACCGTCCGCGCCCGCCGTTCACCGAGACGGCGCCTGCCGTATTACTGCCATAAAACAAATCCGAGCCGCCGACCCCCTGCACCCCTGGCTGCAACTGCAACAGTTGGTAAGTATCGCGGGAATTGAGAGGCAAGTTCGAAACTTGACGGGCATCCATGATTGCGCCCAACTGTGTACTCGTAGTATCCACAATCGGCGCTTCGGAAGTGACGTCGATCGTTTCTTTGGTCTGGCCGACCTGCAGAATACTGTTCAACGTGATCACCTGGTTGAGGTCGACTACGACTCCCTTGCGTACATTTGTCTTAAATCCCGTCAAATCAAAGGAAATCGTGTAAGTGCCGACTGGGACCTGGGGAAAACCGTAATCGCCGCTGTCGTTAGTCGAAGTCTCGCTGCTCACGCTGGTGGCCTCATTAGTGAGCGTGACCTTCACCCCCGCCAGCACCGCTCCGCTCGAGTCGGCGACTCGTCCGAGGATGCGTCCGCCCGTGCCCTGGGCCGACATCATCGTCGCGCAAATCAGCAACAAGCTGAGGACACAACTCAACCAGATCAGCGGGCGAAATATACGAGATGCTTTTAACAACTCTTGCGACAACGGCATGGAAGGCATCCTCCAGTTCCGGGGGCGATTTTGTCCGATCCGATTCAGCTTGCGCGCAAAACAAACCTTGCTATAATCGCGCAAGGTTAGAGACTTTGCCGCTTTCTGTCAAGCGGAAAAGCTTTCCCGCAACGCGACCAGAATCCACTTTCGGACATCGTCTCGGCAATATGTCGGATAACGCGCAAGTTTATCTGAAAATCGGCGATGTAGCGCGCTTGGTGGGGATTTCTCCATCTGCCATCCGCGGCTGGGAAGCTCTAGGCTTAACTCGCCCACAGCGCACCGAGAGCCACTATCGTCTTTACACTAACGACGACGTTCGCCTGCTGAAAAAAGCGCGCTACTTGCGCAAAGTCCGCGGACTCAACGCCGCCGCCATCGTGCAGATGCTGAAACGCGAAGGCACAATCAAACCGGCTGCCCCGAGCGGCATATCGTCGATTGGCCCGCGCCTGCGCCGCTTGCGCACCCAGCGCGGGCGCGGTCTCGCCGAGGTGGCGGCCGCCGCCGGAATTTCCGTCGGCTTTCTCAGCGCGCTTGAACGCTCGCAGATGATCGCCTCCGTCGGCACTCTGCGCAGGCTAGCACGCTACTATCGCACCAACATCCTTGATTTTTTTGATCCGACGGACTTGAATACCCGATTAGTGCGTCCGCCCAAACGCAAAGTGCTGGAAGCAGGCCCCGGCGTGCGTATGGAACTGCTCGCCTGGGGCAACAAAGTCATGGAGCCGCATCTTTTCCGCATCAAGCCGCACGCGGGCAGCGGCGAGTCCTATGCCCACGAAGGCGAAGAATTTTTATTCGTGTTGCGCGGCGAACTGAAGATTGCGCTCGACGGCGAAGAGTACCATCTGAAGCGCGGCGACAGTTTTTATTTTGAAAGCGCCACGCCCCATCATTGGAAAAATCCCGGCCGCAGCGAGACCTTGCTGTTATGGGTCAACACGCCGCCGACTTTTTAGGGGAGAGTTGTAGGTCAATACTCCGCCGGCGTTCTGCGAGAGATTTGGGGTGGCGCGGATCCGATTGGCTGCGCAGAACTCGATGCTGATTTTGAGTGGCGCAGCGCTTCAGCGCTGCGATAAGTTAAATGTCTTGAATGCGGCTTTAGCCGCTGAGGATCCACAATGCTTCGCAAGTTCACGTTTGCCCTCCTGGCCGCATCGCTCGCCGCACTCTCCGGATCCTGCACGAAAAGAACTCCGACCCTCAACTTGCTGGTCTGGGAAGGCTATGCTGACCCCTCTTATGTCCACGCCTTCGAAGAAGCAAATCACTGCAAAGTATCCGCCTCCTACATGGGATCGAGCGATGAATTAGTCGCTAAACTCCGCGGCGGCAGCTCGGGAAACTACGACGTAATCTCCCCCTCGAGCGACGTCGCCACCATGATCGCGACCTCCGGTTTAGCCGCGCCCCTCGATCTCGGCAAACTTCCCGGCTACAACCAGCTTTCGCCACAACTCGCGTCGCTTCCGCTGGTCCGCGTAAAAGGCGACGTCTACGGCGTGCCCTTCATGTGGGGACCTGACCCGATGATCTATGACACCACAGCATTCGCTCAGCCTCCCGACAGCTGGACCGTGATGTGGGATCCAAAGCTGAAAGGAAAAGTTTCCGTGTGGGACGATCTCTCCACCGTCTACATGGCGGCTCAGGTCCTGGGCTACGATAAGCCCGACTCAGCTCATCTCTATAACCTGAGCGACGAGGAACTCGACAAAGTCAAAAAGAAGTTACTCGAATTAAAACCAAACATTCGCAAGCTATGGTCCACGGGCGGAGAACTAACTAACTTGTTTCAAAACCATGAAATAGTAATTGCCATGGGCTGGCCGCTCATGACCAACCAATTACGCAAGAGTAACTTCCCAGTCGGCGAAACTATTCCCCAGGAAAATACCACCGGCTGGATCGATCATCTGATGATCACTGCCGGCAGTGAAAATAAAGACCTGGCCTACAAATTTCTCGAATTCATGATCCAGGCGCAGACGCAGAAAAAAGTCACTGACGTTACCGGATACACGCCTGCAAACCCGCACGCCGCGCAGTTCATGACGCTCGATGAAGTAAAGAGCCTTCACCTCGACGATGTAGACAACTATCAGAAGCGTCTATATTTCTGGCAGAATGTTCCGCGTCGCGCCAAATACAACGAAATCTGGAACGAGGTAAAAGCCACTCAGTAGCCGTTTCGTGCCTGTGTGGAGCGGACACTCCTGTCCGCTAAAAGTATGCAGTGCAAAAAACGATAGCCATGGCAACCACGACGGAATCCGCAGGAAAAGTAGTCGGCAATCCAAGCACAAATCCTCTGCTCTCCATTCGCTCCATAGCCAAGCACTTTGGCAAAAGCATCGTCCTGCGCGATATCTCGCTCGAAATCGCCGAAGGCGAATTCCTAACCATTCTAGGCGAGAGCGGCTCCGGCAAAACCACGCTCCTCCGCATTCTCGCAGGCTTCGAACAATCGACCTCTGGAGAAGTCTGGATGCAAGGCGAGCGCCTCGATACCCAACCTCCCTATCGCCGCCGCGTAAATACCGTATTCCAGAACTACGCACTCTTCCCGCACATGACCGTCGAACAAAACGTCGGCTATGGATTGCAAGTAGCGAAACGTCCAGCAGAAGAAATCAAATCGCGCGTAACCGAGGCCCTGAGCAAAGTCAAAATGTCCGCCTACGCCAAGTCCAAACCCTCAAAAATCAGCGGCGGCCAGCAACAACGTATCGCGCTCGCCCGCGCGCTCGTCAATCGCCCGCGCTTGCTCCTTCTCGACGAACCACTCTCCGCCCTTGATGCCAACCTGCGTCGGCAGATGCAGGTTGAACTCAAAGCCCTCCAGCGCGAAGTCGGCATCACCTTCATCTTCGTCACCCACGATCAGGAAGAAGCCATGGTAATGTCCGATCGCATCGCGCTCTTGCGCGGTGGTGAACTCGAGCAGATCGCGAGCCCGCGCGAAATTTACAGCCGCCCCGCGAGCTCCTACGCCGCGCAATTCATCGGACACACGAATCTGCTCCGAGCCGACATTCGCGAGGGCACGGCGATGTGCGACCGGCTCGCGTGGCCCACCTCCCTGCCCGATGGGTCCGCTCTTTTTTCGCTGCGTCCTGAATGTATCCGGTTGGCGAAGATCGCACCGCCCGCGGCCTCTTCACCAAAGGCTGCGTCGCCGATCCGTTTTCGCGCCCGCCTTCGCGACCGCGCTTTTCACGGCGCAACCGAACTCCTGCACGTCGAAACCGATGGCGGATTGGTCCTCACCATCCGCACCGCCAGCGGTGATCTTTCCCATGGCCCGCTCGAATTCGAATTCCTTGCTGCCGACGCCGTCGCAGTCCGCGACTCCGATGCCCACGATGCCCATTCACCCGCGGCCGATTCACCCCACGAGGAGCGTCGCTGATGTTCTCCCGCGCCTACCGCATCGTCATTAGTGTTCCGCCGCTGATCTGGGTCGCGGTCTTTCTTCTCGTTCCCTATCTGCTGATGTTCTGTTACAGCTTCTGGTCCGTCTCGGAATCCGGCACCATCGTTCATTCCTGGAATCTCGCCAACTACCACGAACTTCTGGCCAAGCCCGTCTATTGGCAAACCTTGCTACGCTCCATGTGGATCGCCGCCCGCGTAACTCTCTTCTCCATGTTATTAGGCTATCCGCTGGCGTACTTTCTATCTTTCCACGCTGGGGCCAGGAAAGATCTCTACTATCAACTAGTAATCATCCCGCTCTGGGTTAGTTACTTAGTGCGCGCCTATGCGTGGAAGACAATTCTTGGCACCGACGGAGTCCTCAACACGCTGTTGCAATATGTTCATCTGACGAATCATCCGCTGGATTTTCTGCTGTATAGCCCATTCGCTGTAGTCCTGACTTTAACGCACATCTATACGCCGTTCACGTTTCTCCCAATCTACGCCTCGTTAGAGCACATCCCGCGCAACCTGGTCGAAGCCTCGCACGACCTGGGAGCCACTCCCCAACAAACTTTCTGGCGAGTAATCTTCCCACTCTCCATCCCCGGAGTCCTAGCCGGGGCCACCTTCGCCTTCGTCTTAAGCCTCGGAGATTTCCTCGCCCCGCTCTTACTAGGAGGGCCCAGCGGCATCATGATCTCGAACATAGTAGTAAGTCTCTTCGGAGCCGCCTATAACTGGCCGCTAGGCGCCGCCATCTCGCTTTGCATGCTAGCGCTAGTGCTTGCCCTGATCTTCTTCTCCGAGCGCCTGGAAAAGAAGTGGAGCTTCCAGTGAGCACGTCTTCTTCAAGTTCGCCGATAAAAGCGCCGAGTTGGCTGACCCTTCATGCTGTGCTCGTGTTCGCTTTCTTGTATCTCCCCATCGCCGTCCTCATCCTCTACTCCTTCAATGGACAAGGCGTAGGAGGCTTTCCCCCGCGCGACCTGACTCTCAACTGGTATCGTATTTTGTTCAATGACGGCGCGATCTGGGACTCCGTGCTAAACAGCCTGGTAGTAGCCGCAGCCGCGATGCTGATCGCCTTACTCTTCGGAATCCCCGCCGCGCTGGCATTGGACCGCGCCAATTTCCCAGGCAAAGCCTTGTTCCGCCGTCTCGTCTTGTTACCACTAATTCTTCCCGGCATCATCACCGGATTATCGCTACTAATGCTTTTTCGAGTCGCCGAAGTAAAACTAAGTTTGCTGACTATCATCTTAGGTCACGGCACCGCGCTAATCTCCGTAGCGACGACGGAAGTCTTCGCCGGACTGCAAAAACTCAATCGCGCCCAGGAAGAAGCCTCGCTCGACTTAGGAGCGACTTACTGGCAAACCTTTTGGCGGATTACCGTTCCCAACCTGAAGCTCTCGATCATCGGCGCGGCGCTTTTGATTTTCACTCTTTCCATGGACGAAATCGCGGTGAGCTTCTTCCTGATCGGGCGTGACAACACGTTGCCACTCGAAATCTGGGGACGCCTGCGGCGCGGGATCACTCCGGAGATCAACGCCATCTCCACCATCATTTTTTTGTTCTCGCTGATTGCGATTGTGTTCTGGTATCGCCTGCGAACGCGAGCGGAAGTGACTTCTGAAATCGGCACAGAGTTAGTCGAGACTGCTGAGCGCAGCTAGCCTCGAAGGGCCGGAGTTTTTCCCGTTTATTTGTGTCGTATATTTGAATATACTCCAGCGTCTAAGGTGCATTCCATGGTCCGCATCCTGCTACTCTTGACGATAGTCCTGCAAGCGGTTTCGCAAACCGCGCCAAAGCCTGTGATCGATAATGACCGCGTTGCCGTTTGGGATCTGGCCGAGCCTCCAACGGCGCAGCCGCTTGACGCCGTGGTTGTGTCATTGTCTGGCGGCGCGTCGTTCCTGCCCAGGAACACGACGCCGAAAATTTCTGGACGATCGATTGTTATCGATCTGAAGGATCATCCCGTGGCTCCAATCGCGAATACCAGCGGTTATCCGCTGGCGTTTCCGCGGCCCGGTGCGAAGAAAATCCTGGAGAACGCGCGCGTCATCGTGTGGGATTACACCTGGACGCCGGGTGTGGCCACTCCGATGCATTTCCACGATAAAGATGTCGTGGTGGTGTTCCTTGAGGACGGCGACTTGAAATCGACCACTCCGGACGGGAAGGATACGGTTAATTCGTACAAGCCCGGCACGATAAGGTTCAACCTCCGCGACCGCGTGCACACCGAGACGCTGATACGTGGGAAGCAGCACGCAATCATCACTGAGCTGAAATAACTGGCAGAGATGCTCCGCTAGCAGGTCTTGTTCAAAAATGAAAGATCAGATCGCTCGCCGCCGTGAGCTGATTCTGCCGTCGCCCGATGTCATAGGCCTTCCGATCCCACGCGCGCTCAAAGCGCAGCTCCGGACGCAACTGCACCGTCGATCCCCACCAATGGCACCACATGATGGTGTTCTCCGAAAATTTTGTGGCGTAGCCAGTTCGCTGACCTTTTTTGTCGTCGAGAAAGTCGCTGCGAAATGACAAAAAATCGTGCCCGGAAAGTTCCTTCTGCAAAAAATTCACCACCGCATATTCAGGAGCAGTGCAGCGCTGTTCTTCCGGCAAACAATAAGCGGCGTTCGCGCCGAGTTCGGGCTTGATCGTGCCTCCGATCGCAGGCACGTCGCGCTCATACATGTACCAACTCTCAGTCGCCATATGAACGGTCTTCGAGAACTTGTGATACCAAGTCGCATCATATTGTTGCAGATTGTTGTAAGCGTACTTCGCGTCGTTGATTCCATTGGCGCAGACGTAAAGATTGTCATTCACCGACTTGGTCGTATAGCTCAGGCAAGCCGTCGCCGAAGGCTTCGCATCAGCAGCCCACGGAGCAACGTCGTGTCCAGCGGTAATGCCCAGTTGCATCAGCCATTGATCGCTCGCTTTCACCGTCGCGATCAATCCTGTGTCGGTGAAGGGATCGATGGCATAGAGTAGCGAGTGGCTGAAGATGTAGTTGTTCGGCGCGAGTTGGGCTTCGATGCCGGGAACGGAGATGAAGCGGCCAAGCCTGACATTCATTCCCTGCGCAACCTGCGGAATGTAGAGATCGAAATATTCCAGCGTCGGATCGAAACCGTATTGATGATGATCGTCGAGCAGTTGATCAGCTCCGTAGCCTTTCGCGGTGGTGAAGCGATAATCGGTGCCGTAAAGCGCGGTGAGATGATAGCCCCAATCAACATGATCGCGTTGCACGGAATCTGGCAAGCGCTCCGCGTAGAGCACAAGCTGATTGAGCTCGAAACGGTTGGAGTAGACATCGTTAGCCTCAGGCGCGTTGCTGTTGGTTGATGTGCTGAAGTCGAGCGTCGGCTCAACCCAACCATAAAGCTTCGTGCGGCTGCGCGCTCCGTTAATCGCCGCCATCAGCGGATAGCTGTTCGAGTCAGGCTCGCCGATCACAGGCGATCCGCCGTAAGACCAGTCAGAGTTCGGAAACGGCGGCGAATCGAGTGGCGATGGAAGTCCGCGGCGCGCTGGCGTTGGCGCAGACGAAGATGCCGCAGCCGAAGGATTTGGTGGCGGCGACCAATCCTGACGGTAGAAGTCGGCCCAGCGAGCGAAGAATCCCTTCGGCGCAGGCGCGCTCGGCTTTGGAGCGTCCGGAAGTGAAGCTGGCTGTTTGTCTGGCTGTTGTGCCGCGCAGAGAGTGCCCAACGCGACGACGATGCATACGAGAATGAATGGGAAATATCGGCGCAACCGCGAAACGCGTCGCGAATTGTGGTTCCAGCGCATGAATGTGCGGCCTGTTCAGTCTACAAGTCGCCGCTGATCTTCGCTGGCAAGCGTCTCAAGCAACCGGTGATTCCGTCCGACATAGTTAGAGACATAGTAAAGTAGTAGTTAGGCTGAATTAGCAGCCTGAGGAGTCTTCGATCTGAATCCGAGTATTCGCAATATCGCCATCATCGCCCACGTGGATCACGGCAAGACCACGCTGGTTGACGCTATGCTTCGCCAGAGCGGCACTTTCCGCGACAACGAGACC
>Ga0187859_10001084_pt1 | contig 17570 bp, 15 predicted proteins | sample June2016WEW_10_1_2_FD_133019 | JGI IMG/M metagenome (GOLD analysis project Ga0187859, IMG submission 133019) | Peatland microbial communities from SPRUCE experiment site at the Marcell Experimental Forest, Minnesota, USA - June2016WEW_10_10 | ecosystem: Environmental > Terrestrial > Soil >...
CAAATTGCAGGACGTTTACGAGGCAAGTCTGAAGACGTGGATGGCTGAGATCAAGCCGGAGGACGCTGACGGTACCGACATTGCTCCCGATGGCCGCGTGATGGAGATGCTGAGCGAACACACCCTGGAAGGCTGGCTCGAGGGCTACCTGCTGACCGGACGCCACGGCTTGTTGAACACTTATGAGGCGTTCGCCCACATCATCGACTCCATGTACAACCAGTACGCGAAATGGCTGGAGAAGTCCAAGCTGGAACTCAGATGGCGAGCCTCTATCTCGTCTCTCAACCTGCTGATCTCGTCACTGGTTTGGCGCCAGGACCACAACGGGTTCACGCACGAAGATCCCGGCTTCCTCGACGTGGTCAGCAACAAAAGCGCGACCCTGACGCGCATCTATCTTCCTCCCGATGCGAACTGCCTGCTGAGTGTGGCCGACCACTGCTTGCGCAGTGTCGACTATGTGAATGTGATTGTCTCCGACAAGCAGGACCATCTGGTCTATCTGGACATGAACGACGCAGTCACCCATTGCACTAAAGGCATCGGTATCTGGGACTGGGCGAGCAACGACGCTGGAGCCGAGCCGGACGCAGTGGTTGCCAGCGCGGGAGACATCCTCACACAGGAAGCGTTGGCCGCCGTTGCGATTCTGCGAGAGAACCTACCCGATCTGAAGATCCGATTTGTGAATGTCGTCGACCTGTATCGCCTGCAACCGGCTTCCGAGCATCCTCACGGGCTGACCGATCGCGACTTCGACTCGCTTTTCACTACGGACAAGCCGGTTATCTTCAATTTCCATGGATATCCCTGGCTCATTCACAAATTCACCTATCGCCGGACAAACCACCAGAACATTCACGTGCGTGGATACATGGAGCGGGGAAACATCAATACTCCGCTGGAACTGGCGATTCGTAACAAGGTCGACCGCTTCCACCTCGCCATCGATGTCATTGACCGCGTGCCGCGATTGCAGGGTGCTGCCGAACATCTGAAAGAGTGGCTCAAGGGCCAGATCATCGAAAGCATCAACTACGCCTACACGGAAGGAATCGACAAGCCGGAGATCAGAAACTGGACTTGGCCGTCGCCCAAGTAGATGAGGAGCAGCCACACAGGCAGGAACGCCGCTGCGCAATTGCATTTGAAGCTATAAATGGTGCCGAGAGGGGGACTCGAACCCCCACAACCCTTTCGGGTCTGCGGATTTTAAGTCAATCCGAGACCGTCAAGAAACAATGGATTCAAGGGCTTAGAACGCACAAAACACCATCGTCGAAGATGCCTTCGGGCATAGTCGTGGGCATATAAAACCGGGCCTTGTTTCGAGCGGAGAAAACCGTTGGGACGAGGCCTTTTTTTTGCTCTCGGCGGACCAGAAATCCACGGACAGGAGATTCTGTCAGAACGCGTCCAAATCTCTCCGTTTGATGTCGCTTTCGGTGGTGCCTCAGTTCGAAAATGTAGCAGTGGAAACGGGGCGCAGTATAACCAAAAGGGAGCGACTCCCCCTGAGTCTGCCCCCTTCGGATGTGGATTTACTTCTCAGAACGCATCCAGATTTCACTACGTGGTGCCGCCCAAAACTTTTCTCTTGCTTCCGGGCCTTCTTTGTATTCTGCTTTTGCCATAAGGCCCATTATGCGCTCACTGTTGACGTTGTGGATGGTATCAATTCTCTTTCACGTTTCACTTTGGGATACCCAAAGCAACAAACCAGAACTCGGCAGTACCAAACCCCAAAACACAGAATCCGCACAGCAAATAACCGACAATGCGACATCTACGCCTGCGCGAGACGCACAGCTTGCTAGCGTACCAACCGCCGCAAATGCAGTTCACTCCAGCTACCAAGGCCACGAAGAATCGTCTAATAGCAGTCTGATCATCTGGTTTACTGGGGCCATAGCCCTTTTCTCGCTGATTCAGTGTGGTGCAATGGTTTCTCAATATTGCGTCATGCGAAAACAGGCTATCTACACCAGAAGTGCGTTGAAAATTTCCAATCGCAATGCTATCGCAGCCAGCAATGCCGCAGTTGCTAGTAAACTTGGAGCGCGGGCCGCAGTCAACGCGGAGCGGGCGTGGTTGCGCGTCACTATGAACCAATATCCCAATCAGCGGGATGAGAGATGTCTGGTTGTACATAATGACGGGAAAACCGCAGCGAGAGTTACCGGGTACTGCCTCGGAGCACAACATATCGACGTAGGGTCTAACGAAGCCATTCATCCGGAAGAACGGCAAATTATCCCGTTCAGTCATTGGGTGCAGACCAAAGCTTCCGACAATTTGAAATGGTTCAATATTGTGAAAGAAATGCAGGATTCGATACCGCCCGGTAATATCCCCTCGGCTAACGCTCTCAAGGTATTTTACGGTCTGGTCGAATATGAAGCCTTGATAGAGATGGACGAATACGGGAAGATTTCCAGAAGGCACAAAACATATTTCTGGTACGAGTGGAGCACGACCACCCATGACTTCGTTTCCAAGCCCGAATATACCCGGTACACCTAAAAGCAAAACAGCCCTGTCGCGGCAAGCCGAGGGAGGCCCTCGGTGCGGCCTTTACCGCATTTTCATGCGCCTTGGTAGGCAGAATATACTGGTGAGGGCAGTCGGCCCCTTTCGTTCGCCCGGCATTTCGAGTGGAATGGTAAGTGCCAAATGCCAATTGACAACCCGGAATATGATGTCGCCATTTCGTTTCTGACGCGAGATGAATCGGTTGCAGCCGCATTCAACCGTAAACTCTCTGAGGGGCTCAAGGTGTTCTTCTATCCGCATCAGCAGGAAGACCTAGCAGGTACGGATGGCCTAGAGTCAATGCGGAGGCCATTCTTGGAAGAATCTCGCGTCATGCTCGTTCTCTATCGAGGCGGTTGGGGCAAGACGCCTTGGACGCGAGTTGAAGAAACTGCGATCAAGGATGGCTGCTTTAACCATGGATGGGAGCGATTGTTCTTCGTGCTTCTCGACAAAGATGCACCTCTACCCGTTTGGCTTCCTAAGACACACATTCACTTCACTTATAGCGATTTCGGCCTCGAACAAGCTGTTGGTGCAATTAGAGCGAGGGTTCACGAGAATGGCGGTCAAACGACACCACTTACAGCCATAAAGCGGGCCGAGATTTATAGAGCTGATGAACTGTTTCGATGTGAAAAAGAACAGCTGAAGACGATTCAAGCATGGCCAATGATACGAGACACCATCACACGGCTATTTCACGAAATCGAGAGTCGTTGCAAAGAGATTAGCTCCAAGGAGTTTCTCAGGCTCAGATATAGCACGAGATTAGAGGATACGAGCAGAAGCGGCCTGAGCCTCATAATGACGGATGACTTGGTCGGAATAATCATCAACTGGTATCAACCTTATCTCAATGTGATCGACAAGAGTCACCTGAGCGTGAATGAATACAACATTGGCCTAATTCTCCACGATGAACTGTCCCACAGAAGGTATCTCACACCGCCTGAGTCTATGACAGAAACTCAGTACTTCCCAGATTTGTCAATCGCACGTGAATACGGATGGAGAAGGAATGGAACGAGTGAGTTTATCTCGGCTGGTGCCTTAGCTGAACAGCTTGTAATTCGACTGCTGGAATTAGCAACCCAAAAAAATAACCCAGCAAGTGGAGGTACGTTCGAGGTCAGTTGGTGACGTGCGGAAGCTTAACCTCCTGAAGCGTCCTGCGAAAAGGTCCCGTATCGCGTCAGGATGCCCGTTAGACGATGACGTTGCGCCGCGCCGGGGCGGGAAACAGTTTGCGCCTAACTCTTGGGTTCCTCTTGTTGCGTGCTACTGACGGCCTGCACGCCCCTCTTTGGGGACGGTTTACTCATCTGCTTTATGAATTCGCGAGCTTGTTCATTTTCAACCGTGAGATTCTGGAAGAGGTATTCGAAAGCGAACTTATACTCTGCGAACAGTTCTAGGCACCTCTCTTCGGACTCACCGTGTAAACCAGCACTGGCCACACCGTACAGTTTGTCAAATGGGTTGTGCCCACCGGGACGTAAATGCGCTGGCAAGAGCTGCTTAGCAAACGCAATCTTGTCGTCTAGGTGGAGACTGCCTTTGACGTTCTCGATGTCTTTAGACGCTTGCGTTTCCGACTCCGCATTCTTTGCTGCCTCTGCAACTAGATCGATCAGATCGTTTACCTTGTTTTCGATAACCCGACGAAAGTATGCCAGCCCAGCCAGACCATGCGAGATGGCAGCGTTGATCAAGGCCTTCTTATAAAGCCCAGCATTTTCCTTCCCCAAAGCTCTTGCCAATTGTTTCGAAGGCTCTACGGAGAGCGGAGGCCACTGACCGACCTTGGTGAAAACACCGCCGTCCTCGTCTTTATCTGTGCCGTCAACTTCCAGCCATTCGATCCAGTAGTACTGCTGCTGCTGCCCGCAGTTCCGGCAGTAGTAGGCTATCTGCTGTGGTGGTCCCTCATGGCCGAAATAGATAGGACCCTCCATTCGCGCGATTTGCCAAAGCTGTTCCGCCGAGCATCGCGAACAGAACATTCGTAGCTGTTCTGGAAGAGTCGCAAAGCGAGCAGTTTGAAATCCGCCAGTTTGGGTGATATGAAGGGAGCTTCCCGTGTATGCGAAGGAATTGTATAAGGTTCCGCTCACAAGAATGACCGCGAGCTTATCCTCGAGGTCTTGCCGTGACGCAACTTTGATCGGCTCTCTTGGCATTCCGTTAATTATCTCAAAGTTCCTACCCGGTGAACGCATCCGAACCCCCAGAGCCCAGACGCCTGTGAACGAGCCCCCAAGGTCAAAAGGAGGCCCCGTAGGCCCCCGAGAACGCGTGGGACCGAAGGATGAAAAATAAATACGCGTACCACTGCGCGGAATAACCGCCGTTGACCGCTACTAATCACATAGAACGGGGGGTTCCGCCAACCATGCCCCGTCTCCCGTGGGGAAGCCCTCCAAAGAAATAAATCGTGCAAGCTGCGCGGAAAACAGGTCACTCGCCGCTACCAATCACTTTGGAGGTAAGTGTCTCACGTATGGGACAGCGAACGAACCACACTCCCGGACGGGTCCCGCCAACGTCTTTGTCTGGACGAGCGACCAAAGGGGTCCTACGCCCATGGAAGGGGATCACTCCAAAGATTTTTTCTTGACATGGCGCGGTTTTGACCCCTCCACCGCTACCAATCCCACGGGTCTTCTCCCTCATGTACAACGCCCCCTACAGCGGCCCGTCGGGGAGACATGCCGTGACCCCTTAGCACCAACCTCGGCTGGGACTGCTATCGCTTGCGGTCTCGCCATATCCATACCTGAAAGGATCATCCGCCATGGAATCATCTCCCACGGCCTACATAACAACTGAGTTAGAACTGGCCAGTTTCCTGAGGGCCAGCGGCCAATATCTGCTCTGTGCCCTCCCACGAGGGAGGCTAATCGAGTTTCACTTCCCTAGGGAAGCCCTAGAGCAGGTAGACGCCTACTTCTCGGGCGCGCAACTCCCAGCTCGGGACCTTTTCGAGGCTCACCGGAGCCTTCGAGCCCTCATTCAACAAGTCAAAGAACGTCAAAACCAATCGGAACGGAACAGAAATTATGACAGTCGTAAACCTTGAACCTCAAATCCCCACCGCCCAGTCAACCCTTCAACAAGAAGAAAACCTCATCCGGCGATTTCAAAGCGACATTGCAGACCAAGGCTTGGTCGGAGAGTCCCGCAACGCGGCTGTTGCGTTTCTAGTGGCTCTAAGCGCGAAGCTGGAAAGCCCCCTGAACCTTACGGTTTGTGGCGAAAGCTCGGCGGGCAAGAATAACTTGCTGGACAGAGTAGCCGCCTTTCTCCCAGACGAGATGAAGAAATCACTGAGCGGCCTTACTCCTAAGGCTCTCTGTTACATGAAGGAGGATGAAATTGAGCACAAGGCAATCATCATCGCCGAGTACGAAGGAGTGAAAGGGGCCGACTACGCAATTCGGACGCTACAGTCTGAGAAAGTCCTTCAGTGGGAGTTCGTTGACACCAAGAACGGCCTCGAAAAGAAGACCAATCGCGTGCGTGGGCCAGCAGCGTTCTTGCAGGCGACGACCCGATCGGTACTACATCCGGAAAACGAAACTAGGCTGCTGTTCATTGAGATTGACGAGTCTGAAGCGCAAACCCGCGCGATCAACGTGCGGCAAGCACAGCAGTATACGTCGAGCAAGCCTGACATTGATGAAACCGCTCTGGGCCTATGGCAGGAGCATATAAGGAGTCTAACTTTGACAAATGTGATAATTCCCTTTGCGAAGCAGGTCGCTCCGCATTTTCCAGCGGACCGAATCCGCTCACGCCGGGACTTTCCGAAGTTGATGGGCATGATTCAGGCTTCGGCATTGCTGCATCAACACAGACGCGAGAAGGACGGAGACAGCATCGTGGCCGACCTCGCTGATTACCAGATTGCCCGGGAATTGTTCCAACACACCTATGACACCGGGCCGGACCGCAAGCTGGAAGAGTTGCTCAAGGTAACCGAGAGCCTCGGAACCGGGGACTTCAAGGCAGCGGATATCATGGCCAAAACCCGATGGAAGAAGACGAAGACCTACGCCCTATTGGCGCGTGCGGAAGAGCTGGGAAGCATAGCTGCTGGCGATACGACTGGATGCTACCGTTTCGTGAGAGCCTCGACGGTGCCCCCCTTAGATCTTCCAGAGACGCTCTAAGGCGAAGGTCTTCCGCGTTTCCGCAAGAATGTCGGCTTCCCGTTCCAATAATCTATCTTTCATTTCAAGAGTTATATTTCACGGAAAACTGGAAAACGACATTCTTGCGCGAAGTGCAAAAAAGGGAATCCTCATTTCTCTACTTGCACAGCCATTATTTCCAAGGGGATACAATGGAAGCGGCCAATCTGGCGCAACAAGGAAGGCGCAGTGTCCAATCCTGACAGACGCCAACGCAGGCAGCTTGACCATTGGGACCTTGGGTTTTGCGCTGTAACTCGCTATACGCGCAATCTTCGAGAGGTCAGGGTCTTAGGGCGTTCTCAATCTCAACAAACGCAGTTTTTTCAATGGAAGGTCAACTCGCCGTCTGCAAACTCGGCATAGATTGGGCTCCAGTCTTTTGCATGTTGAGGGTTGCCCATCCTCCAGAACTGCACGATCACAACGTGGCTCGCTTCATCTGTGGTCAGATCAAAGTTGCGGGCCACGCTGCCTTGAGCCGAATATGCGACACTGTACAACGCGGTCCGAAGGCCTTCGTGTTCCTTTGGTAGCTCACTTTCGACCACGGTGGGGCGCACGATGATTTTCTTATGGTCATCAGTAAGTCCCACGACCAGTGGCGTGCCAATGCCATTCCACATCGTGTAGTCCTGCCGCTCTCGCACGGCGTCCAGATTGGCCAAATCCATCCGGTGCTGAAAATCGGACACCTTGGCTGGAACTAGGAACTTGTCAAAGTAGGCTGTCGATTTAGGCCCCTTTAGCTGGGAACCCAACGACAGTAAGGAAACGAACAAGGCGAGAATAGAAATTGCCGTAGGTTTCATAATCGCTTGCCTCTTCCCCCAGAATCGCCGACGGCTTGACCAAGCAATCGGTAAGGTACACCACGCTATTCTGCTCGTGGTGTTCTTGCTCGTGAAAGGGTACTTCCTATGGCGTGCCGGATCAAGAGCAATTCTTTAAGCGGCTGGGCCAGCGGGTCAAGGAACTCCGTCGCAAACGAGGCTACAGCCAAGAGGACATGATTTCCTTCGGTTTCTCAGCCCGGCACTGGCAACAGATTGAGGCAGGGAGACCGATTACGGTGACGACGCTGCTGAGAATTTGCGAGGCCTTGGAAGTGAATCTCGGACGGCTAGTTAGGGGACTGGACGCTGACATCCACGAACCGCGATAGAAGGATAGAAGTCGTCAAAATCCTGTCAGACGGATCGCCAAACTAGAAAGTTCCACATTCTTAGGATGATCCCTCAACATTTGGTCGAGCAGCGTTCTTGGCGACAACGCATTGCCTCCACCTCCATTGCGCAATATGCGCAGAGCTTGATGCCATGATGCTCTTCCGGACATCCAAGTCTGAAGCATTGAGACATCTCCACCTGACCTATCCCAAATCTGGTTGTCTAACGGCCCAAGCGGATACAGCTCTTCTGCGATGTGCTCTAAATCTTTCCAGTCGATATCCGAAACTGGGGCGCGATGCATCAGGATTGAAATGATCTCGAAAGCAACGGTCGCCGCCGCCCTTGCCGCTCGCGGCTGACTGCCCGACGCGTCGGCTTCTGTCTTCTCTGCGACCAGATCAGAAATACCTCTGATCACCATGCAGTTTGCCGTATTCGCATAACCTCCGTGAAGAAATCCATATCCTTCCATTTCCACAGCAACCGCATCGCTATACTGCTGCCGGATGAAGCGGTATTCAGCGGATTCCAGGGCAGCAACAACCTTTTCACCAGCCGCGATCGGACCGACCACGACTCGCGGAGTTGACGGTGACTCTAGCCCATCGACGTCCGATATCTCTCTTCGCGCGAGCGAGAGTGCAGCTTGTACGAATGGATATGCCGACTGAAAGCTCTGCGGTCGCGGTAGGAATGTTGCTACCGCCTTACCAGATTCATACGCATACACTTTTGACGCACAGACCACGTCGCCTATGCGTACATCTTTAATGCCACCCGCGACGCCGACAAACAATATCCCCTCTGGGGTGAAAGCGGCAATTCCTCTCTCCACTTCAATCGCAGCGCTGACGTTGCCTGACCCACACTCAACGAGGGCTACAGAAATCTCGCCATCGTCCAGCCTAAACTTGCCAACCTCATATTGGGTGCCCTTTGCGTGCACAATCGACTGAAGCGCGGACAAATGGCTGCGAACCTCTTTGTACTCAAGTCCGAGAGCTGTAACTATGAGCCACTGCGCCTTCATATAGTTCACTTGTTTATTATGTGCTTGGAGATCTTTTGCAAAACTTCATTCCAAGGAAAGTCTTGCAGCATCACCGCGGCAAGAGAACTTAGAGTGACCACTCCGCCCCCGCCATGTCGTGATTGGCCTATTACGTCGTGCCAAGAGTCGCGTCCTGTGCTCTGGATTCGGATGGCGGCTGGGTCACCGCCTGCTCTCTCCCACACAGCATGCTCGCCGGGGCCCCAGGTATAAAGTTCGATCGCGAGTTCTTCAACAGTCTCCCACAACTCGTCTAATGTGGGTGCTAATTCGGGGATTCCAATAACCCATCGCGCACGAAGCCTTTGCCATCTCCCAAGGAGATGAGAGCATCTCGCCAGCGCGGGACGCAGCGAACCGTCAGTTTCGCACCAACCATAAATTGCTGACGCCGCATCCGCCCAGCGCTTTTTGGAAACAAGATCTCCCACGGCCTCGGCAGTGAGTCGTGAAGGGCCGACCTCTTTCTTTCTGACTTGCATACATCTAATGAACGCGTCCTCATTCATACTCGGCAACAAGGTTACAAGCTGCAAAAGTGACGATGGAGTCAGACTTCGGCTTGCTGCCGTGTTTATAGTTGCTGCTTCAAGTGGCGACTCAACCTGTCCCACCTGTCCTGGATTTTCTTCAAAGCGATCTAACCAGCGGGACGCGGTCTGCACCAGAAAAGCGGAGCGTATACCAACCGGTACAGCAGTCCACAACTCGGGTCGCCTTGGGTAGTCTAGAATCTCGATGCAGGACTGCAATATCGACTGCCACACTAGGCTTGATAATGCATCCTGACCATCGATAGAGTAATCGAGCAGTTGTGAACAGAGGCTTCCCATAAACAAAGCCGACAGGGGAATGCCGGATACAATCGCACTGTCGAGCAGTCGCAGCCAGAACGGGTTCTCGGTATTGAACTTGCGAAATTGTGTCGGGTCACGCCTAATTGCTTCAGTTGCCAGCTTAAGAGGCTCTTGGCCACCAATTGTGATGCACTCGCCAACGACAGTATCAGGGCCGAGTCTCTCAATGATCACGTTAAGGGCGGGATGGTTCGCAGGAAGACCTATCCCGATGAAATCTGCCAAAGCCTTATCAGGAGGCAGCACCGCAGTTAAGATCGCCGCGCAAATCGAGTACAAACCGTTATTCTTCGCAAAGTAGAGTAGGTCCTGTCCCAATGGCTGTGGCAATCGAGAGGGACATTCCTGTGCGAGGAGAGCATCCTGCCATCCGGCTGAGACTGCAACCCCAACTAGCTCCACGCTTCGGCTCGGCAATCCTTCTATCCATGACCAGAGTCTTCTAGCCTTATCAATAGTTGGCGACTGCAATGCGGAACGAATTCCTCGAAGTACGGCTGCGCTGAGGTAGTTAGACTCTTCAAATCCTAGATTCACAAGCGCCAAGACGTTCTGACTTTCGATAATCTGCACCGAAATCCATTGCTCGATGGATGTTACCAGTGGTTCTCGATCTACAAATGCACTTGCGTTTAGATTACGAAAAGCCCGGATCTCAGCTGGATCGTGTTCTGCAGCAATTGCAGCGGCAGCGCGACTGAGCAACTGCGCCTTCTGCGGACTTCCCTCCTCAGGGTTTGGGCAGAACTGAGCAACAGTGAGTAATGCGGAACGAACATTGTCTGTCGGAACTTGATCTGTGTTAAGTGTGTTTAGGACGTCTTCCAAGGGCAGCAGGTCCCGCACATTTGTGATCTTAGCTTCCAACGAGTCTTTTAACACCCGCAGCGCCTCGCCTTCGACCACATCCGCGAGAGCTGCTCCAGCCAGGGTATCTTTAGCGTTCCAATGCTGGACAACGGGAAACCTGGCCCATCGGCTCTCAAGCTGGATCGGCGTGGCTACCAAGGTGGGCTGGTCGCTCACGACATCTTGCGGATCGAAGGCCAATCGAAATGAGAATTCTAACCTGGTCTCTGGCCAGATTCGCGCCCATAAGGCCACAATCTGATCAACGAACGCTTGATCGTTCCCCAACCAAATCGCGCTTGACCTCGTGCCCGCTGCAATCAAGCACTCACAGAGTCGTCTGTCAGCCGTTGGCACTGGATGCGCAACAGAAGAATCCAATTGAATCGAAACGCAAGCCGCATCCTTGTTGATTACTTGAGGAAGCAAATCCAGAACCGGCTGCAAGTCGCGAACCCGCGACATTATCTTGGCTTCCGCCAACAGAGCGAATGAGAAAACCATACCTGTCCGGCTGGCCGATGGGTCTGGAAAGGTCTTCATGATCACATATCGATCACCGGACCTAAATCCTGACAAATAAGGTGACCACACCAGACCCACGGGAGAATAGGGAGGTCTGTCGCTTTGGCCAATAATTTCTTGAAACGGCTCGGGACTTGACCCAGTATAACTAAGTAGTACGTGCCCACCGTGCGCTTCTCCGTACGTGGCGCATTCAAAACGGATCACAACTCACCGTCCCAAGACAGATGCGATTGGTAATGTGAGGTCGGGTGATTGAGACCCATCTGGTAGTACGACGTATCCGAACGACTCAGGCCCTTTGTTCTTATAATCCTCATCAGGAACTTCCGAGCTCAGTTTCTTGGAGAGCGATGAAAGGCCGTATGTGAATAGGCTTTCGGGGAACCAATTTACGTCGAGAAATTCGCCAAAAAGTGGCAAGTGAGTTAAAAGGATATCATGTGGCTTATTGCCTTCCGCTAGGTCGAGTTCATCCCAACATGACAATAACACGAGGAGTTTTGGCCTAGCGATTCGTCGCACAGTGCTCTGTCCTTTTACGAAGAGGAGGAGCTGCATAAGGTCGATGAGACTGGATTGACTGGACCAATTGATAGTTTGCGACGGCTGCCTGCTAGAACTCATGCTCAAAATATCGAGTGGTCGATTTAGAAAGTCATATTCCATTTTTGCGCTCATCAGCCGGATCACTAGAATCCAATGTTCCGACTTCAGCACTCGATTGGCCCAAGCGGATGGAAGCAGCCGCCTCTTCGCAATGTCGTCGACTTGCTCCCCACCATATTCTGGCCACACTAGGTCGACCTCGTCTCCAGCAGTTGTTCTGGTAGGAATGACTAATGTTTCGTACAGTCCCCCTGATGTATGTTCCGATGTCATCCCTTGTGATAACTTTGCAAGCGCCGTTTCAAACAGTGAAAGATTAGGCGCTGCCACCCGGAGGCGGAGTTCACCGCGCCGGTGGTGAAGTCGAGATAGTAGTTGCGCTCCGAAATGCGTTTTGCCAGCTGAAAAGCCACCGAGAATCAAGACCTGTGTGGGTTCGCTCATACGCTTCACCTAAACGCCAGGAAGTAATCCGCTGATACTGGCGCAGGAACATTCGGTTTTGCTTCTGTCGACGCCGTAAGCATCCAGCCGAGTAAATTCAAAAAGGCATCTTGTTCGTGCGGGAGATCACCCAATTTATTCACCGTGATATGTGACGTCTCGCAAGATCCAAAGACCGCACTGAACCGGTCGTTCATCCGGCTGACCATTTGCGTTGTAATTGTGATATCTGACTTAGTCCACACAATTCGCACAGGTCTGTAGTTGACATGGCTCGCTATCCTTTCTGCTAGCAGCTCATAAGTCACTTGCGCGGGGCCGCGGTCCTCTCCCGACAATGCTTCGGAATCGACTACTAATACGAACGCATCCGCATTGGCTGCAAGCCATCTCGCACCAGCCGCGTCAGCAGCTGTCTCGTCAACGGCCCAGCGTCGAAACCACTCGCCGGGTGCGTCGGACACGGCTAAGTCTGTCAATCCGCCACTGTCGTCCCGCATTCCCACATGCAACAACCCAGGCACTCTCTGTTCTCGGCTTGTAGTGTGTTCAGGAAATTGCGGTCCCTGGCCGGACTTCCACTTCATCCAATGAGCAACGGTTTCCCACCCCCCAAGAGTCAGAGACCGGGCTAGACCAAAGCCTGGCGGCATCTTACCTCGCAAGAGCAGTAAGAACATGGTTGCCAAAAGGGTTGTCTTCCCGGAATTGAGCGGACCGATTAACGCGACCACTCTAGGATGTGTTTGGCTGGCCAAATATGACAGATCTGCAACGCCGAAAGCGCCTCCGCTCCAAGGGAGGAGAATGGACCCACCATCTTGAGTTTTCCCATCTTCGACTTGATTTTCTCCCTGTGCCCAGTACTTGCACAACCGGTAGTCATCTTCCCCCATTAGGCAAGAGTTGTCGGGAGCGTAGCAATGCTTTCTCTGACACGTTTTAGTCACGAGGATTTTCCGTCCCTCGTCGAATCTTCAGCATCAATCGCCGTTGGCGAAAAGTGTAACGACTGTAACTCTTGCAACAAGCGTCGCGCCAGGTCGGCAGGCTTTTCGGTTTGCAACGGGAAGTAATCGCCGAGTGACATAGCCTCGTCACCACGTGCCTTTTGAATGAGGCGCTCAGCGAGGGTCTGGAGGCCCTTGCGCTTCTCAGTCGTGATTGGCATCGGTTCCAGTACGCATTTGGCTATTCCTGTAGCGACGTCTGCTAGAACTTGAGGGGTAACAAGATCGTTACTCTCAACCTCCTCAACTGCTTCCCGCAAGAGGTATTCCGCGCTTAGTGGAGAAACACCAGCGAGCAGCGACTGCATATCAATAGCCATCGTAATAGCCATCGCTGCGGACGGCTTAAGCTGCCGATAGCTTTGACCGAGTTTTGTGGAGTAGAGCGTCTTCCGCCACCACAGAAGCTGTATTTGATGAGCGACTGCCGGTGGAGCCATGTCTCCTAAAAGATCGACCAAGCCCTTATTCTGTTTCCCAATTTCGCCGGCGACCCGCAAAAGTGCCTGCTCAATTGCGGAGGCCACAGTCTCCGAAAGGCGTGGCGCGAATTCAGTCGACCAGCTTTGACCGGCAGGAGGCCAATGAGGATTAGCACCCTGAATCGCTCCCGCAGGACCATTCGGGCCACAGGCAGCGAGAATTGAAGCTTCGAGAGGATCGCGATCGATCTTAGTCACCTTGGGAGCAGCGGCCGCAGTTATTTCTGACTTTTTAGTCGATGCCTGTACTTCCCAACGGTTCCGGGCGGCTTCCTCAAGTTGAGCATCCAGCATCGCCGCAAATTCTGCCAACAGTTTTTGCTCCCGGATTGCCGCTCCGGGCCGGAAAACCGTGCGGACTGCATATGCCACGGCAAACTTTAGATTTTCGTTAGAGTCGATTGCTGACCGAACGGCCTCAAGAGACACCGCCTTAAAAAGCTGTCTAGGAACATCTTTGAATCGGTTGCGGTAGGTCTTCCAGTGTATCTCTAGGCGCTGGGCAACATCCAAGAAACTTGCGTCATCGGGTGCGACATCCGGAGCAAACACTACAAGGGTGTGGTATACACCAAGCCGAGGATTCGTCCGGAATGCCTGGGCAAGGTCCCTGGCCGTCAAGCGTAGGCTCTCAAGGCGACTGTCGTCCTCGCCGATGTCAAGTAACCCTAAGTTGAGGTACTCCTGCAAAATGTCTGACATTCGAAGGTCTCCCTCTGTCTCAATTCCAGCGTCAGCAAGCATTCGTTGTCGTGCCTAAAACAAAGTAGTGTAACCGCCCGATTGCAGTAAAGATAGTCCGTATTGATTAAGGTCAAGATTTCCTCCAAAACATCACACGCTCGCGCCAAAATGGCGCACATTGCGGATGTGTGTTCGTCCCGCCAAGGCGACGCTTTGATCTGCGCCCAAAGTCAATTTTCAATCCAGAGTTCGGGCTAACGAGTCCACATCAACAGCCCATCCCCCATGACGGAAGCCGAGACTTCTCGGGCAACATTTCTGCGCTTTCCGCTAACTTCCTCAGTTCCAGCCGCATTCCCTCAACGGCAAAGCACATGTGTCGGTCGGTCACTCTGCGGATGTTCAATCCGCAGCGCCGGATTAGAGGCTTTCGGGTCAAGAGCTTGCGAGCCGCTATGCCCGGACTATGACCGAAACGGAGAAACCGAAGATGCCACGAACAAGAGGTTCCGGGTCCATTTACAAGCAGAAGGGCAGCGCAGTCTATTGGGTCAAGTACTACCGAAACGGCAAGTCCTTCCGTGAGTCCACTCGAACAACGAACAAGCAAGAGGCGAACGACTTCCTGAAGCAACGGCTGGGAGAGATCGCAACGGGCAACTTCTATGGTCCCCTTGCGGAACGAGTGACCATTGCCGAGCTGGCGGAAGACTTCCTGCGTGATTATCGAATCAATGAACGGAAGTCTGTTGACGATGTCGAAGCGCGTTGGAAGCTACACCTACAGCCATTCTTCGGGCATATGAGGGCCTGTGAGGTCAGCAGTGACCTCGTTGCCCGCTACGTTGACAGCAGACGCCAAGAGAAGGCCTCGAATGCGACGGTCAACCGGGAGATGGCCGCATTGAAACGGATGTTCCGCTTGGGGCTGCAATGTACTCCCCCGAAGGTCAACAGAGTCCCGAAAATCCCGAGGTTGGCGGAGAACAACATCCGCAAGGGTTTTCTGGAGGACGGTCAATTCGAGAAGATCATTTCCCATTGCCCCGAGCTTTGGTTCCGGGCAATCGTGGACGTCGGACGGACATACGGCTGGAGAATCGGAGAACTGTTACAGCTACGGGTTCGGCAAGTGGACCTCCTTGCGAAGGTCATTCGCCTTGACCCCGGCACCACGAAGAACAGGGACGGCAGGGAAGTGAGCATGACCCAGAACGTCTATGCGCTGCTGTCAGCCTGTGTCTCTGGAAAGCAGCCCGATGATTTCGTGTTCACTCGTCCTGACGGAAAGCCCGTTCTGAGTTTCAAGAAGACTTGGCGCAATGCCTGTGTCGCTGCTGGAGTGCCGAACCTGCTCTTTCACGACCTCCGAAGGACGGCAGCCCGGAATCTGCGGAGGGCTGGAGTTGCAGAGGGCGTGATTATGAAGATCGGCGGCTGGAGAACGAGGAGCGTATTCGAGCGATATGCAATCGTGTCACAGACCGACATCGCAGAGGCAATGCGAAAACTGGAGGTCGTCCAACAGAACGGGCATAGTTTCGGGCATAGTCGGGAGGAGCAACCGGACTCCTCGGCCGAGACATCTCCCACGAAGTCTTTGCCTCAGTGACAGTTAGTTGGTGCCGAGAGGGGGACTCGAACCCCCACAACCCTTTCGGGTCTGCGGATTTTAAGTCCGCTGCGTCTGCCAGTTCCGCCATCCCGGCCTGGATGCGAGTGACCACCGCAGAGCTACGAGTCGCACGAGCGTCTCGTACCCTGCCGCGCCGCCTACCCGAATCATATTTGCTGTCTGCGGCAGCCGCAAATCGACGCCCGGTCTTCCCGCTACTCGGTTTGTGAGATTCAGGCAAATATCGCGCCAATCACATATCGTTGTGATTTCTTTCACAGCTTCCTGTGCTCGTCATAACAGACACTGTTTCCATGTGCAGTACCGCAGCCGTTGTTTGCGGCAAGCCGCCGCATTTGCTCGCGCAAACACTTTTCTCGAGGTCTATGCATGGATAGCGCACTCCTGATTCACCGCCTGCAGTTTGCCTTCACGGTCACCTATCACTACCTGTTCCCGCAGTTGACCATGGGGCTGGCGCCGCTGATCGTGATCCTGAAAACCATTGCGCTCAAGACGGGCGACGAGCGCTACGACCAGGCTGCCCGCTTCTGGGCCAAAATCTTCGGCATCAACTTCGTCATCGGCGTAGTGACTGGAATTCCCATGGAGTTCCAGTTCGGCACCAACTGGTCGCACTTCTCGCGCTTCGCCGGCGGCGTCATTGGGCAGACGCTGGCCATGGAGGGCTGCTTCGCTTTCTTTCTGGAATCGACCTTCCTCGGGCTATTCCTATACGGCGAGAAGCGCCTGAGCAAAGGCCTGCACTGGTTCTCAGCGCTGATGGTCTTCCTGGGCTCGTGGATGTCAGGCTACTTCATCGTTGCGACCGACGCTTGGATGCAGCATCCGGTCGGTTATGCGCGCGTTGCCGACGGCTCCGTACAACTCACCAGCTTCTGGAAGCTGGTGCTGAATCCCTGGGCGTGGTGGCAGTACGCGCACAACATGAGCGGCGCGGTCATTACGGGAGCGTTCGTGATGGCCGCTGTCGGCGCGTTTTATCTACTCAGCGAGAAGCACATCGAGCAGGGGCACATCTTCGTGCGCGTGGGCGTGATCGCTGCGCTGTTCGTAAGCCTCGTCCAAATCGTGCCGACGGGCGATGCGCAGGGCCGTATGCTGGCGCGCAATCAGCCGGTGACGCTGGCGGCCATGGAAGCTCTCTGGGATACGCAACCCGGAGCTCCGCTGGTCATTCTGGGCCAGCCCGATATTGCGGCGCAACGGATCGACAACCCCATCGTCATTCCCAAGATGCTGAGCTTCCTGACATGGCAAAGTTGGGGCGCCGAAGTCAAAGGCCTCAACTCAGTGCCAAAGCAAGACTGGCCGGAGAACATTCCGCTGCTCTATTACACCTACCACATCATGGTAGGACTGGGGACGATCTTCATTGCCGTGAGCGTGGTAGCGACATTTCTCCTATGGCGCAAGAAGCTCTATCAGGCGCGCTGGATGTTGTGGATTCTGCTGTTGAGCTTTCCGTTCCCCTACATCGCCAACACCGCGGGATGGATGACCGCCGAGTTCGGCCGCCA
>Ga0187859_10001096_pt1 | contig 17492 bp, 10 predicted proteins | sample June2016WEW_10_1_2_FD_133019 | JGI IMG/M metagenome (GOLD analysis project Ga0187859, IMG submission 133019) | Peatland microbial communities from SPRUCE experiment site at the Marcell Experimental Forest, Minnesota, USA - June2016WEW_10_10 | ecosystem: Environmental > Terrestrial > Soil >...
GCAATGTCGCGGTGCCCGAGCTGCGCCTATTTCGTCCCACGAGGTCCAACGGCGCGGGAGTGCTGGTCATTCCCGGTGGCGGCTATCAGTTCGTCTCAGTCGGCAACGAAGGCGTGGACATTGCGGGTCGGCTCACGGCCCTCGGGCTTACCGTGTTCGTATTGACCTATCGATTGCCTGACGAGGGCTGGCCCGATCGCGCCGATGTGCCTCTGCAAGATGCGCAGCGCGCGATGCGGCTCATTCGATCGCGCGCTCCGGAATTCGGTATCCAGGCGAACACGGTCGCAGCGGTCGGATTCTCGGCCGGCGGCCATCTGGCCGCGACGCTGGCGACCGCGTACAAAACACCAGTCTACGAGCCGCTCGATGCGATTGATCGATTGAGTGCGCGGCCGTTCGCAACCGGACTCGTCTATGCCGTCATCACGATGGTCAAGCGCTGGACCCATGACCCCTCGCGCGAGCGCTTGCTGGGTCCCAATCCGAGCGAGGCGCTGATTGCCGCGCACTCGACCGAGTTGCACGTCGATGCGTCCACGGCGCCGTGCTTTCTCGCGCATGCCGCCGACGACGACGCGGTGCCCGTCGAGAACAGCCTGCTGTTCCTCGATGCCATGCGCAAGGCAAAGCGGCCCGTGGAAGCGCATATCTTCCAGGAAGGCAATCATGCATTTGGGATCGGCAGACCCGGGACGCCATCGGCGGATTGGATCGCGCTCTACTCGACTTGGTTGCAACGGCTCAACGCGACGCGCGCATCTGTGGCTTGATGACGCGCGAGCGAATCTGCAGGACGCCATCGACCAAGTCATCCGCCGCCGCCGCGATGCTGTTGCTGATCGTGATCGGCACTGGTGCTGCGCCGCGCATTGGGCATGCCGGCGTGCATGCCGGCGTGACCCCGATTGTTCATGCCGTGATCGGCACAGCTGAAACATCGATCACGATCGAAGCCGATACCGAGTCTCCGAGAGTCGTCGCGCTGGCTCTGCGCGGCGCCGAGATCTGGTTGAATCAGGCCGCTGAAACCCTGCCGGATCACGTGACCGTCGATGCGGTCGATGCGCCGGTCCACTGGCACCTCGAGCGAGCCGCGAGCCGCTTCGGATCGCAAGAGGTCCAACTCCTCTACGCCGCCGACTCGCCACGGCTGCGGTTGCTGTGGCTATGGCGTGCACGCTCCGGCCGCGGCCCGATCGAGCACACGATCCGCATTCAAAACTTGAGCGACCGGCCCGTGACGCTGCCGCTGCTTCCCAGTTTTCGTTTTGACTGGCAGATCGACGCGCAATCGGCGTTGCAACGCTTCTGGGTCGAGAAGGGAGCCGATACGCCGTCGTCCGAGGGAACGCACGAGGATGCCTTGCTCGACGGCGATCTCTGGCAAGGCTCATCGAGCACGTACGCCCGCCCCATCGCCGGCGAGCCGCGCGAGATGATTCCCTATTTGCTGGTCCACGGCAGTGATACGGACCAACGCGGCTGGTACCTCGGCATCGAATTCAGCGGCCGCACGCGCATCACGCTCGAGCGCCGCGGCACATCGTTGCGTGGGGAGGCGGGCTTGAATCCCGCGCCGGGCCCGTACCGCACGCGCCTCATGCCGCACGAGACCTTCGAGGCGCCGACGATCTTTCTGGGCGCCAGTCGCGGCGGGCCGGATGGCGCCGGAAATACCGTGCGGCGCTGGGTTCGCGCCGTGCTCAACAATCCGCGAACGCTGCGCAATCCCGCCTACCCGTTGATGGTCAGCAACAGCTGGGGTAGCGGCATGGCCGTGGATGCGCCGCTGGCGCGCCGCATGATCGCCGATGCACGAGCGCTCGGGCTCGAAATGTTTCATTTGGACGCCGGTTGGTTTCGCGGCGTCGGTGACTGGCATGCAGACCCCGCGAAATTCCCGGGTGGCATCGCTGAGATCGCCGATGATGCGCATCGGCGCCAGATGAAGTTTGGCCTATGGGTCGACTGGACACAGGCAGGCGTGTCCACACAGGCCGGTGCGCTCAATGTGTTCGAGCCTGCGACGCGCGACTGGCTGATCGCGGACCCGCCCGCAGGCTGGAAGCACAGCGAGCCGTTCAAGGGCGTGACGATTGATCTGGGTGTCCCCGCAGCGCAGGCCTGGGCGGCTCGCGAGCTCGAACGAATCGTCCGCGAGAATCATCTCGACATGCTCGAACACGACGGTTATCTCGTCGCGCAGGGCAGCGCCAGAGCCGGCCATCCGGCCGAGGCGCCCGATGAGCCTACGCTGCGGATTACGGAGGATTCGGGCTACGTCTGGGTCGATGCATCGAATGCAACCGACGTCAGCTACCACGCGACGCGCGCCTACTACGCGATTTACGAGCAATTGCGGCGGCGCCACCCGTCCCTGCTGCTCGAGATCTGCAACGACGGCGGGCGCATGGTCGACTTTGGCAGTGCCGCACACGGCGATTACTTCTCGATTACGGATACGTACGATCCGCTGTCGAACCGGCGCGCGTTCTACGACGCCAGTTATGTATTGCCGCCCGCGATGCTGGAAACCTACGTGGCAAGTTGGCCTGCGCCGCACCTTGAGAATCTGCGCTATATGATTCGCAGCGGCATGCTCGGCTGGTTCTCGTTGATGCTCGATGCGAGTCGGTGGACGCTTGCGCAGCACGACGCGGCGCGCCATGAATTCGCGTTATACAAATCCAGGCTGCGACCCCTGATCCGCGAGGCCGATCTGTACCACGTGGCGGATCGTCCCGACGGTGTGCATTGGGACGGCATCGAGTATTACTCGATGGCTCGGCGGCGCGGCGTTTTGTACGCCTTTCGCGGCACGGTAGCCGACGAACCCGCGCACCGCTTCCGGCTGCAGGGCCTCGATCCCGAGCGGCGTTATCGGCTCGCCTTTGAAGATCGCGGCGCCGCGGCCGGTGTGGTTTTGTCGGGCCGGACGCTCATGAAAGAGGGCCTTCCGGTGACCCTGCCCGAACCCCTATCCTCGGAATTAGTGTTCATCACGGCGTTGCCTTGAGTGCGCAACCGCCTTTTTCCCCGAATTTAGGGGTCCTCTAGGGGCGTTCGGCGGCGCTGACAGCGCCGTCAACGCGACCCATCCGCATTTCCTTGCATAAACAGGCCTTCCTACGCGCGTGTGGTTGCGCCACAACAACTCTTGATATCGATAGCATTTCTGTGTAAGGTCGGAGGCGTGGGTGCGAAATGAGATCCATTTCGGGGGAATTCAAATTAATGCTGTTACGCGGCCATCGCCGCTGATTCCGGCGCTTGGACCAGCGATAGCGATCCGATTTCCTTCCGATTGAAGTCAACGTCCGACGAGAACTGCGGGGAACTGAATAGTCGAATTTTCTCAATATTCAGAACGTCAACAAGGTATTCAAGGGGGAACGATCCGTGAAACAGAAAAATGACGACCAGATGCGCCCGAGCGGCGGTTCGATGCAATCATCGATATCGAAGTCATCGATTTATACAACGCCCAAAGCCACGCTGAATCAGCGCCGGCCGGGGCATCGCCTCGGCACGCCGCATGTGCTGGCGGCCGCCGTCGCGGCGATACTCTATGGTGCGGGCGGTCCGGCCCATGCGGCTGACACGGCGACGCCCGCCGCGGACACGACGAATTCCAGCGCGAACACGACCGAGACCTCACTCGACGAAATCGTCGTCACGGCCTCAGCGCAGGCAGTCAGGAAGTTGGACGCAAGCTTCAACATCGTATCGGCGACCCTCGACGAAATTCAAAACGCGAACCCCGCGAGTGCGGCCGAAATTTACAAGCTCTCGCCCGGGATTTGGCCCGAAGCCTCCGGCGGACAAACCGGCGTCAATATCGACGTAGCGGGCTTTCCCAACGGCGGCGGCGATTCCCCGTATTTCACGACGATGATCCAGGGTTCGCCGGTCTACGGTTACTCCTTCTTGTCCTTATGGATACGAGCTCCTTGGTGCGCATGGACGACACCGTCGAGCGCGTCGAGATTGTCCAGGGCGGAACCAGCGCAATTTTCAGCTCGGGGCAGCCGGGTGCAACCGCGAACTTCATTTTGAGGACCGGATCGGACAAAACGGAAGGGTCGGTTGGCGTGACTTATGGAAATGAGGGATCGGAACGCGTGGATGCGTTCGTCAGCGGCAAGATCACCGACGGCTGGTACGGAAGCATTGGCGGGTTTTACCGCGTGTCCGATGGCGTGCGTGATCCGCAATATACGTCCGACGTCGGCGGGCAACTGACGGCCACATTGAAGCATGATCTCGACAATGGCTCGGTGATGGTTTGGGCGAGAACGCTGCAGGACAAGAATACCTGGTACGCCGATTTTCCTTACTCGGTAAACAACGGGTCGGTTTCCGTTTATCCGGGTTTCAATCAGCTGGACTCCACGTACAACAGCAAGCAAATGACGAATTTCCTGGTCCCGAACCCGGCGAATCCAGGCACTTTTGAAAATGACGATATCACCGATGGTCGTGGCGCCCAACTGGACTTTATCGGTTCGGAGCTCAAGCTGAAATTCGACAACGGTTGGGCGATCAGCAATAACTTCCTGTTTGACGGCGGATACGTTAACACGCACGCGCTCGTCAACAACGGCAACCCCCAGACCTTGACGAGTTTCATCGGTTCGTTGTCTACGTTGGGGCCGGCCGGCTTGACCCCGGCGATGGTCCAGGCCAACTACGCCAACGGTGCCGCAGTCAATGGCGGTCAAAGTGTGATCACCGAACAAGTCTGGTTCGTGCAGAAGAAGATCACGAGTGTCACCGATGAATTCCGCTTGTCGATGGACCTCGGCAGTGGCAATACCTTGACCGCCGGTGCGTACATCGCGCATTACACCGACAATGACAACTGGGAGTTGGGCTCCAATGTGCTGATGAACAATCAGCCGAACGCGAGCCCGATCATATTGTCGGCCGTCTCGGGCGGAAACCTCTATCAAGTATCCAGCCCCCAGGGCATCAGCAATGCCAACGGAAGCTACAACATCCTCGAGCAGGGCGTTGCCACGAACGTTGCGCTTTATCTGTCGGACTCCTGGAAGTTCGATCAGTGGTTGCTGGATGCCTCGGCTCGAGTTGAACACATCAACATGACCCAACAGACGAGCAATCTGTCTCCGATGGCGCTGGGGACCGCCTTCGATCTATGGGACAACGCGGTTAATCTGCCCAATGGGACTTACTCGTACGCCAGTGAACACAATACGATGCCGACGTTCTCCGCGGGCGCCAATTACGAGTTCACGGATCATATGAGCGCCTACGTGCGCGTCAACGATGGCGTGCAGTTCGATAACTTCGACGACGTCCGTTGCAATGTCACCGGGCCTGCCGCCATGGCTGTCAATGATCGCTGCAATTCGAATCCGCCCCTGACCACCATGCAGAATTACGAGGTCGGCTTCAAGATTCAAAACCGTTTTACGTACATCGACGCATCGGTCTATGACAAGGAGTTTTCGGGTCTGCTATATACGCCCAAAAACGTAGAAGACCAGCCGATTGGGCCCCCGGCCACCTACGGCTCGACCGCTAAAGGTGTGCGATTCATCGGCAGCGTAAATCCGATAGCGGACAGTGATATGCAAGCCGTCAGGGACTTGAAGTTAACGGTCAATGGCAATTGGGAAGATGCCCATTACAAGGACTTCATTGGCTGCTACGTCTACCAGAATATCCAGGGGCAGACGATTTGCGGCGACATCAACGGCGCACAGCTCGCACGTCTGCCGAAGTTCCAGGTTCGCGTGACGCCGAGCGACACCCAGACGGCGAGCTGGGGCTCGGTGACCGAGTACGTGACCTACGAGTACATCGGCCAGCACTATCAGGATGGCACGGGCCTGAATCCTTTGGGCAGCTATTGGGACCTGGCGGCAGGTATCGTTGCAACCGTAGGTGACAATTGGCAGTTCCGTCTGATGGGCTCGAACCTCACCAACGAAATTGGTTTGACCGAGGGTAATGCCCGATTTGGAGGCAACGGCGTCGTCAATGGAGTTGGTTTTGGACGGTCGATCGTTGGCCGCGAAATCAACATCTCAGCTAAGTACAAGTTCTAGGGATCAGTGCGGGTTAGGATTCCGGCAAACCGCCGTCATGAGGCGGTTTGCCGGGATCCAGGTTTCTGAAATCAATCAGTCCTTGCGCGCGCTGCTATCTGGGACGACGTCGAATGCGACCGTGAGGCGCGGCTGTTCGCTATGAAACGGCAGCGTGCCGTGCCAGAAGTACGACGGGAAAAGGACAAGCAAGCCGACTTCGGGACGAACCGACAACTCGGCGTCGAGCGCAGGTGTCGTCAGCATTCCCGGCGCGCCAAAGCTGAGAGTCCCTTCGGCCGTTGGTCCCGCTCTCATGCTATCGGGCAGCTCGATATAGCAAGCCGAGGATATCCATCCGCGCGGATGCACGTGGCTCGTGTGGTAGCCGGCGCTATGCAGACGTACCGACCAACTGCCGTTGAATCGTGAGGCACCCCGATTGCGACGCCGCAGCGGATCTTGCCCTTGGCCGATCTGATGACGGTAGCGCGCGATCGGCGCCGCAAAGGCGTCAAAGAGCGCCCGAATGACCGGATCCGAACTCCGCGATAGATCTTGCGTGGTCTCGGTGCCCTGGCGCAACGATTGGTAGAGCAGTCGATGGCCGTGCGGATTGTGCAGGGCGCTCAAGCGCGAGCTGAGTTCTGTCAGGAAGCTCGTGAGATCGGACCACCCCGGAGGTGTTTCGAGGGACTGCGACAGCACCATGTTGTCGTAGTCGCAGAGCGCCTCGTAGCGGGGATCGTTCAATAGACGCAGCGCGGTGGTTTGCATCGCGATGAGGTATTGATCGTCGGGCGCCGCCTTCAGCAGCGTCGCGCACTCGGCCATCGCTGCGGCTCCGTCCCCCACCCCCAGGTATGCGGCGCAAAGGAGTTTGCGAGCGGTCGGGTTGTTGGGCTGCGCTCGTATGGACTGTTCTGCGAGTCGTAGCGCGGTGGCAGGTTCGAACTCCACCGCCGCGAGTCCCGCGCGGATCAGCAAACTGGGCGACGGCCGGGGTCGTGCGGCGGGTTTGGCGAGGCAGGCATAGGCGCCGCGCGCATCACCCGCTCCCTGCAAGAGGGAGGCTTTTGTGGCCCACAGCGCATCGTCATGCTCGTATTTTTCAAGGGCCTGATCCAGAACGCGTGTCGCCTCGATGATATTACCGGTGCGCATCCAAATGAGTTGCGCGAGGCTGTCGTGCGCCTCGGCGCGGCGCGGCTCCAATCTGACGCATTCGCGCAAGGCGAGCTCGGCTTGGTCGAATCGCTCCAAGGTCATGAGGCTGCGAGCGTGCGTGTGGTGCATCGCCGCCGTCGGCCGGGCGCGGCCCAGCGTCTGACGCACGACGCGCTCTGCTTCCTCCGGCTGGTTGGCCGCATTCAACGCGACAGCGAGCGTATGGGTTGCGGTGTCGTTGTCCGCAGCGAGTGCCACGAGACGACGATAGTGCGCTACCGCTTCGCGTTGGCGACCCAGAGCGGCGTATGCCGCCACGTGCAGCGCCGACAAATCGCCATCGAGCGTGCCGCTGCTGCACCAGGGTGTCGCAATGTCGAGCGCCGCCGCCGGTTGGCCCGCGTCCAGGTTGTAGCGAACCAATATCAGTGCAGCCCGAGGGTAGCGAGGGAAGCCTTGGACTGCACGCTGCAACAAGGGTACGGCCTCGGCGCTGCGACCCGCCGCTAGCAATAACTCCGCAAGGGTGGTCAGTGTGGGAGCCCATGTGGAATCTATTTGGAGCGCGCGCCGTAGCAGTGACTCGGCTTGGGCGATATCGCCCAAGGCTTGCTTGGTGCCTGCAAACAGCCGCAGGCCTTCCACATAATCAGGATTTGCGCTCACCAAGGATTCCAATTGCGAATGCGCCGCGCTGTATTGACCGGATTGCAGCAGGCCGCTGATGCGGCGCATGGACTCAGCCAGCATAACTGACATGAAAACCTCTGAGCGGCCCGGTTAAATTGAACCATCAGGCCTGCGAGAATTGTACTAGTTTCGACTTCATCCGGCACATCGGGTGCACGAGCGAGGTAACGAGACAGCCGCATTCACATCGAGAAATGTAAGCCGCGGGTGCGCATTGAGAATCGGGGAACGGGGCTGCCGATTCCGCGTCGCTCGTATACTTGCGGCCTCAGATATAAACTAATCCCAGCGCATGCGCCGCGGTGTAACGTCTATAGGCATGCCATCGGTCAACTACCGCTAGGAGAACTCGACGTGATCACGAATCCCAAGAAAGCACCAGGCCCGGACCATCCGATCGCGATCGAGCCGAGCCCGCTCCACGTGGTCGTATCGGTGGCTGGTCGCGTGATAGCCGATACGCGCAATGCACTCGCTCTGCGTGAATCAAGCTACCCCGTGGTCCTGTACGTTCCACGGAAAGATGCGGACATCACTCTCCTGCAGCGTTCGCAATTCTCCACCTACTGCCCCTACAAAGGCGATTGCTCTTACTTCCATATTCCGCTCGGCGGTGAACGATCGATAAACGCCGTCTGGTCCTATGAAGCTCCTTTTCCGGCAGTCGTCCAAATCAAAGACTACCTTGCGTTTTATCCAGATCGTGTCGACTCGATCACGGCATCATAGCGGATAAGAGATTGGGTGATCGGGCCGAGATCCTCCGCGCCACCAAGCAGGAGCCTCCTAGTGCGGCGATTCCCGCGCAATTCCCATGGATTTCAGCACGAATGAGTAGACGTCGGCCAACTCCTCCACGCGCTTCGACAGTGGTTTGCCCTGCCCATGGCCGGCCCGCAGATCGATGCGAATCAGGATAGGCTTGCCCTGCGGATCGGCGTTCTGCATCGCCGCGGCGAACTTGAAGCTGTGCGCGGGAAATACACGATCGTCGTGATCGCCGGTGAGGATCAGAGTCGGTGGATAGTCGACATTGTGCCGCACGTTGTGATAGGGCGAATACGCCCGTAGGGCCTTGAATTCGTCTTCGTTGTCGACGGAGCCGAAATCAGATTCCCAGCCCTTGCCGACCGTGAATTCGCGAAACCGCAGCATGTCCATCACGCCGACGTGCGCCACCGCGGCGGCAAAGAGATCCGGCCGTTGCTCCTCGACAGCGCCGATCAGCAAGCCCCCGTTCGACTCGCCGCGGATCGCGAGGCGCTCGCCGCTCGTCCAATGGTGTGCAACGAGATATTCGGCCGCTGCGATAAAGTCGTCGAAGACATGCTGTTTGTGGGTCTTCATACCGGCCTCGTGCCAGGCGCGTCCATATTCTCCGCCACCGCGGAGGTTCGCGATCGCGTAGACGCCGCCCATTTCGAGCCAGGCGGCGATTCCGGCGGAGAATTCCGGCCTAATGGAAACATTGAAGCCACCGTACCCGTAGAGAATCGTCGGGTTGCTCCCGTCGAGGCGTATCCCCTTGCGCGCCATCACGAACATCGGGATGCGCGTTCCGTCCTTGCTCGTGTAGAAAACCTGTTTCGTCACGTAGGCCGCAGGATCGAAGCCCTTCAGACTCGGTGCTCTCCACAGTTCGGATCGGCCCGTATTGAAATCGAACCGAAAGATCGAGGTCGGCGTCGTGTAGTCGGTATAGCCGTAGTAAGTCACCGTGTCTTCCAGATGCCCGGCGAAACCAACGGCCGTGCCCAAACCGGGGAGCTTCACGTCGCCGAGTCGTCCGCCGTTCGGCGCATAGCGGCGGATCGCGCTATGGGCATTCTCCAAATACTGGGCGATTAGCTGGTGAGCGACCAGCGTCGTCACGTCGAGCGTGTCTTTGGATTCCGCAATGACCGTCCTCCAATTCGCGCGGTCGGGCTTGGCGAGGTCGATCGCGATCACGCGATAATGCGGCGCGTCGTCATCGGTTTGCAGGTACAACACCGAGCCGATGTTTCCAATAAAGCTATAGCTGGCACGGGGATCGGCGATAACCGGCGTCACCGTTGCGCCGGGAACATTCAGGTCCTGCACCAGCAGCGTGTTCTTGACGTCGTCCCCGTGGTTCGCGGTAATGATCAGGTACTTCCCGTCCTCGGTCACCTGGCCGTCGATATACCAGTCTTCATCGTCGGTGCGCCGGTAGATCGCGGTATCCTCGGCCTGTTGCGTCCCGAGGCGGTGGAAGAAGAGCGTCTGGTACTTATTCTGCGCTTTGAGCGACTCGCCTTCCGGTGCCGGGTCGTAGCCGGGGTAATAGAAGCCGCTGCCGTCCTTGCGCCACGAAGCGCGAGCAACCTTGAGGTGGTGAATCTCGTCGGGCAAATCTTGGCCCGTCACAAGATCTCGGACTCGCCATACTTCCCAGTCCGATCCCGCTTCCGAAAGTCCATAGGCCATCAATCCACCATCATCGCTGTAATCGGCGCCCTTGAAGGCCACGGTCCCGTCCTTCGATAGCGAATTGGGATCGAGAAGGACGCGCGCCGCCTGCGACGGATCCGCGCTCGTGAACAATACGGACTGATTCTGCAGGCCGTCATTGTGCTCGAAGACCCACCGCGATCCATGCTTCTCCGGCGCGCTCCAACGCTCGTAATTCCAGATTTCCGTCAATCGTTGCGCGATCCGGTCGCGGCCGGGGATTGCCGCGAGATAGTCGCCGGTCAACTGCGCCTCGGCTTCGACCCAGGCACGAGTCTCCGGTGAGTCGATGTCCTCCATCCAGCGGTAGGGATCAGCGACCTTGATTCCGTGGTACTCATCGACCTGGTCGCCGCGCCGCGCAGGCGGATACGTCAGCGCTCCGGCCGTTCCGGGCACACCGGCTGGTGTCGGCGCGCCGGGCGCAGCGGACCCCGAGGCCCAAGCGCTATCCGTCGCCGACGAGTTGAGGGAGGCCGCGATCAATAAAGCAGCCGTGGCCAGAAGAGGTATGGAGCGTCGTGGGGTCATCTGTTTTCCTTCGTTTTCCTTGTTGTTCCGTACAATCGTACTTGTTGAATTCTCCGCCCCGCTACCGCAGACGGCCGCGCCCCGCGCCGGCCCCACACTGCTCAGTGCGCACTCTGGTCGAGCGCCTTGACCTCGGCTGCGCTGATCTGGTCCTTATAATGGTTGCCGAAATGCGAGCGGACATAATTGATCACCGCCGCTATCTGCGCCTCGCTGAGCACCGCCGGCGGACCACCGAATCCGATGGCATGACTGGCGCCAAACGCCGGCATGTTGCGTCTTCCCATCAGAATCGTCAGCGCCATGTACTGGCGCGACGCCAATGCGGAGTTCTTGGCGAGCGCCGGATAATGGCCCGCGCCGACCGCGCCGCCTGCATCCTGCATGTGGCAGCCTCGGCAGACATGCTCGTATATCTGCTGGCCATCCGTCGTATCGAAGGGCGCCGGGTTCAGAATACCGGCGGTATTGGCGAGGGCCGGCGCCTCGATCAACGCCGTACTCGTTAATCCTAAGCAACAAGCAATGGCGCTGTACAGCAATCTCGCGGATCGTGGTTGTATGCTCATGCCGCCGCTCCTGCCGCCAGTGCGCGTTGGTGCAATCGTCCGATGGCATCCAGCGCCGAGGTCACGGCTCCTTCTTGCCAAGCCGGCAGATAAGAGGCGTGTTCTCCCGCGAGAACGATACGGCCGTCGAAGGCGCATAAATTGTCGTAGTGTTGGGCGCGCGTAGCGTCCGTCCAAAGACCGAAGCAGCCCATGGCAAATGGCGCACGATGCCAGGCAACTGAGACTCCATTGTCAAATTCTTGAGTGTATTGCGGATGGATTTGATTGCCGTACTCCACGGTCTTCGCGATGCGTTCCATGGGTGACATGGCCGTGAAGTCCATGGAATTGATCTGGTCCCAGATGTAAGCGCCCAGCAGCACGCCCTTGTCGCTATCAAAGTAACGGCTGCTCGGGTAGCTGATCTGCCCGATCGGCAGGTCGGTATAGGTGACGCCGCCGTAGATCTGTTCGTCCTCTTCCCAGAAGCGGCGCTTGAACTGCAATCCCACCTTGAGTCCCGTGCAATAGGGAACCGCCGCGATGGCCTGGGCCATCGGGCCGCCAACGTTCATTGGAATCTGGCCCAAGATGGACAGCGGGATCGTGCACACGCACCAATCTGCGCGCAGCGTTTGCCGGCTGGAATGCGCGGCGAGATCCTCGAATGTCGCGGCAACACCCGTATCGTCCTGGCGGATCTCGACGATCTTAGCGTTGTAGCGGATCAAGGGACCTAACTCGCGCCCAAACGCTTCTCCTATCTTGCCCATGCCGCCCACCGGCTGGAACATCGTCGTCTGGAAATCGTAGGCGTCGCCAAACTGCAGTACGGACCAGAGACCGGAATGCAGCAGATTGCTCAAGGTCTCCGGCTCCGAAAACGCGGGGCGGGCACTCAAGCCGCCGCCGGGATCACGATCGTAACCGCGTCGTTCGCTACTGACCGATCCCTTGACGAATCGGTAATTCTTGTCGAGCGCGCCCCACATACGCAGCGATTCGAGCAAGATCTCCTGGTCTTCCGCCGTGACATCGGCGTCGAGCGCGTGACTGCGCGTCGCCTTCGACAGCAGCTCGGCCACATGGCCCTGATAGTCGGCCTTGACCGTGCGCAACCGTTGCGGCTTTCCGCCGAATGCATTGTGGCTGTGCATATAAGCGTTGTGGTTGACTTGCACGAAGGGCTCGAGCGCAACGCCGAGCCGTTTGCAGTAGCTGAGCATCCCGCGATGGTGATACGGCAGTCGCCATGGACCTGGATTGATGTACAGACCCTGATCAAATCGACACTCCTGGGTCCCTCCGCCCAACTCCGTATAGCGATCGTCTCCACGCAGCGTCCAGTTCCGGCCGCCAGCCCGGGCGTTGTATTCCAGTACCTGGACTCGGTAGCCGGCGTTGCGCAATTCGTAGGCGGCCACGAGTCCGGCCATACCCGCACCCAGCACCAGCACCGAAGCCCCCTTCGGAGCGGCACTCAACGGCGCCGAACCTTGGAAAGTGGATTCGGCCGCGAAACCGAGACTGTGCATCGCCTGGTACATGGCCGTACTGCCCGCAGCCATGCCAATCATGCTCAGCAAGCGCCGTCGTGAAACGGATGTTTCCGGTTCAACTGTCATTCTGTTCGCCTGATTATTATGAAGCGACAAGCATACCGCGGAACGTCAACGAGCTGGCACGCGACAGCTTTCAGGCTCTGCCTTGTTCCTTCGCCGCGATGAATTCAACCACTCATCGAGCAATCGCATCGACAATGCCTACAAATACCCCGACACACCGGATCGCAGCGCGCGCCGAGAAAGCAATGGGAATCCGCGCGTGAGGCGCGGTGGCGGGGAGTGATCGTGATCCCGGGGCTCCCGATTTCGGATGATCACTGTTCAGGTGACACTTAGCGATTGGCGAGCGGCGCTGACGTGGTCGTGATGTTCACAGTCGACGCCGCCGGGACCGTAGCCGACGCCTGAAGAATTGCGGGCGCGGCTGCCGGCGTTTGGGCGCTCGGGCGCGCAACGATCGCTGGCTTTGGTAAGCCGGCTGCTTGACGATACAGTTCGGCCAATTGCCGTACCTGAGGAGTGATCAGCCCTCGATTGGGGCACGCAGCCATTGCCGCGTCCAGGAGCTGGTAATTAGAGTTGGGCTTAGATTTGAGGACACCCTTGTCAGCGAACCAGTGTCCCAGTCCCGGTACATCCGACGGGCTCACCTTGCCGCAATGCGCGACCTTTGACGATACGTCGTCCATGATGTCCGAGAATATTTCCATGGCCGGTTCCCACACGGATGTTTTTATCATCGCAAATGCGAGATTGGCCGCACAATAGATGCCCAAGTTATCGGCAATTCCGCCACTGGCAGAAAATAATAGCTCGACGGCGCGCTGATATTGGCCCGCGCGGTACAAAGCGCTTCCTAGATTTGCCTGGATCATGGGATCGGCGGGATACGCCTTGAAAAGCGCCTCCAAAGACTCGAGCAGGTCGGTTTCATCGACCAGATTCTTTTCAATAGCCTCTCCGAGCGTGAGCAGCCGCTGCTTCACCTCGAGCGCGTAAGCAATCTGTGTCAGCCACTGTTCCGCATCTTGCTTGGGCAGCGTGTTTTGCTGCAACAGATTGAGCGCTTGTTGGGGTTCACCGCAGAGGACGTAGGCCTGGATCCCAAAGCTGTCGTAATCATTCAGCAAGGGGTAGCGCGCCTTTAACTCCTCGAACAACTCGAGCGCCCAGCGACGGCGTGTCGCACTATCACGTAATGCGACGATGATTTGTTGGCCCCGGAACTTGGCGTAGTTGGGCTCGATCTCTAATGACCGGGCAAACATTTGCTGCGCCGACGCCTGATCGTTCATGTCGCAAAGAACGCCGGCCAGGAAACCGAGGGCCACCGAGTGATTCGGATGGCTCTCGAGCAAGGCCGTCAGTACGGCGACGGCTGAGCGTTGATCCCCGGCCGCGGATTGGGACACCGCAAGATCGATTGCCTCGCGCCCGGGTGAGTCCTGTCTATGGCCGAATGCACCCCAGGTAGTTTCGTGAAGTTCAAAGCTGCCGCCGTTTCCCTCGATGACCGAAATGAACGGCAGCGTAATCGCCTCATCGTTACGGAGCATATTGGTACGCAAGGACGCCGTCTCACGTGCCTTTTCCCGACTCGCTGCGAGAGCACCAGACGGGTCTGACCGATAGTCCTTGCCGAACCGCACGAGATGCAGACACAAACCGGACAGATCGTTGATGAGGAAGTGAGAATAGCCGTCGCTGCCCTCCCATTTCTGGCCGATCGTGTAACTTCGCGCGCTGATGGTCACCGATTTGCCGGTGAATTCTTCTGGCGCATGGCGCCTTAGATCGAGTTGTTCCATCATGATCTCCCGCCGTTTCGGCTACGAGGACTGCCAATTCTGAGAATCTATAGGCGCCTGATGCTGGCGTTCTCAAATATATATGTGTAAAGCACCCGGGAAACCCCTCATCGGCAAGAAAAGAATTATGGGACGGATACAAGACCGCGGAGGGCTGCCGATCCGTCGAGCAATACGCGGTCGACCTTGCCGGCCAATTCGGCATCGGTGAATCACCGGGCTCGGTACGCGTCTGCCGCAACCGACGATGGCGGACATCTGGGACTTGGAGTGACGCGCAATCAATCACGATATTTGTCCTCGATCATTCGGCATGGAGCGCGCGGAAAATCGGACCGAGGCGACCGTGAACAGTGCCGTGAATCCGTAAATGCCGAAAATCAGCACGGCCGCCAGATACCCGTCCACTTGGTCATCATTGTAGTTCTTGAGGGATTCGAGCACGATCGTCGGCGCTCCGAGCGTAATCCCGCGTTTGACAAATTCAGCGGCAATCCCGCTCGGCAGGTCGTTGCGGACCAGTACGCCGGTTTGTCGGATCACGGTGGGTTGGCTGTGCTGCAAGGAATCGCTGTCCGTCGACAGAAAATAGACGACTGGATCACCATGGTGCCAGTGGGGCGGTAGCAGCGGAATATATGATGCATAGGCGCGGGACCCGGAACCCAACATTGTAACCGCCTGGGTTGGATCCGCCAGCCCGCTCAGCTCGACATAGCGCGAGTGCGGCGCAGTCCCATCGGCGAGATTAAACGGCACATACTGAACGATTTCCTTAGCCTGGGCCGCGGCCTGGGCCTTGGCTGCGACCTCGTGCATCACTCCGGCACCGATGGCAATCACGACCGACGCGAGGCCGCTGATCAGAAGAAAGCGAAAAAATACCTTAATGCCTGGGTTGCCGGATGCGCTCGCGGCGGCGGCATCCGCAAGGCGGCCGGCGGAAGACGAAAACCAGTAGCCACTCTTGATATTCCTCTTGGCAGCTTCGGTCGCGGCCGCAGCGGGCGTCGGCGCTGGTGCGGGCGTTTCAGGCGCGACGCTGCCAATGGATTTCTTCATGAGTTCGCCAGCCGCTGCTGCACTGAGGTCGAGTGATTCGATGCGCGCGATCATGACCCTCGTGCGTTCATGTTCGGTCAAGTCGATCATGGCGAGATCGGCATCCAGCAAAACCGACTCCTCATTTGGACCCGCGAGCGCCAGCATTTTAGTTCCCGCGGTGTCCAACCAAAACGGGCACTGGTCGCGCTCAAGACGGCCTGATCCATTCAGCGTTCGGCCTGCGGGCTCTTTCCAGCAGTAATCTATCTCGACGAAGGACTTGCGACCTTTAACATTCGTGACGTTAGCCTGCACCGGAGTGGAGTGAGCAGCGATGGCGGCGAGTTTGAGACGCAACCGCTTGCCTTCGCGCTCGTTCGACACAAGGGCACCAACAAGAAAATAAATCCACCCCGCCGGGAAGGCCGACCAAATTCCCACGTGGATCGTGCGGCTAATTAGATAATCCGCTCCGTAGCTCGTGCTGATATGCCCCGGCGAGGCCGGATCGTAGTGCACCACGATGGGCAACATCATATTGTCCAATACCCATGAACTATCGAACTCGACGTGCGTGTTGTGTGAAGTTCCATCTTCAGTCACATAGCGCAGGTCGAAGTCAATGTTGTGGTTAGAACGACTATTATATCGTTGAACATTGCTCACTTCGGTCGCTCTCGCGACCGCTCCTGAGTCGTGCAGTCGATACTCGTCCCACAGCGGTCGGATCTCATTGGCGAACAGCCATGAGAGCCAGAGGGCGGGGATCAATCCCCATGTCAACTTCGTCCAACGGCCGGATCGCATGATGCGGGAAAATTGCATGGAGCGCTTTGGAAATGCGGCGATGACGGACACGGTTTCACTACCTCTGGGCGGCACAAACGCCGTGGACCGAATTCTTACGCTGGCGCAACGGCCATGCTGCGCACGCGTTGCTGGATTTCCCGTGGCGCCACGGCGGCGCATGGTCCATTTTTAATTTCCACCGACAATTGGGACCGGCCGAAATCCACTTGCCTATGGAGAAATGTGCAAAACGGGGATGAATCCCCTCATCGGTCTAACAATTGCATTATATGCATCTGGCCGCTGACCGAGCTCGGCAACGACGACATCGCTGTCGGCTAATGTGAGCTCGGAATGGGTAGACCTGACTAAAACGGTAGCCGCCTGCTTTCGGGTCGGCGTCTCTACTCGTTGAATCGCACCATATGTCGCAGAGGAAGAAGGCCCCGCTCGCGGGGCCTCCCAGTGCATCAAATTGTTCCGCGACAGGCAATCGTCAAACACTTGGCGAATTCCTTCTTACGATCGCAATGGCCGGTCTCGAGCGCCCGACCGATTCGCACCATCGCCACCGAAACCTTCGCAGTCCCTTAGCGCTTGACGTCGACACTGAGCGAATCGATCGCGCGCGACGCGCTTGGCGGCATACCATGGAAGCGGACCCACGTCCGGCGCAATTGCCGCGCGGATCCAAAACCGGCCCTTTCAGCCACCGTTTCGAGGTCAAGCCGCGAACCCGTCAATAGTTCTCGCGCCAGAGCGACACGCATGCGATTGACGTAGTCGATGACGCTCATGCCGGCGTGCACATTGAAGAGC
>Ga0187859_10001097_pt1 | contig 17485 bp, 16 predicted proteins | sample June2016WEW_10_1_2_FD_133019 | JGI IMG/M metagenome (GOLD analysis project Ga0187859, IMG submission 133019) | Peatland microbial communities from SPRUCE experiment site at the Marcell Experimental Forest, Minnesota, USA - June2016WEW_10_10 | ecosystem: Environmental > Terrestrial > Soil >...
CCTGGTGGGCGGTATTCGACGGGACGCGCGCCAAGCTGCCGCGCAGATCGGACACGATGTTGCCGTGCGAGAGCATCACGCCCTTGGGTGTGCCCGTGGTACCGGAAGTATAGACGATGGTGGCCAGATCGTGCGGCGCGGCCGCCAGCGATTCGGCGCGGATAAGGCGCACGGCCGCCTCGTCAAATGTCGGCGCCTCGGCGACGATCCGCGGCAAGGAAGTGGGGATGCCGGGCGTCTCTTCCATGGCAACGATCTTCTCCATCTCCGCCAATTCCGGCAGGAGCGGTTGCAGGATTTCCCATTGCTTTGCGCCGGCGATAATGGCCGCCCGGCACCCGCTGTGCCGCAATAGGTAGGCGATCTGCGAGGGCGACAGCGTGTTGTAAACCGGCACCACCACCAAGCGCGAAAGCAACAGTGCGAAATCGGCGATGTGCCATTCCGGCCGGTTCTCGGAGAACACCGCCACCCGGTCGTCGGGCGCCAGACCGGAACCGAGCAGGAAATGCCGTAGCGCAAAAACCGAACGCGAGAAACGCTCCGTGGACCACACCATCAACTCGCCGCGATTTTGAAAGCTCAGCAGCCGGTCGAAGCGGTAATGGTCCAGATGGTAAAAGAAAAGATGGTTCAGCGTGGTGACGCTGTCGTTCGGCTGCATGCGGCTTCCATGGGATTAGGCAGATTAACGCTTGGTGTCTTTGAAGCTAACACGAAAGCCACTGTAGAATCAAGCGAATGCGGGCCAATCAGGGCTATGCCGGTACCAGTAAACGGCGCGCATCAGGCACATGCTTGACGAGAGCCCTCCGCGTCCACCTCCCGGCGGCGAAACCGAATCAACTCCGGCCGAGGATAGCCGGGTAGCGTTGCCAGCGACAGTGCGAACGTACCGAGGAGCACGAGGAGCAACCCTCCCGCGGCGAACAGGGCATCCGGCATCCAATGAATCATGATACCCAGGCTGGATCCAAACGCTGTCAGCAGCCAGAGGATCCAGACGACTTGCCGCTGGTCCAGTCCTTGCGATGCTAGGCGGTGGGAGCTGTGATCGCGTCCTCCCCGCGAGATGGGCCGCCCTGTGAGCTTGCGTAGAGCCGAAACCAACACCGTGTCGAAAATCGGATAGGCAAATGTCAGCGCCGGGTAAAAGAAGCAGGTCAACAGAGGCCCCTTATGCGGCGCCGGGCCCGCCAGAGTCAACGCGCCTAACGCAAAGCCGGCAGGCAGGCTTCCGCAGTCACCCATGAAAATGCGCGCCGGATGGTAGTTGAAGACCAGAAAACCGGCGAATGCCGCCGCCAGTATGGCGCACAGATCCGCATCCGCCCGGTATTCTTCGGAAGCCAGCAGCCAGGAGCGGAACAGAGCGATGACAATCACCACTCCGGCGCACAGCCCATCCATGTTGTCGATCAGGTTGAAGGCGTTGGTGATCATCACCATCCAGAACATGCTCAGCGCCACGTTGGGCAGATACCACGGAGTCGCGGGAAAGGCTACGCCGCCCAGGACCACAAAGCCGGCCACCGTCACCTGCACGGCCAGTTTGAGCGCTGGGGGGAAGCGCAGACGGTCGTCGAGAAATCCGAAGATCCAGAGCGCCGCCACGGCCCATGCGATGCGCGGATAGCGGCCGGGATACGCCAGCCAGTAAGCCACCGCGCAACTCAAAAAAATCGCCAAGCCTCCGCTCGAAGGTGTGGGTAGGGCATGCCAGCGGTCAGCCCGCGGCGCCGCCGTGAGTCCCAGCCAGGAGTCTGCTCGGATTTGCAGCCTCGTCAGCAGCGCCGATAGCACACCGGTGAAAAGAATCAGCATCTCTACAGCGCCGCCGCCAGGGCGCGTTTTGGCAAACGAACCCATTCATAATCCACTACCCGCCGCACGATGGCTTCGAGCGAAGTCTCCGGCCGATAGTGCACCAGGCTTTCCAGTTTCCGGAGACAGGGCACGCGCCGCGGCATGTCTTCGAACCCGGGGCCGTAGGCTTGATCGTAAGGAATGTGTTCGAGACGCGACGGCGATCCGGTAATTTCTCTGACCAGCGCCGCCAACTCGTTGATGGTCACCTCCTGGTTGTTGCCGATGTTGATGACCTCTCCGACGGCTGCCGGCGTTTGGGAGAGGCGCACCAGAGCCTCCACCACGTCGCCGATGTAAGAGAAGCAGCGGCGCTGTTCGCCGGTCTCGTGGATGATCAAGGGTTCGCCCCGCAGCGCCTGGCGCACGAAGGTAGGCAGAACCATGCCATAGCGGCCGGTCTGGCGCGGCCCCACCGTATTGAAAAAGCGCAGCACCGTTACGGGCAGGCAGCGTTCGCGCCAGTAGGCCAGCGCCAGCCACTCATCCAGCGCTTTCGAGGCGGCGTAACTCCAGCGGCCGATGTGCGTGGGACCGAGCACCAGGTCGTCGCCCTCGCGGAAAGGCTGGCGCACGCTCTTGCCGTAAACTTCAGAGGTGGATGCCAGCAGTACCGGCTTGCTTTTCTTGGCCGCGCAGCGCAACACCACCTCGGTGCCATGCACATTGGTCTCAATGGTGCGCACTGGGCTGTCCACGATGAGCTTCACGCCTACCGCCGCCGCCAGATGGAAAATCATGTCGGCGCAGTCCACCATCTCGCCGACCAGGGGTTCATTGAAGACCGACTCGATGCGGTATGAAAACGCGGGTTTGGTCTTCAGATGCGCGATGTTTTCAAATGCGCCCGTCGAAAGATCGTCGAGCACGGCAACGCGCCACCCCTCCGACAGACAGCGCTCCGCCAGATGCGATCCAATAAACCCGGCCCCGCCGGTAATCAAGACGTTCACAGATTCCTCCCTAAGATTGATCCCAGTTTCTTTTTCCACAGCAACTCGCGGTATAAGGCGTCCAGGTTTGCCACGAGCGTTTCCTTGCGGTATTGCCGCGACGCGAAGGCGCGTCCCGCGAGTCCCATGCGCGATACCAGCAGCCGGCTATCGGCCAGGGCCTTCAGTGCGCCAGCTAATGCGGTAGCGTCGGACTCCACCAGGACGCCGTTGGCGTACCAGCGCGCGCCGCCGCTAGCGCGCTCGGAGATTCCCGAAACCATGTCCACCACTCCACCCACGGCGGTCGAGACAAACGGCCGAGCCGCCGCCATGCCCTGGATAAGCGCCACCGGCGTGCCTTCGTTGCGCGAAGTCTGCAACACCACATGGCACCGCGCCATCACCGGCAGGATGTCCCTTTGCCAACCCAACCATTCGACGCGCCTGCCATACCGGTCGAGAAGGCCTTTCAGCAGCGTGCGGTCCGGCCCATCGCCCGCGATCACGAACTGTGTGTCCTGGCCACGTTGCAGCGTGTTTTCGATGGTGGCGGCCAACAGGGCGATGTTCTTCACCGGCACCAGGCGGCCGAACCAGCCTACCGTTAGCGGACCGCTTTCTGGCGGCGGACGCAGCGCGAAATAGTCGTCCAGGTCCAGCCCTAGAGGCACGATGCGGAACTTGCGCGGCGGAGCGATGTGAAACTTAGCACTCAGCTCCGTGGCCTGCTGCGGCGACAAGACGCACAGTGCGTCGGTGAAGCAGGCCAGTAGCCGCTCGACGCACCGGAATACACCTGCCTGGGAACGCGAGAAGTATTCATTCAGACTATTGCCATGAAACGTGTGGATGACGATCGGCACGCCGCTCAGCACCGCTGCCAGACGTCCCAGGCATCCGGCCATGGCTGTGTGGGTGTGCACGATGGCGGGCCGCTCGCGCCGCAACAGCCGCCACAACCGCCAGAGCGCTTTCAGGTTGCGCCATGGCCGCACCGAGCGCGACAACTCCGGCACCCAGAACACGCGGTCGGCGGCCCGCAGCAGGTAGCTCATGTCCCCGTCTTCCGGCTCGCAACTTCCCGCCACCAGCACGGTGCGATATCTCAGCGCGGCCATCTCCCGCGTCACCAGCAGCATGTGCATTGTGGGGCCGCCTATATTCAGGCGGGTGACGACGCTCACGACTTTGGGAAATTTCGCGGCAGGCGCGAAATCACGAACCGGAACTTGCCCGTAGTCGAGCGCGGAATACGATCGGTGCATTCAAACTCCAGATGGATACTCCGTCCCACACGGGCGCGGAGGTTGTTCTCCAGCATTTGCAGATCTGCGGCGGCAAATCCCGCCGCGGGCACGAAGCGGACGCGCAGCACGTCCAGCGATTCCTGCTCGAGCTGGCTCTCGACAATGTTGCGGACGCCCTTCAACACCGGATCCAGACGCCCTAGAAAACCGCGCTCGCGGGTATAGATAAAATCGTCAAGCCGGCCGCCGATCTCCTCGATAACCGGCATGCCGCGGCCGCAGGGACAGCTTGCGGTGGCGAAGCGCGCGGTATCGCCCACGTGGTAGCGCACCAACGGCATGGCATCGTTCACAAGGCCTGTCAGCACCACTTCGCCCATCTCGCCCAGGGCCGCGGGCGCGCCGTCCGGACGCAAGATCTCGGTCAATCCGGCCAGCGGATGGGTATGCATGCGTCGGGCTTCGCATTCGTACCAGAAGCTCTGCATCTCCGCCTGTCCGTACTGGTCGAAAACACGCGTCGCGAAGGTCTCCTCAATGGCGCGGCGCTGGTGATCGAGCAGTGTTTCGGCGGAAGGGAGAGCGGCTTTGAGCCGCGGCGCGGGTCGACCCGACTGCCGGTAGTATTCCGCCAGCACGTACATCGACGACGGATAGCCGGAGAGATACGCCGGACGGAAACGCTCCAGAGCCGCGGCGTAGAACGGCAAGTTGGCCGGCAGCAGGTGGACGGTCGACAGCAATAGCGAGCGGTTGGCCAGGTCCCGACGCCAGAAGATCTTCGATGAGGCCGGGGTGGGCGGCACAATCATCTTCCCAGTGAACTGGCCCCGCCGGTCGCTTTTGGTGACACCGGCCGTGTTCCGGCACAACTCGACGAAGGCCCACATCTTGCGCATCGCCTGGCGGCTGTAGTAAACGGTGAGCGGCTTTCCCGTGGTGCCGCTGGTGTGCCAGGGAATCAGCGCCCGTCGCGGAAACGTATCCGCGATGAAAGCCTCAGGCTGGTCGCGGATTTGATCCTTAGTAGTGTGTACTGCCGCGCCGTGCTTCCGATAGTACGGTACGTGGGTGGCAGCGAATTGGAGCAACCGTTTCAAGCCGGCGGTTTGCAGTTCGCACAATTCGTCCGCTGGCAGGTACTCGGTGCGCTTCAGCGCGCTCAAATATTCCTGGAATATCCCACCATAGCGCCAACGGTAATATCTGGCGCCCTGGGCCGTGGCGCATGCGTGCTGCAAGGGAATAGGCAGTGCGGAATAGATTTGTTGCAGCATTTCAGGGGATGCGTTTTTCAATAACTATGTATGGATCGATACGGCTTTTATCTCTGAAAATGTGGGAAGTTTTGCGGCACGGGAAAACTTGTGAGGAAGGGACTACGGCCTGCCACACCAACGGGATATGCTAGCTTTGTCGTCTGCGCACCGTGCTCGAACTCGGCAGGCCACGAAAAACGATGGCCTGCCCCACGGCTAACCTGCGTCACTCGGTGGATTCGTCCAACCTCGCGAACAGGTCCTTGAAGTCCACGCGACCAACCAATTCGGTCTCCAACACCAGATCGGCGCAATAGCGGATGCCTTCGCGGTCGGCTTCCTGCACGGTACGCCTGTAGGGATCTGCTATCCAGATGTGCGAAACGCCGAACCGCAGATAGTCGGCCACTCGCGCCAGCGTGTCCGCGGTCTCATCGTCCGGAGACAGGATCTCGACAATCAAGTGGGGTGGCGTAGCCAGCACGGGCTCCGAGCGGTAGGGCAGCGCCATCACGCAGACATCCGGGATGCGGTATCGGTGCTTCGTTCCCAGTACGCGCAACCGCTGTTCGGTGAAGACGTGGAACCTGCGAGAGCGCTCCAACGGTAAGAGGACACCGACAGCGAGTGTCTGCAGGCGGCTGTGCTTACGTTCGCCCACGTGTCGCTCCACAAGTTCCCCGTCCACGTACTCCATATCCGGACGGTAGGTAGTCCGCAGATACTCTTCGACTGGAACACTGGTCGACGTCGCCATGCACTTAAGTCTACTCCCTCCGGGCCGCCTCTATCTCCCCTGCCCAGCCCACCGGCGCGGCGAATGGGCCAGTGCTGGTAACGACAGTTGGCGTCTCCCCGCGAAAGTCCGTGAACGCGCGCGCTTCGACGTCGCACAAATGGCTCAGCAGCGGAATCCTGCGCCAGTCAAAGCCCATCAAGGTAGCGCACGTCACATCCACCATGCCGGGATCTTCTCCCCATACCAGCAGTCCGCACGGCTTGGGACGCGGCTTCAAGGGGCCGCAGTCTTCGCCCGCCACGATGGCATCCACCAGCGTCAGGATGGTTCTGGGCTGCGGCCGCGGAGCGCCTCCCACGTCGTAATTGCGCGCGATATCCACCAGGTCGTGTATGGTGCGCCATAGCGTATCGTTGCCGTGCCAGCCGCCGCCGTGAATCAGCGGCGACGAAGCCGTCTGCGCGCCCGCGCGCGCCAGTTTCCACAGCCACAACGGCGCGCGCGTCTGCAAAAGCTTCCGTACGGGACTCGCGGCGTGGCTAAGCCAGTTCCGATCCGGGTATTCGTCGCCGCCGGCGCTGGGAGAACCGGCGCGAAAATGCGGCAGAAAATCCTTCGCGACCGTGATGCCCACGAAATTCTTGAGCGCGGCGGTCATGCCGGTCTTCATGTGCGTCTTGAGCTTGGGAACATTCAGGATCACGTCGGCGCTGAGCACGGTATTGCCGACCGGGTAGCAGTGCGGGGACTGGCTCTGCTTCGCGTTGTAATCGGTGACCCCAAAGCGCGCATTTACGCCGAAGCACACGAGCCGGCTGCGCGCCCCCAGGTCTACCATCGAATAGCCCTGAGGGTCGCCCGCGAGCGGGTGTACCCCGCACACGTAACTGCTGGCATCTTCGATCTCGGCCCATTGCCGCCGCAAGTCGAGGAATGCGACCGGCAAACGACAGGCTGAAGCCTGTCCCACCCCGTAGTCTTTTTCCATTTCGGCAAGCCCGCTCTGGCGCCGGAAGCGAGCGAAATCGCAGCCTTGCAGGGGCGCATCCGCCACGAAGACGCGCCCGTTGCCGGCGAGCGCCTCCAACGCAGCATCGAGGAGCACGCGCACGAGTGAGGCATGCGTGAATAGCACGTTCCGGCCAACGGTCGGGCCGAATTCGTGTTTCACCCAGTTGGGTTTGACCACTACGGTCATGCCGGGCCGGATCCACCGGCCTAGCGGATTGGCGGCGTCGAGGCCAAGGAAGCGGAAAAGCTCGCGCACGCTGGCCGCCACCGTGCCGTAGTCCGGCGCGGGCCAGACGGTGGGACAGGCTTCAGCCTGTCGTGTGGCGGCGTCTACGACACCGAGTCCCATACCTGCCGCCATTCCCGCAATTCCGCTTCGGTGGGCGCGGCGTAGCGCAAGCGCAACCAGGCGGCGTCCGCACGCGCCGCCACCGCTAAAACGTCGCGGCAGCCGCTCAATACTGCTTCAGTGCACCAGACGCGTGTGGGGCAGGACTCCAGTCCTGCGGCCGACGTCCACGTCGGCCCACCACCCCCAGCGCGAGCGCAAACACTCCCGCAAGTCGATGGAACCCTGCCGGTAGCCCAGCCCGATCTCCGGCAGGTTGGCAAGCCGGCTGCCCGCGCACGCACGAAACAGCAGATCGGGGTCCTCCGAGCGGAGGGCATCGGGGCGATAGCGGTAGCGCCGGAACCAGGTGGGACAGGCCTGCTGGCCTGTCTTGCGGGCCAGCGGGCAATCTCGCCATGCGCGGCGGGATCGGCGCGTTTGCCGATAGGCGTGCCCGCATCGGTCGCCAGTCGCCGAGCGCGCAGATCGCCGATGATGAACTCGTCTGCCAGCGGAATAGTGAATTCGTTCCTCTTAGGATCCACGGCTCGGACCCAGCCGCCCTCGGCTTTCAGACGGTCGACCATAGGGCTACCGATGAAGCCGCCGGCGCCGTTTACCAGAACATGTTTCATTTGTTTTCCCTCAGGGGATTGGCGAACCTCGCTCATGTGGACGCTATCTCGTCCAGCTTGTCCACTATGGCTTCATAAAACTCGTCAAGCGAGTGGCCCGATGAGAACAGTTTGAGTCGGGATGCTTCGAAATACCCCCGAATCGCTCGATCGGACGCATACATGATCGTATTGGCGAGTTCGACGCACGAACAGGATTGGCACACGAACCCGAGCTGCTCCTTCTGGACAACGTGTCCGATCCAGCCTGTTTTCTGAGTGATAATTGGCTTGCCTGCTGCGGCAGCCCATAGCAGGACGCCACTCACGCCCACGTGGTCGGGGTATGGGGCGAGCACAACATCACAGGTCCTCAGTTCTCTAACAAGCTCATCTTCGGATAGGAATCTGTCGACGTGCCTAAATGATAGCCCTCTCAGCTCTTTCGCCGCAGCTACGAAGGAGAGAAGCTCGCTCCGCTCTCCAGGCGACGCCTCTCGGATCTCTCCGGCCAGTGTGATGTCGATCCTCTGCCGATCCAACGGACTGAGTCTATGTAGCGCTTCCAAGAGCGTCACCAGCCCTTTCCTTCGGCCCAGAGAGCCAAACATGAAAAATCTGGTGCGGGAGCAGCGCTCTCGCGGCCCGTTTGGTGCTTCAAAGGCGGCAACCAAGACGTTCCGGCGAAGGGGTATTGGGTCCGGTACATAATGCCAGTATTGAGAAACAAAGCGCGGCAGCCCCTTCAAGTAATACTGGTCAAACGTGAAGACGACCGGCATTGCCACGTGGCTCGCGAGGTAGTTTATGCCGTTTTTGACACCCCAACGACGTAGTTCGACGACGGGATTCTCCCTGAGCGGGAGATTGAACGGGGGGTGGTGAACAATGCCCGTGATGAAGCCAGGCATCGGCGTGCGGTCGAACACCGCACCGAATATGGTCAGGTCAAACATGTCGCTAAAGCATATCGACCCTGGCCTCGTAGTCACCAAACGTCGAGCTTCCTTCCATGTGGCGATACCCCGACGGGCCGGACTTTCGCTGCGCGAGGAAGCAATATCCAAGAATGCCGGCGAAAGGTACTCAAACGTCACCTTGCCGGAGCAGCCGGAAAGCCGCACTGGATCCGCACCAGCGTACTGGACAAAGCCTCTTCCCACCACGCAGTGCAGGGACCGAACCCGAGGATCCTGCGGAACGCGTTCTATGAAGATCTTACAGTGGCCCTCGTGGTATCCTCCGGTTAAGGGTTCCAGGTAGATCAAATCAAAGCTCATATCATACCGTCTTGAGGCAGGCGGCCATTTCACGGGCAAGATGAACTTCCAAGCCATGTGGTTCACCCGCCAGTGGATATACGCGGCGCACGTAACTGCTGGCATCCTCGATCTCGGCCCACTGTTGCCGTAGGTCGAGGAACGCGGCCGGTGTGCGCGCGTAGTCCTTCTCCAGTTCGGCAAGCCCGCTTTGGTGCCGGAAGCGGGCGAAGTCGCAGCCTTCGAATGGCGCATCCGCCACGGTGCGGTAGTCCGGCGCGGGCCAGACGGTGGGACAGGCTTCAGCCTCTCTTGTGGCGGCGTTTACGACACCGAGTCCCATACCTGCCGCCATTCCCGCAATTCCGCTTCGGTGAGCGTCGTATAGCGCAAGCGCAGCCAAGCGGCATCCGCACGCGCCGCCACCGCTAAAACGTCCCAGCCTCCCTTCAACGCCTCCACGGTTTCCACCCGCAGACGCCCGATGCTATTCAGATAGCGCCCCGCACAACGGCACCACATCCAGCGCGAGCGTAAGCACTTCCGCAAATCGATGGAACCCTGTCGGTAACCCAGCACGATCTCCGGCAGGTTGGCAAACCGGCTGCCCGCGTAAGCGCGAAACAGCAGATCGCGGTCTTCGCAGCGAATGGCATCGGCGCGGTAAAGGTAGCGCTGGAACCAGGACGTTTTTCCCATGAACGTGGGATGCATCAGCTTGAACGAGTGGAGCGGCCTGCGGGCAATTTCGCCGTGCGCGGCGGGATAGTCGCATTTGCCGACGGGCGTGCCCGCATCACCGAACAGCACGGCCCAACCGCCGGTCAGGTCCACATCCGGACGACTGCCGAGAAAGCGTAACTGCTTTTCCAGGCGCCGCGGGTATGCAATATCGTCGGCATCCATACGCGCGACGTACTGCCCGCGGGCACGCTCTATGCACTCGTTCAAGCGGGCTCCCAGTTCGAGGCGCCGCCGGTCGCCCCACACCACGATGCGCGGATCGTGGAAGGAGCAAGCCAACTCGCGGCTCGCATCCGTGGAACCGTCGTCGCAGAGCAGCAGCTCCCAATCCGCATGACTTTGCAGCAGGATCGACCGGATGGAGGCGCCCATAGTGCGCTCCGCGTTGTAAAACGGCATGGCGATGCTTACCAGCGGTGTGCTCATAGCGTGGCGTAGACCTCCTGGCACCGTTGGGCGATACGAGGCCAGTCGTAGCGCGACGCATTTTCGCGAGCGCCGACTGCCAGCGCGCTCAGCGAACGACAGGCTGAAGCCTGTCCCACCGTTGCAGCAAGGAGCGCTTCCAGGCGGGCGGCCAACGCGGGCACATCTCCAGTCTGAAAACGCACTCCGGCGGTTTCCGGAACAGTCTCCCGCAGTCCTCCGTGATCGCTGGCGACTACCGGCTTGCCGCAGGCCTGCGCCTCCACTGCCGCCATGCCGAACATTTCCAGTTCCCGCGTGGGCATCGCGAAGATGTCGCAGGCGTTGTAGATTCCCGGCATATCGGCGTCGTCCAGTGGCGGTAGGTAGATGCCGCCGGCTTCCTGGATTTGAGCAACCAGCGCGCTGAGTTGCGTCACGCCGAACAACTCGCACGGGCCTGCCACCACCAGCGCGGCCGGCCGCTGCAACATGCGATAGGCGGCGATCAGCAGGTCGGTGCCTTTCTGCCGGCACAGCCGGCCCACATACAGGATCACGGGGCGCGCATCGATGCCCAGGCGCGCGCGCCACTCCTTGCGCAGGGCCGCGTCGGGCTGGAAGCGCGCGCAATCCACGCCATTGGGGATCAGTGCCAACTTGCTGTCGGGCAAATTCCAATACGTTTGATACATCTCACGGCAATAGTCCGAGACCGGTGCGATGCGGTCGCACGCCAGCAGGCAGGGGCGCCACACGGCTTTGCTGATCCTGCGCAAGTATGGAAAGCGTCTCCCCGGCTCGAAATGATAATCGCAGCTCAGCACGGTTGGCGCCAGACGGGCGGTCTTGGTGAGCCAGGCAATTTCCGGGCGGTTGTGGATGTGAATCACGCGCGGCGTGCGGCGTGCAACATCTTGCACAAAGCGCAGCGCAAACTCTGCGCGGGATCCGCTCAGGTAACGGATGGATGCGCCGCGATATTCCCGCCAACCGGTCTCCGGGCCGCCCGAATACACGATGACTCGCTCGCCGCCGCGAGCCTGCGCCTCGGCCAGTTCGATCATGCGCCGCTCGATGGCGCCGCCGAGCCGCGCCGGCAGCGGAAGGTGGGAAGGCCCCACGTGGACGATCATTGCCGCGACCTGACAGGCTGAAGCCTGTCCCACCTGACGACCGGCTGAAGCCTGTCCCACCGCGTCACGGCGATGGCACACAGCCACGGCACAAATGCCAGAAAGGTGAGCGGGAACCACGACGTGGATGCGGTAGCCAGTTGATGCACGGCGCGAAACAAGCACAGTCCATAGCCCAGCGCGACCATCGGATTGCGGTTGTGATGGCATCGCCCGTCCAGAAACGCCGCGCCGAACCCCACTAACAGAAATCCCGCCAGCACGCCGCCATAGCTGAAATTGGCGTACAATTCTCCGACCAGCGAGGCTTCCTGCGAAACGAGTCCCTGGTCAAACGCGCCATAGATCAGTTCGCCCAGTTCCTCGCGCACCCCGCGGGAACGCTCGAATCCCGCCGAGACCGGCAGCACCTGCAAGGGCGCCATCAGAAACGTTTCGCCGTAGTAATAAGGCAGCGTCTCGCGATTGACGATCAACGCCGCCGTGGTATCGAAGCGGCCGACGGAGTTGTCCACCATGTCAAAGACCTTGTCGCCATCGCTGAGTTCCCGGATGTCGATGGCGTCCGCCGCCGCGTACCAACCGATGTTCTTGGTGGCCTCCATCCAAACCGACACCAGCAGCACCAGCGGCAGCGCCACCGCCAGGTGTCGCGCCCGCAGCGTGAAGATGCCGCGCACTTTCGACAGGTGAAAAACCATTAACAAAGTGCCAGCCCACATCAATCGCCGACCGCAACCCAGGGGGATGGTCGCAATCAAAAACAGGCCCGCCATAGTCAGCACGCGGGAGTACCGCCGCTTTGGCTTAGAGAGATACCAAAGCCCGACGGCGGTGGTAGGGAGCATGAATAGCAAGGCGGTGTAGCGGCCCATGCCCTGGCGCGGAGTAAGTCCGACATGATCGAAGAAAAGCTGTTGCCGGCTCTCGGGATCGACGAGCAGGACCACGATGCTCAACACTCCCGCGGCGGTAAACAAGATGTACACCACGCGCCGCAGCCGGTTGCGGCGAAACGATACGACAGGCTGAAGCCTGTCCCACCTGTGCCGGCGAGCCCGGAGGGCAGCGATCAAGGAGCGCACGGCCGACCGCGCACCCCGGCTGAGACGTGATCGGGCGAAGCCGGCGTGGGCGCCGCAGGCGAACGCCACAAACGCGAGAGCGCCCACCAGGTAGGTGCGCGAATAGGCTTCGTCCATCGACGCCGGCAAGGGTGTCTTGCTCCGCTCAAGCACGGATAACGCGGTTCCATACACGCAGTAATCGAAGAGGAACCAGGCCTCCGCGAGCCCGGTCAGGCTCAACCAGTAGTTCTGCCGTCGCATTCCCCGGCTGTAAATGCCAAAGGAAAGCAACAGCACGGCGAAGAACAGATAAGCGTTTGCCCCGGCCGGCGATGCGTTAGCGAAGTGCACGGCCACGGCAACCAGGGCTAGCACCGCAATGAGAACGGTTCTCATGTCACAACAGGCTGAAGCCTGTCCCACCTCCACAGCCCCGTGGCCAGCGCTGCCTTGACTCCCGTTTGCGCGATCAGCAGCGCCCAGGCCACACCGACCGCACCGTGTGCCGGCGCCAGCCATACGGCCATCGCGCCGAACAGCAGCGTGATCAGAGCGTCGGATGCCGTGCACCACTGGGGGCGTCCCGCGCCGTAAAGCAGGAATTGCACCGGATTGGCTACCAGCAGCGCAATCTGCGCCGTGGCCAGCAGTTGGAAGACGCGCACGGCGTCCGGCATGGCGGCCGGAAAAAGGTGCGCCGCGAGCCGCCCGCCGAGCCATGTCGGAGCGAGCAGCGCCGCCCCCAGCAGCGCGGCTCCAGGCAAGTAGCTGCGCAAGTAGCCGCGGCGGTGCTCGGGGGTGGTTGCGGCGACCGCTTCCGGCAAGAGCACTGTGCTGGTGGTATTCATCAGGAGCGCAAATCCGCCGGTTAGCGACATGCCCAGGCTATATGTTCCGAGCGCCGAGGCCGCCGCCCAGCGCGAAAGCGCGATTGACGGGATGTAGTTGTAAAGCGAGCCGATCACAGTGGAGAGCGTGATCCAGTTGGCAAACACGGCGATGGGCTTCCAGGCTGGCCGGGGGCCGGGCCGCCGGGCCGCCGCCAGCACGGCGGCGAGCAGGCTTACGTTAGCGGCGACGATCCACAATCGGCTCAGCACGTCGCCCGCAAAAAGGGTGGCCACCCCAGACCATCCAGACGACAGGCTGAAGCCTGTCCCACCGCTGAAGCCTGTCCCACCGCGGAGTACCAGCAGCACCGGCAGAATCTGGAGGATGGCGGCGACCGTGCTGAGTCGCGCCATGCGCGCGAACTCCAGCCGCGACTGCAACAACACCAGAGTGAACGACGATACCGATGCCACCGCCGCGCTGCCGCATGCCAGGCGCAGCGCCGTAGCGTACTCCGGATGCCGCAGCAACTTCGCGCTTCCGAGGGGCGCAAGAAGGAATACGGCTGCGATCACCCCGGCGGTCAGCGCCAGGCGCAGCAGCAGAAATCGCGAAACGGTGCGCAGCCAGCCGGGACCGGTGGCGCCCGCGGCGAATTTCAGGCAGGAGATATTGATACCCAACTCGCAAAGGTTGCCCACCACCAGGCTGCTGCTGGCGTAGATGGCGCATTGGGCAAACTGCGCGGGCGTCACCAGGTGCGACACCAGCAGCAACGCGGCAAAGCGGCTCGCCGCGAGGCCGGCCTGTCCGCCAAAGACGAGCCCTATGTTACGGGCCGTGGCGGTCAGGCGCCGGCCAGGGAGGGTGTCCCGGCCTGGATCAGCATCGCGCAGGGTGGGCATCCCTCCGGGCCGGGCAAGTTCTCCATTTCTCCGAGGTGGAGCGCTCTTATGAAGTAGTGTTGCCATTGACCATTCAATTTTCGCCGCCAAGCTGTGGGCAGGAGGCGCAGCCCGAAGCTGTAGGCCCGGCCTAGCGTCAGCGGACCCGCGCCCATGCACAACGGGCCATCCACACGATCCCAAAGTTCACACATGCGGGCCGACAGATAGGGCGTTGTCCGGATGGTAGTGAAGCCGGCTTTCGACAATGCTGCCACCCATGCGTCCGCTGCAAGCAGATTGCGATGCTGCAACTGTTCGGCGCGCAAGCGCGTGTACCAGCCGCTGGCGAGCAGCAGGTGCCGGTTCATCTCGATCAGCGGAACGGTGGCAATCAACGCGCCTCCCGGCCGAAGGACGCGCCGGCACTCCGCCAGCACCCGATCCAGGTCTGGAATATGCTCCATGACGCAGTTGGCGAAGACCGTGGCGAAGACGCCATCGGCAAACTTGAGGGCGCGCGCATCCATCGACGCGAGATGGCCGTAGAGGCCGTTGCGCTCGGCACACTTGGCTATTTCGCGAGGGTTGAGGTCGATGCCCCATTCCACACGACAGGCTGAAGCCTGTCCCACCTCCCGCGGCAATAGCAGTGCGGCAAAGCGTCCGTTACCGCAACCGATCTCCAGCACCGGCGCTGTGAAGGTACATTGCCGTAGAGCTTTCAACTCGGCCGCCCGCCAGGCGGCCAGCGACGGAATGTCGTAGATGGTCTGAGCCAGGTCAAGCAGTTCGGCGTCCGAGGAACTAAGCAGCGCGTCCATCGGTCTCCAGTACTTCTTCGTAAAGCCGCAAGTGACGCTCGATCATCTGGCGCACATTGAATTGGGCATGCGCTTTTCGCCAGGCCGCCTGGCCCAGTTGGCGGCGCCGGCCGGCGTCGGCCAGCAAGGTTGAAATGGCCTGTGCCAGCGCGGCGCTGTCGCGCGGCGGGACGATTACGCCGGTATCCTCATCCAGTTGCTCCCGTATGCCGCCGACGTCTGTGGCGACCACGGCCGCGCCGCAGCACATGGCTTCCAACACCACCGTAGAGAGGCATTCACCTAAACTGGGCGAGACGACTACGGCTGCGGTTGAATAAAGCTGAGCCAGGCCGGCGGCTGTCCTGGACCCCTCGAACTCCAGGCACCCGTTCAGTCCGAGCCGCTCCGCGTGCCTCTGGTATCGGGCGAGCAACTCGCCGGTCTGGTAGACGACCCGCAATTTGACGCGCGGATGGCTGACGCGTACGGCGGGTAAGGCGTGCAATAAATAGTCCAGACCTTTGAACTCCTGGAGCTGGCCGACGAACAGCAGGTCGGTGGCGGGCTCGGCCGGCTCGGAGATGCGGTCGAATATCGCCGTACTGATGCCGTTGGGAATGACCGCGATACGCTCCGGGCGAAGGCCCCGGCGGCGGGTGAGGAAATCGCGTTCCGCGTTGGAGAGCGCGACGACGGCGTCGGCCTTGCGCAGCACGAAGCCATCCGTCAGGCGCCGCCGCCAGCCGACCGGCAGTCCGTTCATGGCAAATGGATCGTGGGTGGTGAGGACGAAGGGAGGACGGCCGGTGGCCGCGGCCATGCGCAACGCCGCCCGGCCGAAGTGATGCACATGAACGACGTCGAAGTCTCCCCGTGGCAATGACGCCGAATGTCCGGCTGGGGTCACCTGCCAGCCGCGCTGGCGCAGGCCGTCCGCCAGCACCGTCTCGGGCGAGATGGAGTGTTGCACCCGGTAATCCGCCGGCTTATCGAAGATGCCGCCTACAATGCAAACGCGCATGCTTGGAGCAGGGCCGTGCCCTGCCCGAACTTCACTTCGGAAGATAAGTGGCGTTTTGGGGCAGTAATCCCAATATTATTTGGATTATGTCAGCGGGAGCAAACTCTAATACGTATGTGCACAGATGGGCATAATGCTCGCTCCGGTGGCTGGATTGACGAACTCCACTCCCCTGCTCCGCACTACCCATTCGAGACCTGCCGCGCGGCGCCGTTCAAAGATCGCTTGGTCGGAGTAAATACGGTAGGTCGTTCCGATGGATTCAGGCGTGTTGTAAGGCGACAGAACTTCCAGCGCCAACTTGCGCATCAGTCGTTGCGTGTTGATTTTGCAGTTCTTAGGGGTCATACGGCAGAGTTGTGACATGCCGCGCCAGCCTATCACGATGGTGCGGGCTTCGGCGGATTCCTGACGTGCGGCCTTCCAAATAGCTTGATATAGGACCTCTTCGCCGAGCGAGTGGCCGTCGTGAGTGGCGGCACATCTGCGGATCCTGAGGTGCGGGCCTAATTGAGCCGCAGGGATTGAAACGACCTCAGGGGTTGAAGCGACTGAGGCATGTGCGGCGTCAGAGGTCAGCTCGGGTACAGGAGGTGAAACAACCCCAGGGGGTGATATAGGACCAGGGCTTATTTCAGCCTTATTGACATCAGGTACCATTACGGGCTCAGGGGTTGTAGTGAGATCTGGGGCTGGGTCAAGCTGAGGACCTGAAACGACCATAGGTCTCAGAACGATCTCAGAGCCTAAAGGCAGATCTGGCTCCGGATCAGGCCCTGAAGGCGAAACAACCCCAGGGTCCGGAGCAATGGCAGTAGCCGAACCTTGAAGGTGGGGGAGGGGAACCGGGCCATTCAAAAAGGACAGATAGCCGCCCATGCCCGGCTGGCTGACGATCTCGTCCCAGCCGAGCGGCTCCATGGCGGGTTTACGCTTGGACCGTTTGGACGTTTTCGGATTCTCTTTGGTTGGCTCGCTCATCCAGCAGCTCCAGTAGCTGGGTTCCCGCTATCTCATAGTCTTCCATGGCCTTACAGTTAGGATCGTAGTCCACCAAGAACTGCCGTGCGCGGCCGCACTTGGCCACGGTTACGTCAGTCCGGATGGCCGGAAGCAGCGGAATCTTGAACTTGGCCGAGAGGTCCTCCAGGGACTTCATCATAACGGCCGTATGCTGAAACCGCCGGTCCACCATGACGGGCAGAAGGCCAGCCGGCCGCACATTCACGCGAAACAGCTCGTTCATCATACGGGCCGTTTCCAGGCAGGCACCTGCGCCCTGCAGGCTCAGAGTGTCCATACTGACCGGAATCAGCACGCGTTGCGCGTA
>Ga0187859_10001102_pt1 | contig 17447 bp, 14 predicted proteins | sample June2016WEW_10_1_2_FD_133019 | JGI IMG/M metagenome (GOLD analysis project Ga0187859, IMG submission 133019) | Peatland microbial communities from SPRUCE experiment site at the Marcell Experimental Forest, Minnesota, USA - June2016WEW_10_10 | ecosystem: Environmental > Terrestrial > Soil >...
CAGATCGAGGCCGAAAATACCCTCGGCTATCTGCGCGCTCTGCACGCCATGATCACCACTCACGGCATTCCCCTCAGCCTCTACCACGACCGCCACTCCATCTTTCAGCGCACCGACTCGCACTGGACCCTCGCCGAACAACTCGCCGGCAAACAAGCTCCCACTCAACTGGGACAGGCCCTGCAACAGCTCGGCATCCAGCAGATCCCGGCGCACTGGAGCAGCCGACAAGGCTGTGAATCTAGTGGGGTGTAAGTCCCCACACCAGCAATTGCCTGGGCGGGTGGTTAGCATATCCGATGCATGCGGAGGTCAACGAAGCATGTTCAGGTAGGAGGTAAAAGCCTCGGCTGCCCTGCGGCGATAAGCGGCAGCGTGGTAGAGCTCCTCGTACCAGAGCATGCCCGGGTCATCGCTGCAGGATGCCGCAGTCACGAAAAAAAGGCATGGGACGCTCTCGGCCTGAAGGACTGCAAGCATGTCGGTCAGAGCGTTGAGAAGTCCGTCGTCGCAGGTCCCCAGAACGGAGCGTGGGGGCAGCGGCTTACTTTGTTCTGTGGCTGCGCGAAAATCTTCGGGGTGTATGACACGATAGCGAGCTTTCAGGAATTAAAGTTTCTTCGAAAGATCTCGGGCTGCACCAGGTTTCCGTCGAGAAACTTGTCACTGACGGAATGGTCGGCTGGCAGAACCCCGTGGTAGCTGACGACTGCGTAACCCGCAGCTGGGGTCGTGCGGCCAAAATATCCCGTTCCATGCAGAGCGGAATAGACGGCGCGCTTCAATAGTGGGCTAACGAACCGCATTGCTTTGAAGGTCGGTCTGTATTGTAACAATCTGAGGTGTCAGCAGTGGCAGGAGGGCTTAGGCAGAAAAAAGATCCAGCCGAAATTTTGTTGTCGCCGGTTTCGGCTGGAACCAGTTGCTACATACGCGATATTCCGCTTTAGTGATGGTCGTGATCGTTGTCCCAGTTTTGCTCGGTTTCCCAGCGATGTTCATGGCCGTTCCACCACTGATGATACTGGTCCCAACAACGCCGCCGTTCGGCGTTCAGATCGCGCCGGCGATCTTCGGCTTCGCGGCTGTGCTCGCCGTTGTTATGGATTGCTTTATCCAATCTCGCTTCCGCTTTTTCGACCGCATGTTGGCAATGCGATCTGTCATCGGCGTGCGCGCGCGGTGCTGCCGCCACGAACAACAAGAGCGCCCATGCCGCTAACGTTGCGATTGCTGTTTTTCCAAATCTTCGATTCAAGGCTGTCTCCTCTCTTTTTCGGCGACCGTACGTGGTCGCCGCCGTGCTAACTCCCGGGATTTTATGAATCGTCCCTGTTTGGGCATCACCGCCCCGACTTAGCGGATTCTATGTGCGGCTATGCGGGAGCCCTATACGGTTCATCCTGTACTCAACCACCAGTACGCGGTGCAGACATAGGGAACGCCTCCGTTTCGCTCCCTGGATCAATTTGATCTCTATCGCGGGAGAGGCTCTTTCATGTTGGCCAGGGCGTAGGCCAGCACGGCCATAGCGGCGGCGTTTTCGCGGAGTTCACTGGGAACGATCTTGTCGAGCGTGTCGGCGGCGGAATGGTGGTAATTGAAGTAGGTTCGGCTGTCTTGCATCACGCCAAAGGCAGGTACTCCGTAATCGGACATGGCGGCGATGTCGGCTCCCGGAGGATAACTGCTGGATTGGAAGACGGTAGCGCCGATACTCTGGAGCACACCTTGCACCGGCCGGAGAGCCTCGACGGCGGCAGGCGTGGCTTTGACATCAAAGCCGACAGGATGGGCGGCTCCGGCATCGCTCTCGATGGCGGCGACGTGGCGAACAAAATCGGCAGAGTATTCGCCGGAGTAGGCTTTGCTGCCCGCGCCGCCGGTTTCCTCATCCATCCAGGCGATGACTCGGAGGGTGCGGGCTGGGGGCAGGTGGAGGCGCTGGAGAATTTCGGCAGTCTCCATGGCGATAACGACACCGGCGCCGTCGTCGATCGCGCCGGTGCCGAGATCCCAGGAATCGAGATGTCCGGAGACGACGACGATTTGCTCGGGGTGCTCGGAACCTTTAAGGTCCGCAACGACGTTGTAGCCGGTCTCGTCGGGAAGCCTCTGCGGAGTGAGGGTGAGATGCATGCGGACTTTGCCCTGAGAGGCGAGGTGGACGATGAGATCGGCATCTTCGGCCGTCACAGCGCCGGCCGGGATCCCGGCGGGGAAACTGTATCCAGTGTGGGGAAGGCGGTAGTCGGCGTTGCCGAGCGATCGGACCAGGGCGGCGACGGCACCGAGATCTGCAGCAGCTTTCGCTCCTGCTCCGCGATAACGAACTGCCTCACCGTAGGAGGCAAAAGCAAACCCTGCGGCGGCCTTCTGTTTATCGAAGATCTCGTTGAAGAGAACGATCTTGCCGGCAACTTTGTCGTGGCCGAGGGCTTGGAGTTCGTCGAAGGTGTTGACCGTGACCACATCGGCGGTCAGACCGTCCGCTGGAGTGGGGGAGCTGCCGCCGAGAGCAGTCAGAACGATCTTCTGAGTGCTTCCGGGAACCATGCCAGGGTATTCGACAAGAGCGGCGGTTTCGGCCCCGCGAACCCAGTGCGGCACCATGACCGGCTGGAGACGAACTTCGAGGCCCAGTTGGCGAAGTTCCGCGGCGACGTACTCGGAGGCAGCACGGGCTTGGGGCGAGCCGCTGGGGCGAGGCCCTATATTTTCGGTGAGGTGGGTGACCTCGCGGTAGGCATAATCGTCATTCAGCGCGGCGGCTTTGATGGCGGAAAGCTGCTGCAAAAGGAGCGGCGGGAAGTTTTGCAGATCAGTTTGCGAGGCTTGCGGCGCGGAACCCCAGGAAGGCATGGATGTCGGCCTCTGGGGCGGGTTCTGAGCTTCCGTGAGGGACGAACATATCAGGAATGCGACGAAGGATATAATGAAGACGCGGCAGGCCATGGTCATAGATGCACGCCAGTGTATCTGACCGGTGCTTTCGACGAAAGCCGAACCTTCTTCGACCTACGGTGCGGACCCGATATGATGGTTTCTGGCATGTGCTAGCGTGAGGCATGGACAAGAAACAGATTAACGATCCCAAGATGACTTTGAACTTTCTGATCTGGGTTGGCGGGGTGTTTATGTTGTCGTTATTCGGCCTGCTGGCGCACTTTGTGTGGAGGCTCTTCTAGGCATTTTTTCCGTGCCGCAATAAAATGTGGCCCCATCTCTGGGGCCACGCTTTCAAAGAGGCAAAGTGGTAGGTGATTTCTGGAAAGGCTATGCAAGTCTCCGTTCCGGCCAGCTGGAACGGTACTTCGGGAAATGTTTCGAAGAGAAGAGAGTGAGGGTCATTTCTTTAGGTTGCGGCCTCTTTCATTACACCAGGAAGAAGCATTTGCCGAGCCAAAGCAATAAACCCACCCGGTTTAAATCGAAGCCTACGTAAGGCAAAGATATAGCGAGACTTAGAGACATCTAATACAGGCGTAGCAGGCAAAGCTGCCGGGAGAGAGGACTTTCGGGGAGTGCAGAACCATGCACATTCAATGCATGCCGATGCTGCCAAATCTAGCATCCATCGGGCCGCGGGAAGTCAACCGACGGCCCGACGGGATTCAGACTAACTATTTCCCGCCACGGTACGCAGCTTCCCAGGCAGGAAGTGATACGGGGGCCATGGACCGCTGATGGCTACCTGGCAGTTCTTCAACTGTTTGGCGGCCGCGTTGTAGCGGTTCTGGTATTTCTCCACCGACTTGGAATCGATGAGATGAGCAATGTCAATGAGCATGCCCTGGGGAGCAACCTTTTTGCAGCTCACTTCTTCTTCCAGCGGGTTGAACAGCTTGTGGACCTGCACCGACAAAGCGCGGGCCTTGGTTTGGCGCTCGCGCTCGCGGGAAGCCTTGACGCGGAGCTTAGAAAGATAGTCGCCGCCGACCGTGTCGGGCAGGATGACATCAATCATGGCCTCGCGCAGCGAGCCGTCGGTAACCGTCAGCTTGATGTGCATTTCGGACTTGCCACGGAGCCTGGCCACGCTCACCCCAAAGGCTCGCCGGTTGACCCGGACCGCTTGTCGGAGGGCGTCATCGCTCTCGAAGATGGTTCCGAAGCGGAAGGGCAACACGGTGGAATTGCGGAAGCACCCGCTGACGACGCGGGCGTGGTCGATGGCCGCTTGCTGGTCGAGTTGTCCATTATTCGAGTCGTATTCGCTCACAATCACAGCGAACTCACCGCTGGGATAGCTGAGGACAGGGGCTGCGTTCACGCCTTGAACATTCTCAATTACGAAAGGGCGTCGGGAACGGGTGCCGTTGGGAAGGGTCTGGTGCTCGGTAAGGCAGTATGCGTACCAAGACATATTGAACTCTCCGAACCGGGACGGAGGCTGACGAACCGCCTCGTTATGTTGTTTTGCACAAGCTGAACTAGGAGCCTGGAAGTTTACTTAGCAGTACAGGGTCGAACCGGGAAGCCTACTGTCGGCCCCGTGATTGATATTACTTCCGATTGAATGGAAAATGCAACTTTTTCGTTGCAAGCGGCATCGCTGAGGAAATTTATTCATAGCGCAGGCTCTCAACCGGGTCGAGTTGCGCGGCGCGGGCGGCTGGAACTGTTCCGAAGATTACCCCGACTACCGAAGACACCACTATGGCGATGATGGCCGACAAGCCAGAGATCGGAATCCGGTATTCGGTGAGGAATCGCACCGAGTAGGGGATGGCCAGGCCGATGACAATTCCGGCGAAGCCTCCGATGAGCGAGATCAGAACCGCCTCGGCGAGAAACTGAAAGCGGATTTCACGGTTGGTGGCGCCGACGGCTTTGCGAATCCCGATTTCGCGGATGCGCGAGGTCACCGTGGCCAGCATGATGTTCATGATGCCGATGCCGCTGACCAGCAGAGTCACCATAGAAATCAGGAGCAGCACCCAAGTCAGACCGTTGGCGACGCGGTCGGTCATGACCAGCAATGCGGAGAGATTGGCTACGTCGTATACCGACTCCGGGCGATGCCGCGATTGCAGGACGCGCTTAATCTGTGACGTCGCCGAAATCACCATGGAGGGATCTTCCATGGAGAAATACAGAAGTTTGACGCTGGGTGTTTCCATGAAATAGCGGCTCACGGAGAAAGGGATGAGCATGGTGTTGTCGACAATCTCCGTCTGCCCAAAAGTCTCCACGCGCTCCTTGAAAGTTCCAATGATGTAGAAGGGCAGTCCGGTCAACTTGATCACTTTGCCCACGGCCGCTTGCGACGAACCGTAGACCTCCACGGCCATTTTTTCCGTGATTACGCCGATTTTGTTGTGAGCCTGAGAATCCTCCTGATCGAAAAATCTTCCCGAAGGGATCACCAGGTTGCGAACTCGCACGTACTCGGGACTGACGCCAAGAATAGTGACATCCTTCTCCCGGCCATTGCCGACGGGAATGCGATCGGAGAGTTGAGTCACGGGCGACGAAGCCACGACGCCGGGCACGCTTTCCTGCACCGCATGCAGATCGTCAATGGTGAGAGGATCGGGGTTCGAGTTGCTGATGTGCGGGGCACCCCCGAGATATTCGGCCCAGATTTCGTTCGTGCCGATGGCCTGGATCTGGTTCAGGACGAATTGACGGCCTGTCATCCCGATGGTGACCACGAGAATGAGAGAGGCCGTGCCGATGACCATGCCCAGCGCGGTCAGAATGAACCGCACCTTGTTGCTGCAAAAGGTGTCGTAGGCAAAAGCGATGATTTCGCCGAAGGCCATGTTGGGCCGAAGGCGCTCGGGCATTAGGGCAGCTGCCATCTCAATTAGATGCTACGTAGCCGAAACAAAAGTCGCAAGCGCGCGGCGCTGTCAAGTAGGCGCTGCAACGTACAGGGCAAGCCAAAAATTCTGAGAAAAACAGACTTCCGATGTCTGTTGTGGCAAAGTAAAGGGTCATCTTGTCGCATCATGAGGCAGGGAACGGAAGCGACGGTTAATGAACATCCCGCCGCAGGTTGCGATCGCTGCGGTCGAGTGAGCGAAATTCCTTCTGACAAGCACAAATCGCGGAATCTTCTTTGGCTGCTATTGCTGACGCTCGGTGCCTTGCTGGTGCAGGGGTACCATCCCTACGCTGAAGATGCGGAAATCTACCTCCCGGGTGTAGAGAAGATTCTGCATCCTGAATTATTTCCTGTGGGGCGCGAATTTTTCCTGTCGCACGCCAGCATGACATTGTTCCCCAACGTTATTGCTCTATCTCTCCGCGTAACTCACTTGCCCATGGAAGCCGGGTTGTTCCTGTGGCATGTGGCGTCCATTTTCTGGCTGCTCCTTGCCTGTTGGGAATTGTCCGGTCTGTTTTTTCCCAGCGCGAGAGCGCGGTGGTGCGGGGTCTGTCTGGTCGCAGCGCTATTGTCGCTTCCGGTTGCGGGAACGGCTCTTTACATCATGGACCAGTACCTGAATCCGCGAAACATGGCGGCGTTCGCGGGAATTTTCATGGTGGCGCGAACCTTGGAAAAAAGATATCTACGGGCGTTGTTTTGGCTGGCGTTCGCAGTATGCATGCATCCGCTCATGTGGGTATTTCCATTTTCGTTCTGCTTGTTGTTCCTGGTTATGGACAAGCTCCAAGGCCGCTGGAAGAGCCTGACCGCAGCCGCGCTCGGTGGTCTCGTATGGTTGGGGACGCCCCTGTCACCTGTTGCCACTCCGGCTTACCACGAAGCTGCGAAACGGCACGCCTATCACTACATCCAAAACTGGGCGTGGTACGAGTTGCTGGGCATCGTTGCGCCGCTGGTGTTGTTCTGGTGGTTCGGGGGCGTGGCGCGGCATCGCCAATGGCGCATGGTCGAGCGGGTAAGCCGAGCCTTCATGGTCTATAGCTTGATCTACGTGGCGGGCGCCTTGGTGGTCGATTTTCCGGCGCGCTTTGAAGCTCTGGCCCGAGTCCAACCCTTGCGCAGTCAGCACTTCCTTTACATGGTGATGTTTGTCATGATGGGCGGCTTTCTCGGCGAGTACCTGCTCCGGGACCGCGCGTGGCGCTGGTTGGTGCTATTGGTGCCGTTGAGTATGGGTATGTTCCTGGCGCAGCGCGAGCTTTTTCCCGCCAGCGCGCACCTGGAATGGCCCGGCGTCGCCCCGAGGAATCCCTGGGAGCAGGCGTTCGTCTGGATTCGGCAGACTACGCCGGTGGATGCGGTCTTCGCTCTCGATCCTTATTACATGGACATCGCCGGCGAAGATGAGACCGGGTTTCGATGCCTGGCTGAGAGAAGCCGCCTAGCCGACGGGGTCAAGGACAATGGTGTGGTAAGCATGTTCCCGCCATTGGCTGAAGAGTGGTGGACTCAGGTCCAGGATCAGATGCCGTGGAAGAATTTCCATTTGGAAGACTTCGAGCGTTTGAAAAACAAGTACGGAGTGCGCTGGGTGGTTGTGCAGCAGCCAGTCGCAGGACTCGATTGCGCATACCAAAACCAAGCGCTGCTGGTTTGCCGGCTTCCCTAGGGGAAACGGGAGGGGTTGATTCACTCCGCGAGGCGGCCGGTGTGCCCAACCGCACACATGATCAGCTACAATCGTAAAATCGGGGGATTTGCCTCACATGTCCAGGGCGCAAGCAATTCAGGACGTTTTTCGGGATAGCGACCGGCTTTTTCCCTACCATAAATGGGAAGCGCGGTTGCCTGTTTTGGCTAAGCAGTACAGCCAGAACCAGCCCTGCCCGCACATCCTCCTGGAAGATTTTCTCAATCCAGAGACTGCGCTCGTCATGGCTGCGCAATTTCCCCAGTCCGGTAGCGCTACCTGGACGCAATACAAGCACGCCAACGAAAATAAGCTGGGCCTTGCCAAGCGTCAGCTCTTTCCTTCGGCCATCGCGGCTGTTAGCGATGAACTGAACTCACCCGAGTTCGTGGCGTGGATTTCGGAGTTGACCGGAATTCCCGGCCTGAGGGCGGACCCGATGCTCGAGGGCGGCGGCTTGCACCAGTCGGGGCGCGGCGGCTATCTCAACGTGCATACTGATTTCTCCATGCACCACTTTCACCCGAACTGGCACCGGCGGGTGAATCTGATTTTGTATTTGAACGCGGGCTGGCGCGAGGAGTGGGGCGGAGCCCTCGAATTGTGGGAAAAAAACATGGCTCGCTGCGGAGCGAAGTATCCACCGCTGCTGAATCATGCGCTGATTTTTACGACCGACGAGCGGTCGCTGCACGGGTTTCCCGATCCGCTAACCTGTCCTGAAGGTGAGTCGCGCAAGAGCCTGGCTTTGTACTACTACACGGTCGAAGAGGGCAAGAAAGCTACCGGACATTCCACCGACTATTTTGCGCGGCCGCAAGATGGTAGGGGGAAATCGGCGATGATCTGGCTGGATAAGAAGGCACTCGACCTCTACTCGCGCGCCAAGGCGAGATTTGGTTTTTCGGATGAGTTCGCCAGCAAGGTGCTGGGGTTCTTATCCAGAAAAAAGTAGTCCACGAACAATGCCGGCAAAGCAGACACTTTTCGAGAAGATATGGTGCGCCCACCTGGTGGCGCAGCCGGGCGGCCGATCGCCGATCATTTACATCGATCTACATCTGGTGCATGAAGTGACTTCGCCGCAGGCCTTCGACGGTTTACGGGTCGCGGGAAGAAAAGTGCGTCAGCCGTCGCGGACCGTGGCCACGGTGGACCACAATATTCCGACTGAGCCGCGCGGAACTCCGATTACCGACCTCATCGCCGCCAAGCAGATTGCGGCGCTTCAGGCCAACTGCAAAGAATTTGGTGTGCGGCTATTCGACATGGACTCGCCGGAGCAGGGGATCGTACACGTGATTGGCCCGGAGCTGGGCCTGACTCAGCCGGGAACGACGATCGTCTGTGGCGACAGCCACACCAGCACGCACGGCGCATTCGGAGCGCTGGCCTTTGGCATTGGAACCTCAGAGGTCGAGCACGTTCTGGCGACGCAGTGTCTCGCTCAGCAAACGCCCAAGACGATGAAGATCGACGTGCACGGGCGGCTCGCGGACGGAGTATCGGCGAAGGACCTCGCGCTCGGAGTCATTGGCCAAATCGGTACCGACGGCGCGACCGGACACGTGATTGAATACGCTGGCGAAGCGGTCCGCGGACTTTCGATGGAAGGCCGCATGACGCTGTGCAACATGAGCATTGAAGCGGGCGCGCGAGCCGGCATGGTGGCGCCGGACGAAAAGACGTTTGCCTACGTCAAGGGGAAGCGATTTGCTCCCCGCACCTTCGACTGGGAGAAGGCGGTAGATTACTGGCGCAGCCTGCCTTCGGACGAAGGCGCGGCATTTGATAAGCTGGTGCACATTGACGCGGCGCAACTTTCTCCCTTCGTGACCTGGGGAACGAATCCTGGGATGGTGGCTCCGGTGACGGGCCGGGTTCCGGAGGCGAACGGTCTGAAAGAAGCCGATCGCCGCGCGACCGAGCTCGCGTTGCAGTATATGGGCCTCGAGCCAGGGAAGCGCATTGAAGACATCGGAATCGACCGCGTCTTTATCGGATCGTGTACGAATTCTCGTCTTGAGGATTTGCGGGCGGCAGCGCGGGTTGCCAAGGGACATCGTGTGAGCAATAAAGTCCGAGCCATGGTCGTGCCCGGATCGCAGGCCGTAAAACGGGCGGCGGAGCAAGAGGGGCTGCACCGGGTTTTTCTGGATGCCGGATTCGAATGGCGCGAGTCCGGGTGCTCGATGTGTTTGGGAATGAATCCTGACATTTTGCAGCCGGGCGAGCGCTGCGCTTCCACCAGCAACCGAAATTTCGAAGGGCGACAGGGACGCGGTGGGCGGACGCATCTGGTAAGTCCGATGATGGCTGCCGCGGCGGCAATTGCCGGGCACTTTACGGACATTCGGAACTGGAAATTTCGATGATGATCCCGAGGGGCGCGCGATGAAACCGTTTGGCGTACACCGCGGCCGCGTAGTCCCGCTCGATCGCGTCAATGTGGATACCGACCAGATCATTCCCAAACAGTTTCTGAAGCGGATTGAGCGCACCGGCTTCGGCCAGTTCCTGTTTTACGACTGGCGCTTCGCTGCGGACGGCAAGAAGAACGCAGGTTTTGTTTTGGATGAACCGCGCTACGAGGGCGCGAGCATTCTGGTTGCGGGCAAGAATTTTGCATGCGGCTCCTCACGCGAGCACGCGGTATGGGCCCTGGCGGATTTCGGTTTTCGCGCCGTGATCTCGTCTTCGTTCGCGGATATCTTCGCCAACAACAGCACCAAGAATGGATTTCTGGCGGTGCGCCTGAGCGACTCCGAGGTCGCCGAGTTAATGCTTCGAGCCCGCGACCTCCACGATTACCACCTGACCATCGATTTGGAGCGTTGCGAAGCGCATGACGATCAGGGCTTCTCCGCGAAGTTCCCGATCGACGATTTCGTGCGTCATTGCCTGCTCAACGGGCTGGACGATATCGGTCTCACCCTGCAACACGAAGCAGAAATTGCAGCTTACGAAGCCCTGCATCCGTCGTCTGTACTGCAAATGCGCTAGCCGTGAAGAGAAGGTAAAGCTGAGTAAAGATTTGTAAAAGACACACCGTTACCTTGACCCGCTCCGGCTAAGAGTTGATGCTGGTTTCATACGGCTCTACTATTGATTCTGCCGCTTCTGCGTCGTGGTTCCACCTGAGTACGTCTGCGGCGGGAGGACCTTGAAGCGAGACGGTGTTCTTCCAGCAGATTTGCCGAAACCGAGTGCAAATGAAAACGTCTAATGAAGGGCGGTTTCACCGCCGGTCTTGTGAACAGCCGCTCCCTACTAGAACCGTGCATACAATTTCTATGAGTTCTTATCCCCAGACCTTTCCGCTTCTGACTCAATCCCGGTTTTCACTGCTTCTGCCAGTTGCGCTGATTTTGTGCGCATCTTTCTTCGGTTGCACTAGTTCTGATAAACAGCAAAAAGCGCAGGCAGCGGGTCCGCGCGCTGTCTCAGTTGCCGTGGCCAAGGTGGAACAACAGGAAATGCCGGTCTACCTGGTTGGGTTGGGATCGGTGACGGCGTTCTACACAGCCAATATAAAGAGCCGCGTCGACGGGCAGATCATGCGCGTCAACTTCCAGGAAGGGCAGATCGTGAAAGAAGGCGATTTGCTGATCTTAATCGATCCCCGTCCCTACCAGGTGCAACTCGAACAGATGCAGGCGCAGCTATTCAAGGACCAGGCGACGCTGCGCGATGCGAGGCTGAACCTGGAGCGTTACACCACCCTCATTCCTTCCGGCAGCATCGCGCAACAGCAGGTGGACACGCAGAAGTCGTTGGTGGATCAACTCGACGGCCAGGTGCGCACCGATCAGGCGCAGATCGATAACGCCAAGCTGCAGTTGGTCTATTGCAACATCACAGCGCCGTTCACCGGCCGGGTCGGCCTGCGTCAGGTGGATCCCGGAAATATTGTGCACGCAACCGACACCAATCCCATGTTGATCCTCACGCAATTGCAGCCGATTGCGGTGGTCTTCACTCTTCCCGAGGATCAGTTGCCCACCGTGGCGCAGCACATGAAGAACTCCACTCTGCAAGTGGAAGCGTACAGTCGGGACTATCAGACGAAGCTGGCGACCGGAAAGCTTCTCACCATCGATAACCAGATCGATCAGACAACCGGAACTGCCAAGCTGAAAGCGGTCTTCGATAATAAAGACAACCAGCTTTGGCCGAATCAGTTCGTAAATGCAAACCTGCTCCTCGAAACGCGCAAGAACAGCACGGTGCTCCCGACCGCCGCAATCCTGCGTGGTCCTCAAGGTGCCTTTGTCTATGCCGTGAAGAGCGACAAAACCGTCGAAGCGCGCCCGGTCACGATAGCGCTCACTCAAGGCAATACGACCGCGATTACCAGCGGGGTCAATCCCGGAGACATGGTGGTGACGGACGGTCAGGACAAACTGCAAACCGGCAGCACGATTGAGCCACGCACCAGCGGTCCCGGCAATACGCCAAGCGCCAACCGTAACGCTTTAATTTCAGGAACTCCGGCTTCATGAGTCCTTCACGGTTATTTATCCTCCGGCCAGTGGCGACCACGCTGTTGATGGTGGGCGTGCTGCTGGTGGGGTGGGTTGCATTTCTGCAACTCCCGGTTTCCGCTCTGCCCGAAGTCGATTATCCCACCATTCAGGTGGTGACGTTCTATCCGGGGGCGGATCCCGAGGTCATGGCGTCGTCGGTGACTTCGCCGCTGGAGCGGCAGTTCGGACAAGTCCCCGGCTTGAGCCAGATGACCTCGACCAGTTCATTTGGCAGCTCCGTGATCACTCTGCAGTTCGGCCTCGATCAGAACATTGACGTTGAAGAGCAGCAGGTGCAAGCTGCGGTGAATGCGGCAGCCACGTTCTTGCCCGCGGACTTACCGAATCCTCCGATTTACAACAAAGTAAATCCTGCCGATTCTCCCATCCTCACGCTGGCCATGACTTCGGACTCGCTGCCCTTGTCGAAGGTAGAGGATCTCGCAGACACTGCTCTGGCGCAGAAAATCTCGCAGCTGCCTGGCGTAGGCCTGGTTTCAATCAGCGGGGGGCAGAAGCCCGCGGTACGAGTCCAGGTGAACCCTACAGCTCTCGCTTCCTACGGCCTGAGTCTCGAAGATGTTCGCACCGCTCTGGCCCAGGCCAATGTGGATCAGGCCAAAGGCGTCATTGACGGAGCGCGGCAGTCCTACACCATCGGTGCCAACGACCAGCTCTTCTCGAGCGATCAATACAAGCCGATCGTGATCGCCTATCACAACGGCGCTCCCGTGCGGCTCAGCGATGTGGCGAACGTGATCGACGGCACGGAAAACACTCGGCTCGCGGCATGGATGAACCAAACTCCGGCGGTCATCGTTAACATCCAGCGCCAGCCCGGGGCGAACATTATCAGCGTAGTCGACCGCATCAAGAAATTGCTGCCGCAGTTGCAGGCATCGCTGCCGTCTGCCGTGAAAGTGCAGATTCTTACCGACCGGACCACCACCATCCGAGCATCCGTAAAAGATATTGAGTTCGAGTTGGCGCTGACCATCGTGCTAGTCGTCATCGTCATTTTCTTTTTCTTAAGAAACTTGCGAGCTACGTTCATTCCCAGCGTCGCGGTCCCATTGTCGATTGTGGGTACATTCGGCGTGATGTACCTGCTTGGATACAGCCTCAACAATCTGACGCTGATGGCGTTGACCATCTCCACCGGGTTCGTGGTGGACGATGCCATCGTCATGATCGAAAACATCGATCGCTATCTGGAAGCCGGAGATTCGCCGCTGGACGCGGCGCTCAAAGGGTCGGGCCAGATCGGTTTCACCATTGTCTCGCTCACGGTCTCGCTGATCGCGGTGCTGATTCCATTGTTGTTCATGGGTGACATCGTCGGCCGCCTCTTCCGCGAGTTTGCCGTAACCCTGGCAGTCACCATTCTGGTATCAGCAGGGGTCTCGCTGAGCTTGACGCCGATGATGTGTGCCAAGTTGCTCAAGCATCGCAAGGAAGGCGAGAAGGGCCGCTTCTACGAGGTCACGGAAGATTTTTACAACCGAGTTATTGCGTTCTACGGCCGCACCCTGAAATGGGTGCTGAAGCATCAGACGGCTACGTTGTTCGTCACCGTCGGAACTCTGGTTTTAACGCTGGTCCTCTACGTAGTCGTTCCCAAGGGATTTTTTCCGGTGCAGGATACGGGCGTGATTCTGGGGATCTCCGAAGCTCCCGACAATATCTCGTTTGCCGCGATGTCGCAGCGCCAGCAGGAACTGGCGAAGGTGATTCTCAAAGATAAAGACGTGGAGAGCCTGTCGTCATTCATCGGCGTGGACGGCACCAACACGACTCCCAACAGTGGCCGTATTCAAATCAATCTGAAGCCACGCGACGAGCGCGACGACGATGCTTCGGCGATCATTCGGCGGCTGCAGCCCGAATTAGCCAAAGTAAACGGAATCACCCTCTACATGCAGTCCGTGCAGGATCTGACCGTGGAGGATCGGGTGAGCCGCACGCAGTTCCAATACTCCATCGAAGATGCGGACGCGCCGGAACTGGCGCTATGGACGCCGAAATTGGTGGAAAGGCTGCGCGCGGCGCCGGAACTGCGCGACGTGGCCACAGACCAGCTCAATGGCGGTCTTCGGACCAACCTGACCATCGACCGCGATACGGCGTCGCGGCTGGGAATACTGCCGCAGGCCATCGACAATACACTCTACGATGCCTTCGGTCAGCGGCAAGTTTCGATCATCTTTACGCAATTGAATCAGTACCACGTGGTGCTGGAGGTTCTTCCGAACTTTGCCAAGACGCCGGACGCGATGAATGACGTCTACGTTCGCCCCGCGAGCACCATCCCGAATTCCGGCGCGCCCACTGCCAATGCGGCCACGGCGAGCACCAGTGGAGCCCCGGTTCCGCTTTCCACTTTTGTGCGGATGCAATCAACGAATGCACCGCTCGCCGTCAACCATCAGGGACAATTCCCGGTGGTAACGCTTTCCTTCAACTTGGCGCCGGGCGCCTCCCTGGGCGATGCCACCAAGGCCATCCAACAAATAGAGAAGGATATTCAATTGCCAGCCAGTATCCACGCCTCCTTCCAGGGAACGGCTGCGGCATTTCAGAATTCGCTCTCGAGTGAACCGTTCCTGATTCTCGCCGCCATCATCACCGTCTACATTGTTTTGGGCGTGTTGTACGAGAGCTATATTCACCCCATTACGATCCTATCCACGTTGCCCTCAGCAGGTGTGGGCGCGATTCTGGCCCTGCAGATCACGGGCAACGATCTCACTGTGGTGGCGCTGATCGGCATCATTTTGCTCATCGGCATTGTCAAAAAGAACGCCATCATGATGATCGACTTTGCTCTCGAAGCCGAGCGGGAGGAGCATAAGCCGCCGGAAGAGGCAATCTTTCAGGCGTGTTTGCTGCGCTTCCGGCCCATCATGATGACGACTATGGCGGCGCTGCTCGGCGGTTTGCCGCTCGCCTTGGGATCAGGAACTGGCGCGGAATTGCGTCGACCTCTCGGCATCACCATCGTGGGTGGTTTGCTCCTCAGTCAGTTGCTTACGCTTTACACAACGCCGGTCGTTTACCTATGGTTTGACCGGTTGGCGCACCGGTTTGAGAAGTACAAGATCGGCAATCCGATTCCGCAGCAACTGCCGGCAGACTCGGGCGACTAGACCATGAGTATTTCGGCTCCATTTATCCGGCGACCGATTGGTACCTCGCTGCTGGCAGCGGCGTTGCTGCTCTCCGGGATTCTGGCCTTCAATCTCTTGCCGGTGGCGTCGCTGCCACGAGTGGATTTTCCTGTAATCAGCGTGGGTGCACAGCTGCCGGGCGCCGACCCGCAGACGATGGCCTCGGCGGTGGCCACGCCGCTGGAGCGCCAGTTCGGACGCATCTCCGGCGTGAACCAGATGACCTCGTCGAGCCAACTGGGCTCGACCGCCATCGCGCTGCAATTTGATTTGAACCGGAATATTGATGCGGCAGCGCGCGACGTGCAGGCGGCAATCAACGCCGCGCGCAGCCAGCTTCCTCCCAATCTGCCGAGCAATCCGACCTATCGCAAAATCAACCCCGCGGACGCTCCCATCCTCATTCTGGCGCTCACCTCGGACACGGTTCCGGTGGCACGTTTGTATGACACCTCCGATTCGATTCTGGCCCAGAAGCTCTCGCAGGTGAATGGAGTGGGCCAGGTGTTCACCTACGGTTCGGCGCCGCCAGCCGTCAGAGCCGAAGTAAACCCGATGCTGCTCAATAAGCTCGGCGTGGGTTTGGACACGGTGCGCAACGCTCTTAATCTGGCCAATGCGAACCAGGCCAAGGGCCAGGTTGCCAGCGACACGACCTCCTGGACCTTCAGCGATAACGATCAGCTCTTTACCGCCGATCAGTACCGGCCGCTGATTGTCGCTTACCGCAATGGCGGACCGGTGCGACTGGAGGACGTGGCGGATGTGCAAGACTCGGTGGCGGACGTGCACAACGTCGGCCTGGCCAACGGCAAACCCGGGGTGCTGGTGATTATTTTCCGGCAGCCCGGAGCCAACATCATCGAGACCGTGGACCGCGTGCGAGCTCTGATGCCCTATCTCCAGTCCTCGATTTCTCCGGCGATCACGCTGCAAGTGGTGATGGACCGCACGGTTACAGTCCGTGCCTCGGTGAAGGATATTGAAACCACGCTGCTGATTTCGATCGTGCTGGTGATTCTGGTGGTGTTCGTGTTCCTGCGCACGGTGCGGGCGACGGTGATTCCCAGCATTGCCGTGCCGCTTTCGCTGGTGGGCACTTTCGGCGGCATGTATCTGCTGGGCTATAGCCTGGACAATCTGTCGCTGATGGCGCTGGCCATTTCGACTGGCTTCGTGGTGGATGACGCCATCGTGGTGCTGGAAAACATCACCCGTTACGTGGAGCATGGCATGAACGCGGTGGATGCGGCCTTCAAAGGAGCCGCGGAAATCGGGTTTACGGTAATTTCCATGAGCACGTCGCTCGTGGCAGTGTTCATCCCCTTGTTGATGATGGGGGGGATTGTGGGGCGGCTGTTTCGCGAGTTTGCCGTCACGTTAAGTATCGCGATCGGAGTTTCGCTGCTGGTGTCGCTGACCACCACCCCGACGATGTGCGCCAAATTCCTGAGGCCATCCCCACCGAACCAGCGCCATAACTTTGTCTATCGCACCAGTGAATGGTTCTTCGACAGCCTTCTGGCCGCCTACCGGCATTCCCTCAAATGGGTGCTGGCGCACCAACCCGTCACTCTGGCGGTGACTATCCTTGTGGCCTGCCTCAGCGTCTATCTCTACATCCGGGTGCCCAAAGGATTTTTCCCGCAGCAGGATACGGGACGGCTCATGGGCCAGGTTCAGGCGGCACAAGATATCTCCTTCCAGGCCATGAGGGGCAAGATGGAACAGTTCGTGAAAATCGTGATGAAGGATCCGGCGGTCGACACGGTGGTCGGGTTCGCCGGCGGAGGCTCTGCGACAAACCAGGGCCGGTTCTTCGTCATGCTGAAGCCACTCGAGCAGCGCAGCCACTGCCTGGCGCGCCACTTCTGGCAACCGTGCCCCAACGTCACGGCCGACGATGTGATCAATCGACTGCGGAGCAAGCTGGAGGTCGTTCCGGGAGCTACCCTGTTCCTGCAGTCGGCGCAGGACCTGACGATTGGCGGGCGCTTGGGTGCGGCACAGTACCAGTTCACGCTGCAAGGGGAGGATTTGAACGAACTGAATAAATGGGCGCCGCAATTGTTTGATAAAATGCGCGCCCTGCCGGAACTGCGCGACGTAAATACCGACCAGCAGGATAAAGGATTGCAAGCGCAACTGGTGATTGACCGCGACACTGCCAGCCGCTTGGGCGTGGCCGCGCAGGACATCGACAACGCGCTCTACGACGCCTTCGG
>Ga0187859_10001105_pt1 | contig 17425 bp, 18 predicted proteins | sample June2016WEW_10_1_2_FD_133019 | JGI IMG/M metagenome (GOLD analysis project Ga0187859, IMG submission 133019) | Peatland microbial communities from SPRUCE experiment site at the Marcell Experimental Forest, Minnesota, USA - June2016WEW_10_10 | ecosystem: Environmental > Terrestrial > Soil >...
ACGACCGGCGCCGAGGGCGCGGTGCCCGTCTCGACCAGGCACGGCCGGTCCGACCGGATGAGGTAGCCGGCGGTGATGCCGCGGTAGCCCGCCATCCGGGTGTCGATCTCGAACACGTCGTGCCCGAGCGCGGTGATACCCGCCGCGGTGTCCGTGCTGCCGTCCTGCGTGCCGCTTGCCTCGTCGCTCATGTACCCATTCTCGCCCAAGGGAAAATTCCTGCTCAGGGGGTCACAAAGGTCCGCATCACGAGCCCGGTGCGCGGCTTGGGGCCGAACGAGGTCGACTTGCGGGGCATCCGCTCGCCGTTCTCCGCCACCGCCCGGACGTCCACGGCGGACACCGGGTTACAGATGACCGCGGTACCGTGCGTCTCCCGGGCCGCCTGCACCGCAGCGGCGGCGTCCCCCGGCACGACGACCACCTCCGGCTCGGCGTCCCGCAGCTTCCAGGTGCCCTGGATCAGCAGCTCGCGCAGCACCGACGCGGCCAGGCTCCGCCAGCGCGCCGAATGATCCGGGGGCATGACCTCGGCCAGCCGGTCCGGCTGCGGATCAGTCAGCAGGTACTGGTCCGCGCCGTCGGTGAGCAGGAAGGCCGGGCCGTCGCGCCCGGCGGCGGCGAGCAGCTGCACCGCATCGTCCAGCTCATTTTTCACGGGCCGGACGCAGAGTGCGCCCTTGGCCATCTCGGCGGCCCGCGCTGGGTCCAGCCCGGGGACCACCCGGTGGATGGCACCGATCCGCGGCGGGTAGGCCGCCGAGTCGACGAGGAACGCCAGGCCGAAGTCCCACGGTCCGCAGCTCTGGCCGTCTCCGCGCTCCCGGTCCTGCATCTTCAGGTAGGCGGCGTAGCGATGATGCCCGTCGGCGATCAGCGCGCTGCGCCCGGCCAGGTCGGCCGAGATCGCCGCGTGCTCGGCCGGGTCGGTCAGCGCCCACACCCGATGCCGGATCCCGTCGTCGGTCACCGCGGACAGGATCGGCTCCCGCGTCGTGGCCGCCTCGTCGACCAGGCGGGTGGCCTGGCTGCCCGGGCTACCGGTGACCTGGCCATCGTCCTCGCCCGAGTCGTACAGCAGGAAGATCGGCTCCAGGTTGGCCTGGGCCGTCTCCATCAGCTCGCGCCTGCCCTCCACCGGACCGGGCATGACGTCCTCGTGCGGCAGCACGCTCGGGGAGCCCGCCGGGACCAGCCGCAGCGCACCGATCAGCCCGCGCTGGACGACCTCCCAGCCGCTGCCGGGAGTATTACCGCCGTTGGCGGGCACGCTCTGCTCGTAGGCGTACAGCGCCGGCTCCGGGTCCCGGACCAGCACGCCCGAGGCAAGCCAGCCGTACAGGTCGCGCGCGGCCAGCTGGCTGGTCTCGGGGCCGTGCGGTGATTGCGGGGATCCGGCTCCCGGCAAAATCAGACGGACGACGTTGTGCGGCTCGGACTCCAGGAGTCGCTCCACGGTGCCCGGGCCGATGACGTCATACGGTGGGGAGGTGACGTTCGCGATGCCGCTCACCCGGTCAGAGGCGTAGCGAACCCCCCGGAAGGGCGCCAGCGTCAGGCCATGAGCCCTCGGCGCTGGCCGTTGGTCGGACGAAAGGGTCTGCACACATGTCAGAAGGACCAAATGGTATTCAGGATTCCCGGCCGGGCGGTGCAGGGCCTGATCGTGCTGACGCCACGGGCGCCGACGGCCCGCAGGGTGATCCTTACTCCTGGTATCAGCGCGGCCTGGAACTGCTGAGCCGGGGCAGCCCCGCCGCCGCGGCGCAGATCCTGGAGCGCGCTGCCACCGCCGAGCCGGGCTCACGCAGCGTCCGGGAGGCGCTGGCCCGCGCCCAGTTCGACGCCCGGCGTTATCTGGAGGCGGCGGACAACTTCCGGCTGATTGTCGAGGCCAGCCCGGCCGACGACTACGCCCACTTCGGGCTCGGCCTGTCCCTGGCCCGGTCCGGGGATCCCGCCTCCGCGGCCGAGTACCTGGCCCTGGCCGCCGCCATGCGGCCGGACGTGAAGCACTACACCACCGCCCTGCACCAGGTGCGCGCTACGCTGCACTCCCGGACGAGGGGTGGCCCGTCGGGGCCGTCCAGGCCCAACGGCGACGCCACCGGCGACAAGGAGGACGATTGAGCGAGCAGGCGGCCCAGCCCGACGCGGCCCGGGGCGCCGCGGACGCGCCCAGGGGCAGTACGCAGCCGCTGTGCCACGCTTACGACGTCGCCCTGCTCGACCTCGACGGAGTCGTCTACATCGGCGGTAACGCCATCCCAGGTGCCAGCCAGGCGCTGCGCAAGGCCAGCGAGGAAGGCATGCGGCTCGCCTACGTGACGAACAACGCGTTCCGCACGCCCGCCGCCGTGGCCCAGATCCTCACCGGGTTCGGCATCGTCGTCGCGCCGGAGGACGTCGTCACCTCCGCGCAGGCCGCCGCGCGGCTGCTCGCGCAGAAGCTCCCGGCGGGCTCGGCGGTGCTGGTCGTGGGCGGCATGGGGCTGCGGCTGGCGGTGCGCGAGCGCGGCCTGCGCCCGGTGTCGACCTCGCTGGACAAGCCAGCCGCCGTGGTCCAGGGGTACGCCCCGGGTATCAGCTACCCGGGGCTGGCTGAGGGCGGGCTGGCCGTCGCGGCCGGCGCGCTGTTCGTCGGGACCAACGGCGACAAGACGCTGCCCGGACCGCACGGGCGCCAGCCCGGCAACGGATCGCTGCTGCAGGTGATCGCCTTCGCGACCGGGCAGCAGCCACTGATCGCGGGCAAGCCCGAACCGCCGCTGCACGAGGAGTCGGTGGCCCGCACCGGGGCGCGCCACCCGCTGGTCGTCGGTGACCGCCTCGATACCGACATCGAAGCCGCACAACGCGTGAACGCGGACAGCCTGCTCGTGCTGACCGGGGTGACCGGCCCCGCCGAAGCCATCCTCGCACCCCCGGGCCAGCGGCCTACCTACATCGCCGAGGATCTGTCCGGCCTGGCCGAGCCGCAGCCGGCGGTAACGTCCGGGGGCGACGGCTTCAGCTGCGGCGGCTGGACGGCCCGCTGGGCGGACGGTAACCAGCTCGAGCTGTCCGGCCACGGCACGAAGATCGACGGCCTGCGCGCCCTGTGCGCCGCCGCCTGGTCCCGCGACCGCGGCACCGAGGGGCTCACCGCAGATGGCCTACGGCAGGTCCTGCAGACGCTGTGTTAGCCCGGGGGGCGACGCCGTCCGGGGGGACGACCCCCCTGGACCCAACCCTGGACCCCCCGATTCCCGCGGTGGTTCTCGCCGTGGCACCGGCCGCTCGCCCGAGGCCTCCGGCCCCGGGCTCGTTAGGCCGGTAGCGAGCGCCCCGCCGTAGGTCTTGCTGCGGTTCTCGCCGAGAGCACCGGCCCAGCGAACCCGAGCCTCCGGCCCGGGCTCGTTAGGCCGGTAGCGAGCGCCGTGGCGTAACGATCTGGTACCTCATTTGACAGCGGGGCACCGGATGCGCTGTCCTATACGCCATGGACCGCTTCAGCATGCCCCACCGCAGCGAATCATGCCGCGCGGTGACCGGGGCCTGCGGTCGCTGTTCTTCCTGTTGTTGTTGTCGCTGACGGCCTTCTGCCGCGCTGACCTCCTGATTGCCCGCCCTCGCTGAGGGCGTTCCCGATCGGCCAGTGCCGGCCCGAGCCGCTGCTGGGTGACCATTCCCCGGCATCCCCGGTCATCCGGCGGGGATTCCCCTTTGACAGCACTGACGAAGGACTTGATGTTGTGGACCTCGACGTTTCCGTGGCCCCCGAGATCGCCCAGCTCATGAGGACGGGATCGCCTCGGCTCTGCAGCCCGGCCCCGGACGGGCCGTCCGGTTCTGGCCGCCACGGCGCGGACGGGGGCCCCGCCACCATCGGCGACCTGGCCCGCCGGCTGCGGCTGATCACCGCCGCGCCCGAGTACTGGTGGAGCCTGGTCCGCTTCGATCCCGACCGGGCCGTGCGCGTCGCCATCCCCACCGACGGGGCCGGTGAGGCCTGGCTCCTGATCATCCCGCCGCACAGCGGGTGGACCGGCGACGACGGGAAATGCGGATGCGAGGTCGTGACGGTGGTCGCCGGTGAGGTCACCGAGCAGGCCATCAACGACTGCGGGGTCGCAACCAGGCCGCTGCTGCCCGGCAGGACACGGGTGCACGGCAGCGGCCAGCTGCACCAGGTCATCAACCGTAGCGACGGGTATGCGGTGAGCGTGCACGCGCGCCAGGGCCCGGGCCAGGGCCAGGGCCGATTGAGCGCTGGAGCCGATTAAGCGCTGACGCAAGCGAAACGCAGCAGCGAAATCAACCGTTAGGTGCACGCTTAAATCCCCCTCAAGGCCGATGTCTTATGACATCTGTCATGCCACGCTGTGGATGGACGGCACTCCGCCGTGACTGCCGCCTGCGCCTACCGTGTAGACGACCGCGGATGCGCGCTCGCCGGCAGATATGCGCAAGAATTAACCGTGCCCGGCCTCCCCGGGCATGCTCAGGGGCATGAAGGGACGAATAGATGATCGAGGTACGGGGCCTCTCGAAAAGATACGGCGACAAGCTCGCCGTCGATAACCTGTCCTTCGCCGTCGAGCCCGGCAAGGTCACCGGGTTCCTGGGTCCTAACGGGGCTGGCAAGACCACCACGATGCGGCTGATCCTCGGCCTGGACTACCCGACCGCCGGAACGGTGCATATTCACGGCAAGCAGTACCGTGACCTGCCCTACCCGATGCACGAGGTCGGCGCGCTGATCGACGCTAAGGCCGTGAACGGCGGCCGCAACGCCTACAACCACCTGTGGTGCCTGGCCCAGACGAACGACATCCCCAAGCGCCGGGTCGACGAGGTGCTGGCGCTGGTGGGCCTCACCGAGGTGGCGAAGAAGCGCACCAAAGGCTTCTCTCTCGGCATGAGCCAGCGGCTCGGCATCGCCGGGACGCTGCTGGGTGACCCGGACGTGCTGATGTTCGACGAGCCGGTCAACGGGCTGGACCCGGAAGGCATCCGCTGGATCCGGAACCTGATGAAGGCGCTGGCGTCCGAAGGACGCACGGTGTTCGTCTCCAGCCACCTGATGTCGGAGATGGAAAATACGGCCGACGACATCATCGTCATCGGCCGGGGCCGGCTGATCGCCAATACCACGATCGACAAGTTCATCGCGGAGAACTCGACCGAGACCGTCCGGGTGCGCACCCCGCAGATCGACGTGCTGGCCAAGGCCGTCGCCGCGGCCGGGGGGACCGCGACGGCCAAGGGGGACGGCTCGCTCCTGGTCCAGGGGCTGAGCACCGACCGCACCGGGGACATCGCATTCGAGGCCGGTGTGCGGCTGCACGAGCTGTCCCAGAGCCGCGCGTCGCTGGAGCAGGCGTTCATGGAGCTCACTGCGGACAGCGTGGAGTACCACGCCGGGAACCAGCCGGGCCAGGCCGCAGGATCCCACCGCGCTGCCGCAGCTGACGGCCTAGCCCCGGCCACGGGGGACACGGCGCAGCCAGCGGACGCAGTGCAGCCAGCGGACACAGTGCAGGCAGCGGACGCAGTGCAGGCACGCACGGGGAGGATGAACTGAGATGGCCACGGTAACCACGGAAGGCACCCGGCTGTCGGCACTGCCGGCTGCGTCCGGCCGGGCGGGCCTGATCGGCACGCTCCGCTCGGAGTTCACCAAGATCCGCTCCGTGCGCTCCACCTACTGGACGATGCTGGTCCTGTTCGTGATCTGCGTCGGCCTCGGCGCCCTGGTCACCGGGCTGACCGCGGCGCACTGGAACCAGGCGGGACCAGGCGCGCGGGCCTCCTTCGACCCGACCCGCAACAGCCTCGTGGGCCTGTACTTCGGGCAGTTCGTCATCGTGGTGCTCGGCGCGCTGACGATCACGTCGGAGTACTCCACCGGGATGATCCACACCGCGCTGACGGCGATGCCGCGGCGCGGGACCTTCTACGTGGCCAAGGCGCTCGTCTTCACGGCGGTCGCCCTGGTCATTGGTGAGGTCACCAGCTTCGTCGCGTTCTTCCTGGGCCAGACTCTGCTGTCCAGCCAGCACATCCAGACCACGCTGGGCGCGCCCAATGTGCTGCGCGCCGTGATCGGCGGCGGCCTGTTTATCGCGGTGACGGGTCTTTTTTCGTTCGGTATCGGCACCCTCGTCCGGCACACCGCCGCGGCGATCAGCATCGCGATCGGGGTGCTGTTCGTGGTGCCTATCATCGTGAACTTCCTGCCCTCGTCCTGGACCAACGACATCATGCGCTGGCTCCCGTCCGAGGGGGGGCTCGCGATCTGGAACCCGCACCAGCAAGCACACGAATGGTCCGCCTGGCCGGAGTTTGCGGTGTTCTGCGGGTACACCGCGGCAGTCCTGATCGCCGGGTTCATCCTCTTCCGCAACCGGGACGCCTAACCCCGAGCTGACAGGTCCCGAACGGGCTCTGGTCCCCGCACCAGGGCCCGTCCTGGCCCGGAGGTACGCGCCCCGCCCCGGGCCGGCACGTAGAACTCCGCGAAGTCCGGCCAATGGCGCTCGTGACCGGCCTCACGAACCGGGCCTTGGGCCCGGTGAGCGGCCGGTGTGTCGGCGAAGTACCACCGCGCGGGCGCGAGGCGCAGTGCTAGCCCGGGGGGGCGCCCCCCCGGGCTAGCACTGCGTCAGGATCTCGCGGCCGTCGTCGGTGACGAGGATCGTGTGCTCGAACTGCGCGGTCCGCTTGTGGTCCTTGGTCACGACCGTCCATTGGTCATCCAGGATGTCGTAGTCGATCGTGCCCAGGGTCAGCATGGGCTCGATCGTGAACGTCATGCCCGGCTCCATCACGAAGTCGTTGTCCGGATCGTCGTAGTGCGGGACGACCAGGCCGGAGTGGAACGTCGTGCCGATGCCGTGCCCGGTGAAGTCGCGGACCACGCCGTAGCCGAATCGGCGCGCGTAGGACTCGATGACCCGGCCCACCGCGTTCAGCGGCCGGCCCGGGGCCACGGCCCGGATCCCGCGCATCATGGCCTCGCGGGTGCGCTCGACGAGCAGCCGCGACTCCTCGTCCACGTCACCCGCGCAGAACGTCGCGTTGGTGTCGCCGTGCACCCCGCCGATGAACGCGGTGATGTCAACGTTGACGATGTCCCCGTCGCGGATCACCGTGTCGTCCGGGATGCCGTGGCAGATCACGTCGTTCAGTGACGTGCATAGCGACTTCGGGTAGCCGCGGTAGCCGAGCGTGCTGGGGTATGCGCCGCGGGAGACCAGGAAGTCGTGCCCGATCTGGTCGAGATCGTCGGTGGTTACCCCCGGGGCGACGTGCCTGCCCACCTCGGCCAGGGCCTGTGCGGCGATGTGGCCGGCGACCCGCATCCGCTCGATCGTGGCGGGGTCCTTGACGTCGGGCTCGCCCAGCCGCGGGCGCTTCTTGCCCACGTACTCGGGGCGCGGGATCTGCGGGGGTACCGGGCGGGACGCGGAAGGTCGGCCCGGGTGGAGCTTGGTCGCCATATTCTGCGAGTCTAATGTCCATGGCGAACGACAATGGCAAGCACTGGTGGTACTGCCTCACCCACCACGAAGTCGAAGGCGACGACGGCTGCCCCGGCAAGGACCGGCTGGGGCCCTACGCGACCCGGGAGGAAGCGGCCCGCGCCCTGGAACTGGTCCAGGAGCGCAACCGCGAGTGGGACGCACGCGGCGGCGACGACGAGTACTGATCGCGGCCGCTCGCGGAATGCCGCCACCGCAGGGCCATTCTGCGCCTAGGGCGGGGGTCACCCTCAGTCAGGTCTCAGGACGGCCGTGGCAGAGTATCGTGAGGTGACCGCGAGAAAGGTGCGCCGTGACCAATAATTCGCGCCGGGCGGGACTGCCCCCTGTCGCTGAAGCGCGGATGGCCGAGATCCGGCGCAGCGGCACGTGGAGTTCAGCGCTGTCCACCGACGAGTTCACCTCGATCCGCAGCGTCGGCTTCGAGCCGGTGGGCCAGGTCCTGGGCGCGGCCGTGTACAACATCGGCTTCACCGGTGGGTACGGCTGCGCAGGCGCGTGGAGCGGCTACTACGGCAACTCGTTCGGCCCGACCCGGTCCGTGACCCAGGTTTCCAGCCGCGGCGGCGCCACCTCCTTCGCCCCCCTGGTGCAGACGCTCTACGACGCGCGGCACGCCGCGATCAACCGGATGGCCGCGGAATGCACCGAGCTTGGCGGGCACGGTGTGGTCGGCGTGCGGCTGACCATCGGCCCCTTCCCGGCCGGCGGCCTGGAGTTCAAGGCGATCGGGACCGCGGTGCGCGCCCCCGGCGCGCGGCTCCCGAAGCGACCGTTCACTTCCGACCTTTCCGGGCAGGATTTTGCCAAGCTGATCATGCGTGGCTGGGTGCCGGCTTCGCTCGCGCTCGGCATCTCGGTCGCAGCCCGGCACGACGACTGGCTCACGGTCGGCCAGACGCGCTGGAGTTCGGGCAACGCCGAAGTCGCCGGGTACACCGAGCTGGTCCATGAGGGCCGGCACGACGCCCGCGTGCAGCTGGAACGGGACGTCGCGCGGATCGGCGCCGAGGGCGTCGTGATCGCCGACATGCAGTTGCGCGTCAGCGAGCGGGAATGCCCCATGTCGGAGGGCCGCCGCGACCACATCGTGGAAACGACGATCCTCGGCACCGCGATCGCCCGTTTCACCGCGAGGTCGGACCACGAGCGGCAGCCGAGCCTCGCCATTCTTTCCCTGGACCCTCAGCGCAGGCAAGCCGCGCGTGTACGGATCTGACGATCCTAGGAGAACCGGATGACCGACCAGAACGTCACAGAGGAACTGGGCGCCGCCGGGGTTCCCCAGGATGCCATGCGGCGCCTCGCCGAGCTCCAGCCTGGGCGCCCGGGCAGCATCTTCACCTCAGACCTGTCAGTGAACGAGTTCCTGCTGGTCCGCGAGGTTGGCTTCCGCCCGGTCGGCTTGGTGCTGGGCACGTCGATCTACCACGTTGGCCTGCAGATCGGCCGCTGGGGGAAGAACCAGGAGCTCGACGTGCTGTCCCAGGCCTTGTACCACGCGCGGGAGCTGGCCATGACGCGGATGGAAGCCGAAGCCGACGCGCTGCACGCGGACGGGATCGTCGGGGTCCGGCTGGACGTGGAGATGAAGGAGTTCGGCAACGACATCGCCGAGTTCATCGCCGTTGGCACCGCGGTCAAGGCCGAGGAGGGCGCGGGCGGCGGGGGCGTCACCGAGTGGCGGAACAACAAGAACCAGCCGTTCACCTCCGACCTGTCCGGCCAGGACTTCTGGACGCTGATCCGGGCCGGCTACGCGCCACTCGGCATGGTCATGGGTTCTTGCGTGTACCACATCGCGCATCAGCGGATGGGCAGCATGATCGGCAACATCGGGCGCAACGTGGAGATCGAGCAGTTCACCCAGGCTCTCTACGACGCGCGCGAACTGGCCATGAGCCGGATGCAGGCCGAGGCGGAGGAGTTGCACGCCGAGGGCATCGTGGGGGTACAGCTGCGCCAGCACAGCCACACCTGGGGCCCCCACACCACCGAGTTCTTCGCCATCGGCACGGCGGTCCGCCCGCTGCGCCCCGATCACGTGATCGACCGCCCGACGATGGTGCTCAGCCTGGACAGCTGAGCCGCCCGGCCCGGCGGCCCTCACGGCCCGCCCGCCCGGCGGCCCTCGCGGCGCGGGCGGCTCAGTCGGCCGACGGGCCGCTGACCACGTCGAGCAGGTGCGCCAGCCGCTGCCGCGCGCCGCGCCGGGCCCGCAGGCCCGGGTCTCCGGCCGCCGCGCTGACCAGATGCTGGGCCAGGGTGAACGAAACCGGCGACGTGGCCGCTGGCACCGCCAGCGTTTCGTGGGCGAGGCTGTCGAGCTCGGCGTCGCCCTGGTTCAGGGCCAGAATCGTGGCGCCGACCCGGCGGGCGTCGCTGACCCGTTCTAGCAGCGGGGGAGGCGCGGTCTCCGGCGTCACCACGAACAGCGTCTCCCCGCGCCGCGCGACCTCCAGCCGTTCCAGGCCGATCCGCAGGTGCGGCGGCGCGTCCACCGGGGCGTTCCAGCGGACCAGGGTCGGGGCCAGCTCAGCGATCCCGGACAGCCGGCTCTCGTCGTCCAGGTGGGCCGCGAGGTGCCATGGCTCTTCGTCAGGCGTCCCCACCAGGAGCAGCCCGCCGCGGGCCCTGGTCGAGGTCCGCAGGGCACGGGCGAAGACCTGCGCCCGGTCCGGCCACCCCGTCGGCGCAAGCAGAGCGCGCAGCGCGGCCACCTCATCGTGGTTCACCTGTTCATCGTGCCCTAGTCCGTGGCACTTCTGCCGGTCATCACGCGAATGCGCTGTGTTGGCGCGGGCCTACGGCCCGGAACTCGCTGGGCCCGTAACGAGGCGCCTCGCCGCGGCCTGTTCCGGCCGCGCCGCACCGCTTTGGTAGCGTCCTAATGAGGTGGACGTCTTCTGCCGGATTCGGGGATGAGATGAAATTTGCCTGGCTGTGCAGCCACGAGGAGTACCAGCCGGAGGTCCTGGTGGACCAGGCCGTGGCGGCCGAAGCAGCCGGCTTCGACATGGTGCTCGGCTCGGACCACTTCCACCCCTGGGTCGACGACACGTCCGCAGCCGGCTTCGTCTGGTCGTGGCTCGGCGCGGTCGCGGCCCGGACCGAGCGGGTCCAGCTCGGCACCGCCGTGACGTGCCCGCTGTTTCACTACCACCCGGCGCTGGTCGCGCAGATGGCGGCGACCACGGACCGGCTGTCCGGCGGCCGGCTCATGCTCGGCGTGGGCACCGGTGAGGCGATCAACGAGCGGCCGCTGGGCTGGGAGTTTCCCGGTTACAAGCAGCGCCAGGAGCGGATGCGGGAGGCGCTGGAGATCATCCACCGGCTCTTCGCGGGGGAGAAGCTGACCTTCGAGGGCCAGCACTACACCACCGAGTCGGCCAAGCTGTACTCGCCGCCGGTGGGCTCATTGCCGGCGCTGATGGCGGCGGGCGGCCCTAAGTCGGCCACGTTCGCCGGGCACAACGCGGACGGCCTCATCACCAGCGTCAAGGACCCGGCGGACACGGTGGCCAAGGTCATCGAACCGTACCGGCAGGCGGCGGCCGAGCGACGGCACTCCCCGCTCGTGCTGGCCACCCGGTGGACGGTGCTGGCCCAAAACGACGACGAGGCGTGGCATGCGCTGTCGGCCATGCGCGGCCTGCGGGCCCCCGGGCGGCTGGAGACGGCCGATCCCGCCGAGCTCCGTTACCGGGCGGACGATATGGACCGGTCCGAGGTGATCGCCAGCTACACGACCGTCCCTGACGCGGCCGGGCTGATCGGCGCTTATCAGCCGCTGGTCACCGACGTCGGCGCGGACATCGTCTCCATCCAGGTCATGTCGACCGATCCGATGGCCACCATCGAGATGATCGGCAAAGAGGTTCTCCCCGCGCTCCGCGCCGCCGCCTAGGAGGGCGCCCCGCGGCGCCGAGATGGCCGCCCCGGCCCCGGGGTCCGGGAGCCGTGCGCCGGAGATCACGCCGCGCGGGCGTGCGGAGCTCATCGCGCTCCGGACCTGAGCGGTGTCCCGGCTGACGGGCGGGTCCGGATCGCGTCGGCCCCGGCGGCGATCCGCTATTCCAGGATCGGGGCGGCTTTTCCGTACATACTGCGGAATAGTCGCCCTGAAACGGGACAGGCTGGGCGGCGAAGGCGGCTTAATACGTCGATCGCGGGACATTATTAGCAGTTGTGACCGTCCGAGACCTGGGGCACTCCCTGGGTGTACCCTCGCTCATCGTGCTAGCAGCCGCTGTCGTCGTTGGTGTCCTTTCCGCGGGAACGACGTCGCCCCCCGGCGGCCCCAGGCCCGGCCAGATGACCGGTTTGCTTGGTCCCGGGCTGCGCGATCCGCTCATCCCCGCTTCCGGCGTGGCCCCGGCCGCCGCGGCCGCCCCGCCCGCCCCGCCCGCCTGGGCGGCCTCGCTGCTCAGCGGCAACATCCCGGCAGCGTCCTCGCAGGTGATCATCGTCCGGTCGCCATCGCTTTCCAGCCCGACGAACACCGTCTCGCTCTGGACGTTGGCCGGCACCGGATGGCGCGAGGACGGGACGCAGATGCCCGGGCACGACGGGGAACGTGGCTGGTCGGCTCACCGCTCCGCCGGTGACCTGCGCACGCCACTGGGCGTGTATTCGCTCACCTACGCAGGCGGGCGGCTGCCGAATCCCGGGACCAGGGAGCCCTACGAGCACAGCTCGTCGTATTTCTACACCGGCGGGCGCTTCCTCGGTCACTCTACGTTCGGCGTCTTCGATTACGTCGTCGCGATCGATTTCAACCGCGTGCCGGGATCGCCGGTGTCAAGCACCGACAAGCCCAACGGCCCCCAGCCGGGGGGCGACGTCTGGCTGCACGTGGACAACGGCGCCCCGACTCTGGGCTGCGTCACTGTGCCCCGCTCAGGCATGGCGGCCATCCTGAAGTGGCTGGACCCCAGCCAGCATCCGGTCATCGTCTTGCACGCTGGTTAGCGCGACGCTGGCGCTCATCGCGGGCCACCGCGGAAGACTTGCTGAACTCGAGCCGGTCCCGCTTCCCCTCACGGAACAGATGCCAGCCGGACTCTGTTTTGCCTGATGCGCATCTGCCTGACGCGCACGGAGTCACTCATACGCCACGATCGCACGAGGAGACGGCCATGTCCCGCCCCGTCCTAGAGCCCAGCGCCAAGCACCCGATCACGATCGAGCCGACCGAGGGCCGTGTGGTCGTCCGCATCGGGGACCGGGTGGTAGCCGATTCCCGGCACGCGCTGACCCTGCAGGAGTCGACCTACCCCGCCGTGCAGTACATCCCGATCGCGGACGTCGACGCAAGCGTGCTGCGGCGGACCGACACCTCCAGCTACTGCCCGTTCAAGGGGGACGCGAGCTACTACAGCGTCGAGACCACGGACGGCACCGTCGACGACGTAATCTGGACCTACGAGAAGCCGTACGCGGCGGTGTCCGAGATCGCCGACCACGTCGCTTTCTACCCGGACCGTGCCGAGCTGACCGTCGACCCCGCCAGCGCCTGATCTGCTGATCCCGCGCCCTCGACGGCGGCATGTAGGCGCTGAGCCCGGCGCCTGATCGGGCGGCCGCCTAACTGTCGGCGGGGCGGGCCCGGGCCACGTCGGCGGCAGTACGCTCGGCGCCTTCGGCGCGCAGGCCCTCGATCACGCCGTCGATGTCGGCCTGCGGCCGGTTCTGGCTCAGCTTGGCCTTCGCCTCGATCCGGGTGATGGCCAGCTCGATCCCGACGATGGCGCGCAACTGCCCCGCGATGAACGCCGGCGGAGCGTCGTCCACCGACCACCAGGGGTCCCGCCCGTCCTCGTGTTTGGCCGTGAGCCGCCGGACGAGGGCCTCCACCCACGCCGGGTCGTCGTGGACGATCAGCCGCCCGTAGACGTGGGCGGTGATGTAGTTCCAGGTCGGCACCACCCGGCCGTGCTCCGCGGTGGACTGGTACCAGACCGGGGAGACGTACGCGTCCGCGCCCCGCACGATGACCAGCGACTCGCCGCGGGCCGGCACCTTCCATTGATCGTTGTTGCGCGCCAGGTGGCCAAGCAGCGCACCATGCTCGCCGGCCGTGGGATCGTACACGAACGGCAGCAGCGTCGCGAGCAGTCCCTGCGACGTGCTGGTGATCAGGTCAGCGGCGCCGTGCCTGGTGAGCAGCTCGCTCACCAGGGCATCGTCGGCTGCGAAATGCGCGGGTATGTACATGGGCTCCTCCGCTGACCAGCCTTCCCGCAAACCGGCCAGCGATCACCCGAAGATCAGCGGTAAGACTCGGCCGGGCCGGGGAACGTCCCCGCCACCACGTCGCGTGCGTACGCCGAGGCGGCCTCACGCAACACCGAGGATACGTCCGCGTACTGGCGGACGAACTTCGGCGTCCGGGGGGACAGGCCCGCCATGTCCTGCCACACCAGCACCTGGGCGTCGCAGTCCGGGCCGGCCCCAATGCCGATCGTGGGGATGGACAGTGCGGAGGTCACCCGCGCCGCGAGCGCCGTGGGCACGCACTCCAGCACCACGGCGAACGCGCCCGCCGCCTCCAGGGTCTTGGCGTCCTGCAGCAGCCGCTCACCGTCCTCACCGCGGCCCTGCACCCGGTACCCGCCGAACGCGTGCACCGACTGCGGGGTCAGCCCGAGATGGGCCATGACCGGGATGCCGGCCGCCACCAGCTCCTCGACCTGGTGCGCGACCCGCTCGCCGCCCTCCAGCTTGACCGCGTGCGCCCCCGACTCCTTCAGGAAGCGGATCGCGGCGGCCAGTGCATCCCCGGCTGACGCCTGGTAGGAGCCGAACGGCAGGTCGGCCACGACCATGGCCCGGCTGGTGCCCCGGACCACGGCGGCGGTCAGCGGGACCAGCTCGTCCAGGGTGACCGGGATCGTCGTGTCGTGACCGAACACCACCATCGCCGCCGAATCGCCGACGAGCAGCACCGGGATGCCGGCCTCGTCGAAGATGTGCGCCGACAGCGCGTCGTAGGCGGTGAGCATCGGCCATTTCTCGCCGCGTGCCTTGGCGGCGGCGATGTCCCGGACGGTGATCCGCCGCCCGGTGGCGCCGCCGTACAGCGGCTCGGGTGCGGCGGTACGGCCGGCCTCGGTGGTGCGGGGCGGCTGGGTGGTTTGGCCGGGCTGCGGGCTGCCCGTCTGCCGGGCCGGGACTGCTGCCGTGGTCCGCTCTTCGGTAGCGGCCGCGCGTGGTCCTTCTGCCTGCGGATTCATCACTGAACCTCCAGTCTCGAGGCGCCCCAGTGGCGTCCCCGGACACTCTGATCATGACATGCGTCGTGCACGGAAGAAACCTTTTCGATACGTCCGTGTTACCGGGATTTCGGTCGGCGTATTAGGGGATTTCGGCCGGGGTTTTACGGGGATTTCGGCCGTGGTGTTAGGGGATTTCGGCCGGGGTGTTACGGGAGTCCGGCTGGGCGCTCGGCTGGGTCACCGGCCTGGCCGCCCGGCCGGTCCAGGACCGCGTGGCGTCCTGGGTGCCGAGCGCGGGCTGAGACACTAGGCAGTCGGATCAGCGTGCGGAGGCGGTCATGAGCTCAGAAGCGGAGCGCGACGATGTGGGACGTGAGACGGCGCACTTCAGGGCAGCGCACTCCGGGGCAGCGCACTCCGGGGCGGCGCACTCCGGGGCGGCGCACTCCGGGGCGGCGCACTCCGGGGCGGCCTACGCCGGGGCAGCGGACATCGAGGCGGCGGACGCGCTGGTCGAAAGCTTCCAGCGCCGCGGCGGCCAGCCCGGAATCGCCTACGGCATCGTGGCCGGCGGCCGCCTCGTGCACGCCGGCGGATTCGGGCAGCGCCGGGCCGGTGCAGACGGGGCTGGCGAGGTACCTGACGCCGCTACGGTGTTCCGGATCGCGTCGATGACGAAGAGCTTCACCGCCGCGGCGGTGCTGGCCTTGCGCGACGAGGGCGCCCTGCGCCTGGATGACCTGGCCGAAGACTACGTCCCGGAGCTCCGGGGCTGGTCCTCGGTCACCCCGGACGCGCAGCGGGTCCGGCTCCGCCATCTGCTCACCATGACCGCCGGGTTCCCGACCGACGACCCCTGGGGGGACCGCCAGCAGGGCTTGCCGCTCCCGGAGTTTTCTGAGTTCCTGTCCGGCGGGGTCAGCTTCGCCTGGGCCCCGGGCACCCGGTTCGAGTACTCCAACCTCGGCTACGCGATCCTCGGCCGGGTCATCTCCGCGGTCTGCGGTACCTCCTATCCGGACTTCGTCCGGTCCCGGGTGCTCGGCCCGCTGGGTATGGCGCACACCGGTTTCGAGGCGGCCGACGTCGACCCGGGGGAACTGGCCGGCGGATACCGGCGCGACCACGGCCTCTGGGCGGAGATCAGCCCGGCCCCGTGCGGCGCGTTCGCCCCCATGGGCGGGGTGTTCAGCTGCGTGCAGGACCTCGCGACCTGGGTCGCGGGTTTCGCCGCCGCCTTCCCGCCCGGCCCCGAGGAGACCGGTGGCCCGCACCCGCTGTCCCGCGCGAGCCGCCGCGAGATGCAGCTTCCGCAGGTGGCTACCGGGCTGCGGATGCCCGTGCCGGTCCCGGGCAGCACGGCGACCGGCAGCTACGGGTTCGGGCTGTTCATCGAGGACGACCCGGCCTGGGGCCGGATCGTGCAGCACAGCGGCGGCTACCCGGGCTTCGGCAGCAACATGCGCTGGCACCCGGCCACCGGGCTCGGCGTGATCGTCCTGGGCAACAGCACGTACGCGCCGGTCGGGCCGTTCGCGGTCCGGCTGCTCAGCACCGTGCTCCGGCAGCACACGCGGCGGGCCGCGCCGGGCCGGGCCGCGCACCTGGACGGCGCCCTGCCCGCCGAGCGGGCCCTGGCGCTGGCCCCGGCCGGCGCATGGCCGGAGACGGTGGCCGCCCGGGATGAGGTGTCCCGGCTGATGCAGTCCTGGGACGACGCGGCGGCGGCGCAGCTGTTTTCCGAGAACGTCGCCCTCGACGAGCCGTACCCGGACCGGCGGGAGAAGATCCGGCTGATCCGCGAGCGCCTGGGCGAGTTCCGCGATGATCCCGGCCGTCCCCCCGAGTCGGACACGCCCGCGCACTGCCGCTGGTGGGTGGCCGGGGACCGCGGCACAGCACAGGTCGAGATCCGTCTTAATCCGGAACGATCCCCCCGTGTGCAGTCACTGATCCTCGCGGTTCCCCCGGCCGCGAGTTCGCCGCTCCAGTCGATGCTAGAGCAGATCATCACGCTGATGAACGACGGCGCCATGTCCTGGCCGGGGGCGGCGCCGACCGCCCCGTCCCTGGACCATGCGCTGGTCCTGCGCCGCCTGCGGGCGGCGGGCGCCTGGGCCGGCCCGTGCCGGGCCGGCGTTTACCGGGCGGGGGACGGCGAATCGACCGTCACCGTCGAGCTCGAGGGCCAGTTCGCCCGGCTGATCCTCGCCGTGGCGGTCGACCGGGCCGGGGGAGCGCTGCAGCAAGCCGACGTCATGCTCGGGTCGTGACGAGCCCGGAACCGGCGCAGCCTCAGTGTGTGTCGTGCCGACCGGTATTCGTTAACTAAGCGCAACTGGAAGGTCGCGGAAAAAATATGAGGCGACCAAGGAATGTATTCCGATACGGTCCTGTTCCGTATCGATAGCGCGGGTCGACGGCGCGAGGCCGGACCGGGGCCGGAGTCACCAGCCCAGCGGGCCCTACCGGCGGGAACGACCGCACCGCGCGTGATCTTCCCGCTGAAGCAGGCCTACGCAGCCCTGCCGTAAGCGGGACCGTTCGTTGTTCTTCGTCCAGCTTGCGAAAGGCACCATGGACAGCCAAACGATTTACCGACGGCGCTGGGGCATCCTCAGCGTCCTCATCGTCAGCCTTCTCGCCATCGTCATCGACAACACCGTGCTCAACGTCGCCCTG
>Ga0187859_10001107_pt1 | contig 17403 bp, 19 predicted proteins | sample June2016WEW_10_1_2_FD_133019 | JGI IMG/M metagenome (GOLD analysis project Ga0187859, IMG submission 133019) | Peatland microbial communities from SPRUCE experiment site at the Marcell Experimental Forest, Minnesota, USA - June2016WEW_10_10 | ecosystem: Environmental > Terrestrial > Soil >...
CAACGATTTTTGCAAAGCGCGCGCGGGCCATCGGCGGTCGCGCGCGGCGATGGTCCCATCGTCTAGTGGTTAGGACACCGGCCTCTCACGTCGGGAACGCGGGTTCGACTCCCGCTGGGATCATTCAAGTAAAAAGCCTGGAAAGCTGGCCCGGATCGACCTCCTGCCGCCGGCGTTAACATTATGCTGGCAGCGTGTTTGGACCCCCCTATCTTTGTCCACGGAAATAGCGTACTCTCACTATCTAACGCTCGGATTGTTCCTTTCTCTAAGCCCGGGAATTGGCCCGGGTTTTCGATACGAGAGCTTCCCGGCAAATACTTACGGAGGGCAAAAATGCCCAGCAAATTGTACGTAGGCAATCTGGCCTACTCGGTCTCCAACAGCGACCTGGAAGAACTGTTTTCACAAGCAGGCCAGGTTCAGAGTGTGGCGGTAATCACGGATAAATTTTCCGGCCAATCGAAGGGCTTCGGCTTCGTCGAGATGGCGAATGCGGAAGATGCTTCCAAGGCAATACAGACCCTGAATGATACGGATCTGAAGGGCAGGAACATCAAGGTTAGCGAGGCCAAGCCCCGCGAATCGAGCTTCGGTGGCGGCGGCGGTGGCGGTGGCAACCGGCGCGGCGGTGGCGAGAATCGCGGCGGCGGAGGCGGCGGCCGCTGGTAAATTAGTCTGAGACTGGGCGGGCACGCGATGCCCGCTCAGTCGTTTTTCGGGTCGCGGGGACTCCGAGTCCCGCTGCCTCTGCAGTTTTTCAGTCTTTCGACTGTCTTCGAGCTCCCGTCCTGGGAGACGACAGGCATTCGTACGTCGCACGAGGAGGCCCGGTGCCCAGAATATATGTAGGAAATCTCGCCGAGTCGGTCACGCGCGATTCGCTGCGGTCGCTGTTCTCCAAAATCGGCCAGGTAGGCGGCGCGTTGGTGATCACCGATAAGCTCACCGGCAAATCCAGGGGATTCGGCTTCGTGGAAATGATCGAAGTTGACGACGCGGTTAACGCGGCCGTCTACTTCAGCGGCGTCGAACTCGAGGGCCGCAAGATTCACGTCGATCCATATCGTCCGCAGGAACCCGGCGCTCAAAAATATCGCGGCGAGCGCAAGCGCCGCGCTCCCGCCAAGCGCAAGGCCAGCAACGGCGCCGCATAGCCGGCTCAGAGCGTCGGTGCGAGCTGAACAGTGAAACACTGAAAAAACGAAAAGTGAAAAAGGGAAAAGATGAAAAATTCAATCGGGAGACGATATGCGCGATGAAGGGTTGACGCCGTGGAGAACGCACGACTGGAAGATCCGCACCATCGAATCGATTGCTCCAGGAGGCGGTTCCCGGCTCGCCTTTACCTGCAGGAGTTGCGGCAGGATATTCAATCAAACGACGATCAACAGCCGCACCTGGGCGGTTGATGCGAGCGGCGTTGCGCTGTCCGATACTGTCACTACGCGATGGCTCGCGGAAAGCTGCCTGCATCGCCCGGCCGACGGCGACGAAGACGACCGCAAGCAATTCAAGAACGGCCCGGCCTTCCAAAGTTAGGCTATTTTTCCGAACGATGCCGCGGTTGAAATTGACCATCCGGGCAGTCGCCCTCGGAGCGCTGATTTCATGTGCGATCGCTGCTTCCGCCGCCCCCGGTGCGATGGCGGATTCAGCGGTTGCGCCCGATGCCATCGGCTCGGTGAAATCCGTCGTCGATCAGACCTTCGTCGTTTTCAAGGACAATACTATTGCGCCCGCGCAGCGGGAGCAGAAACTTCGCGCGATTGCCGAGAGCCACTTCGATTTTCAGGAGATGGCGCAATCGGCGATCGGTTATCATTGGCGCACTTTCACGCCCGCGCAGAAGAGCGAGTTTGTGCCGTTGTTCACCGCGTTCGTCGAGGACGCGTATTTGTCGCGGATCGAATCGTATTCGGTCGAGAAGGTGAACGAGCAGATAAAATCCTCGGTCATTCAATTCACCCGCCAGTCGATCGACAGCGACAGCCCCGACTACGCCGAGGTCTTCAGCACCGTCGTGCTGCAAGACCAGAAGGATCCGATTCCCGTCAACTACCTGATGCGCCGCGACGCAAATGAGTGGAAGATTTACGACATCACGATTGACGCGATCAGCGTAATCGCCAACTACCGCAACCAGTTCAATCGCGTGCTGAACAACGACGGCTACGACAAACTCGTCAGCATCATCCGCCAGAAGACCGCGGGCCTCCAGCAAAAATAGCAGACCGTCACAAGCCCGCCGCGACCAGCTAGCCGCGCATCGGCGCGGGCATCGGCATCGATGCCGGCTATCGCGACCCCGGTCGTGATCGCGACACGTATCCGTAGTCTCCATCGACAGTAGTTTCATCGGGTGGGTCGGGGCCGGCCGCCGAAAGTCTTTCAACCGAGCGAGCCCGAACCAGGTGAAACTGCCTGATCATCGCCGGCCTATCCGCAACATTTCAAGAATAACTTCTAGTTGATAATCCGATTCGAAGGCGTTGGTTCTCTTTAGAACATCGCCGGAGATTTTCCGCTTGAGCTTTTGCAGCCCGCGGAATGGAATACGTTTGTGCGGTTCTGATAACCGCTGCTGATGAAGGGAGGAATGTGTCGATGCGCTTCAACAAGTCGTTTACGCGGTTCGTCGCGTGTTTAAGTTTTTCGCTGTTGTTTCTGATCGCAGCGCTTGCGCGGCCGGCGCTGGCGCAATCGGATAACGATGCGTCCCGAGACAGCCGGACAGCAGTAAGTGAACTTTCTATCTCGCCCACGACGCTGACCTTCAGCGTCAACCTCGACAAAGCGACCACCGAGACCAAACATTTCACCCTAACGAACACCGGAAGGGCGGGTTTGTCCGTAACCGTCAAGGCGCCGGCGGGAACGTACCCCGGCGATTACACAATCTCCGGTCCGGGGCTCACTGTTACGGGCGGAACGATCCCGATCCCGGGCAAAGTAAAGGACAGCAAAGCCAACATTGTCGAGGTCGATGTCACCTTCGCTCCGCACGAAGCGGGCAAGAAGTTGGACGCGACAATTCTGATCACTAACAACGGGACCAAGGGCAAGCCGTCGGAGACCATCAAGCTCAACGGCAGCGCGAGCCAGAAGAAGCCGACCCCGACGGCAACCGCAACAGCCACCGCGACCGCGACGGCAACTGCGACGGCGACGGCAACCCCGACCGCGACGGCAACGCCGGCGCCGACCGCAACCCCCGTCGTGGTTTCGACCAGCCCACCGATCACAGGTTGCGGAGGCCAGGGGGTGCCGCTTAATCAGCACATCACGGTGACTTTCAATGAGGCGATGCTTGCTTCGACCATCAATACCTCGACCTTTGTGGTGACAATTCCGCCCAGCACAACTCCCATAAGCGGAACCGTGACCTACGACGCGACAAACGATACCGCGATCTTCACGCCCACCAGCGTACTCACGGCTGGCACCACATATGAGGTAACGATTACCACCGGGGCCGAGAGCGCCGGCGGAACTCCACTGGCAAGTAATTTTGTATTTACTTTCACAACCAGCGCGAGCTCAGACACGACCGACCCAACTGTCATCTCGACAAATCCGGCTGATGGCGCCCTCAATGTGCCTACCAACCAGAAAATCACCGCAACCTTCAGTCAGGGGATGGACTCTACAACCATTAATGGGTCGACGTTTACGCTCACGAGTCCTGGCCCAACGTCGGTTAGCGGTACGGTGACCTATTCCACCATCGGCACAACCGCGACGTTTACACCGGCCAGTGCTCTAGTGGCCAACACGCAGTATGTTGCGACGATTACAACCGGCGCCACGGACCTCGCAGGAAACCCGTTGGCGATCGCGTTCATTTGGACCTTCAAAACAGGTTCCGGGCCGGACACCATCGCGCCCACCATAACTCTCACGGCCCCTGCCAGCGAGGCAACGGCGGTGCCCCCTAACGCGTCTGTCAATGCAACATTCAGCAAGGCGATGAACCCTGCAACGCTCAATGCAACAACTGTTACCCTGGTTGATGAGACCGCCTCGACTCCTGTAACCGGGAAAATCACTTATAATGCGACAAATTGGATCGTGACGTTTACTCCCACCAGCGCTCTCACGGCCGGTGATTCATTCACCGCCACGGTCACGACCGGGGCCAAAGATCTGGAAGGCAATGCGCTGGCAGCAGGCTCCGTCCCGAACCCGTGGAGCTTTACCGCCGGTTCAACGCCGGGTCTTGCGTCGATAGATCTTGGAGCGGCCGCTGGTTTCGAGGTGTTCGCTCGATCCACGGTTACTAACACCGGCTTTACCGTGATCGACGGGGATCTTGGTTTGACGCCAAGCACACTCAGCTCTGTGACTGGATTCCCGCCTGGAATAGTGAACGGGTCGATCTATACTGCCACTGATCCGCAAGCGATTGCGGGGCTGTCCTCCTTGCTGACCGCGTACCTCGCCGCCACCCCCGCCTCGCTGCCGGGGGCAGCTAGTGTGAACGAAAACCTGGCCGGACTTACTGTTTACCCCGGCCTCTATACAAACGTGGCGGGCACGCTCGAGATAACGGGGGGGAATCTCACGCTTGACGCCCAAGGTGACGCGAATGCTGTATGGGTCTTCCAGATGGCGGCCACCCTCACCCTGACCACCCCCACCTGCGAGGTTATCCTGGCCAATGGCGCGCAGGCAGCCAACGTCTTTTGGCAGGTTGGCAGTTCAGCGACTATCGGAGTGGGCTGTGCGATGGTAGGAAACATACTGGCTGACACGTCGATCACGCTGGGCGACGGCGCATCGCTGGACGGCAGAGCGCTGGCAGGTGCCGTTGTTTCCAGTGGCGCAGTTACACTGGATGACAATGCCGTTTCCGCGGCTGGCGCTTGTAGTCAATAGATGCTCGCCGTAAAGCGGGCGACAAGCGCCGAACTACGGCTGGGATGCTGGGCTCTGCGGTGATGCCATGAAAAACCGGACCGCTCCGGTTAGCCGCCGAGTTTCTTCAGCCGCGCGTCGTCGTGCGACCTGCTCGCGCTCGCATCGACGACCTGCTCGGACGCCACAAGACGGACACGCTTAGCGCGGCCATCGCGAAGTGACGCCAGCCGCGCATCGCCGGCCGTTCTTGGTGATCAGGACCGAGCCGCTTTTGGACATCTCCTTGACGTAGCGGCTGAACCGCGTCTTGACCTCGCGAATGTTCTCGACTCTCATAGAGTCACCCTCGTGCCGCCGATGACAAGCTGGTTGCCATGAACATCTATGACCTTCAGACTCCGGCACTGCTCGCAGATGCCGACGCCCTCGAACATAATCTCAAGACCATGGCGGCCGCCGTCCCTGGGCCGCGGCTGCGCCCGCACGTCAAGGCCCACAAATGTACCGCGCTTGCCAAAATGCAGGCGCGCGTCGGCCATAAGAGCTTCACCTGCGCCACCATCCGCGAGATCGAAGGGATGGCGGCGGCCGGACTGGGCGACGATCTCCTGCTCGCCAATGAAGTGCTCGATGCGCGCCGCCTGGCGGCCGTCAACGCACGCGTCACGCTTGCCGTCGATTCCGCGCCCACTATTCTCGCCGCCGCCCAGGCCGGGATAAAGGAAGTTCTCATCGACATAAACGTCGGCTTGCCGCGATGCGGTTGTGCGCCTGGCGATGCGGGCCGGCTCGCGGACCTGGCGCGCGGCAAAGGTCTCAAAGTCCGCGGTGTGATGGGCTACGAAGGACACGTTGTGGGCCTCGACGATCGAACGACTCGCCTGACCCTGACTGCGGACGCAATGGAATTACTGCTTCAAGGCCACCGGGCCGCTGGCGGCGACATAGTATCGGCGGGAGGCACCGGGACTTACGACATCAACGTCTGGGCAAACGAAATCCAGGCCGGCTCCTACGTTCTGATGGACACTACTTACGCCAAACTGGGCCTGCCCTTTCGTCAGGGGCTCACCGTGCTGGCCACGGTCATCTCCGTCTCATCGTCATACGCGGTAGGGGATTGCGGGTTGAAGGCGCTTGGAATGGATCATGGCAACCCGTCGATCGCCGGCGGTCATCAAGTGTTGTTCGTATCCGACGAGCACGTCACTTTCGTGCCTGCTTCACCGCTCAAACCGGGCGACAGGATTCGCGTGATGCCGGCGCATATCGATCCGACCATCGCCTATCACGAGCGGATGCGTCTGGTCCGCGGCGAAGAGATCCTCGAAACCTGGCCGATCGATCTCCGCGGCTGGTAGGGCCGTTGCCGTTCGTGGCGTTGTTGGATGCACAGGCGGCACGAGGAGTATCTATGCGAAGGCGAATTTGGCGGGCGCTGTGGGTAGCCGGGTTGCTGTTGGGATTTTCGCCAGCGGCGTGGGCTCAACCGGCTGGGCCTTTTGGGCCTGGACGGCCGCTGCCGCCATATCCGCTGCGGAGCCGCGCAGCACCTGCGCCTAAGCAGGGCGGCGAGGCACCCAGACCGCGTCGGACAGGGTCGGTCGCAGGTGTGCAGCTTCTCGCGCCAAATGTGGGTTGGGCAACGAACGGGCCGCAGCTTATGTGGACCTCCAGCGGTGGGACCGAATGGGAGGACATCACTCCCCCCGGTCCAAAGGATGGGTGGATCTCTGGGATTTTCTTTCTCGACACCAACCGGGGCTGGGTACTGTTCGCGCACGGAGAACCGGATATTCCTGGCGGGTTGCAGTTCGATCTGGCCTCCACGGACAACGCCGGAGCCAGCTGGTCGATGAGGCACGTGACAGTCCCGGATAGGAGATACGCGGGGTCCGATATTCTGCATGGTGGGAGCCTGGCCTTTGCGGACTCGGTTCACGGCTGGCTGGGCCTGGGGGCAGGATTGAGCGCAGCTTCTCGGGGCACGGGCGTGCTGCTGGCGACCGAGGACGGAGGTGAAACCTGGAAGTTGGCAACAGCTACCGGATGGGACACGCACGATGAAATTGGCCCGATGCTGATGCTGACGCCGAAACAGGGATGGATGGTGAGCGGCGGAGCCAATGACGAACTCCTTGTCACCCGCGACGGCGGCAGAACCTGGCAGAGTATCGAGCTCGAATCACCGGTGAAAACCGATCTAATGCGGCAATACGACCGAAACTTGGAGCAGTTCGAGCGCTCGATCGCTGGGACGAAGCTCGCAAGCATGCAACCACCGCAACACCCCTCCTCGTATGCTGCATACCGCCTTCCCACATTCAACGATCCCAAGCACGGCTATGTCTGCGTTACCTATCCTGGAGTGGTGGTGTTATTCGCCACCGAGGACGGCGGAGTCACCTGGAAGCCGGACAGGGTATTGACCGGATTGCACGATCACGAGCAAGACACGACGGTGGTGTCCGCCGTGGCCGACTCGACCTGGTTCACTGGCAGAGTTCCAAAAAACGGTATGCCTCAGCTGACCAAGCTCGGCCCGGGCGCCAGCGCTACCGATACCACGATGCCGGCTCCTGAGGAATCGGCGGTTAGGCGAATGAGTTTCGCCACGGTGAGCCAGGGCTGGGTCGTGACTAACGAGTCCAAATTACTGGCGACCAACGACGGCGGCGCGACCTGGACCGACATCACGCCATAGCTGGCCGCAGCCGGCAACCCCTTAGCCCGCAGTCCGCATGAGCCACCGCCGATGGCGCCACATATAAATGATCAGGAACGGTCCGAAGCTCAGCGAGAATAGATTGATCATGACTTCGACCGCCATCGCTCCGTCAATCGACGCATACTTGCCGTTTTCGAGATTGTACAGCGTGTCGAGCAGCCCGAGGTAAACGAACGAGCTGCCCGCGACGAGTCCCCACAACAGCGCGCGCGGGTCCCGCCGCGCCAGCATCAACGCGGAGGCCACCGCCGCAAAAGCAAGCCACGCATCGCCGGCCGGAAACGCGCGTTCGAAAGCAAGGTAGCCGCCCTCGCTGCTGCTCTGCACCGCGCCCGAGGTGAAGAAAGTCACCCAGTACAGCACAGTGGCGCCGGCGCTTATCCAGAGCATCACCGTTACCGTGCGCAATGCCGCCGGCGCATCAGCCGCTGTCTCACTCGTGTCGTTCAGCAAGCGATCCAGTGCCTCATGAATTCTCGCCCCGTCGCGCCGAGGCGAGCGGCGGCTGGGACTCCAGCTCCACCCGGGTCGATTCGAGAAACCGGCTCAGCATGTTGAAATAGCTGCAGCACAGGATGAGCTCGGTGGCCTGGCGCACGCCGTAGCGGTCCATGATTGCGCCAAGCGCCTCGTCGCTCAGCCGCACGTCGCGGCTGATCTCGTCGGCGACGCGGCACAGCAGGTTTCCCTCGGCATCGAGTCCCGTGACGGCGCCGTCCACCCCGATCGCGGCGATCTCGTTGTCGCTCACGCCGACGCTCTTCGCGACCGCTACGTGTTGCGTCCATTCGTAGTTCGATCGCGTAACGTGCGCGACGCGCAGCACCGCGATCTCGCGCTTGCGCTTGTCGAACTCACTGCGCAGCAGAATCGACATCGCGAAGTTGATGATCGGCTCGAAGCTCGCCGGCGCGTTCGCCATCATTCGGAACACGTTCAGCGGCGGAAGCTTGCCCAGCGTCGCCGCGATTTCCGGCGTGAGCTGTGCCTGATCGGGCAGCGGAATCCTCACAGTCATAAGCAGTTTACCTCAGGTTAATTTTTTACCCCGACCCGCACCCGGTTTCCTACCCTGTTAACTGTCGCTGCGTAATTATAATTAAGGACAGTTGATGCGGATATTGAAAGGGCGTTGCTGCGATCGGGTCTTTTGCCCCGCGGCGCGGCGAAGTGAGGTTGCGCGATGATTTTGAAAGTTGCCCGTCTCGGATTTCCGTCGCTGAGGACCCAAGCCGGCCCGGTGCCGGCCGATCGGATCAAAAGCAAAGAGTTTCAGCGCCTGATCGACGACATGATCGAGACGATGTACGGGTACAACGGCGTCGGGCTGGCCGCTCCGCAGGTCCATCTTCCCATTCAGCTTGCGGTGCTCGAAGTCCACGACCATCCGCGCTATCCCGACATGCCCGAAGTGCCGCTTACGGTGCTGATCAACCCCGTGGTGGCGATTCTCGACATGACGTTGGTCGAAGAGTGGGAGGGATGCCTGAGCGTGCCGGATCTTCGTGGGCGGGTGCCGCGATTCAAGCAGCTGCGGGTGACGGCGCTCGGGCGCGATGCGCAGCCGGTCGAGATTGTCGCGTCGGATTTCCACGCGCGGGTGATACAGCATGAGACCGATCACCTGAAGGGCGAAGTTTACCTCGACCGGATGCCGGACATGCGGTCGCTGGGGTTTCTCCAGGAATGGCAGCGCTTCATGCTGAAGCCGGAGCACGAGGAGTGAGAGCGCGCTGGTGCCTGACTACTTGGCGGGCGCAGCAATCTCTGGCATCTTGCCGGTGGCCTTGAACGACGCGATCGCCTTGCGCATCTCTTCGTTCTGTGCGGCGAGAATGTTCTGTTCGCCCTGGACTTTCGCGAGCTCGGCTTTCAGTTGCTCGTTTTCACTTTGAAGCTTGAGCAGCTCGGCGTTGAGCTGCGAGGTCTGCTGGGTCTGCTCCTCGATGCGCGTGCGATAACTGCTCGAATAGAGAAAAAACAGCAGCGCTGCGACTATCGCGACGATCAATCCGCCTGTGAGCAATCGTCCCATCTATGCACCCCTTCCTCTGGAGTCACCAGCCAATTTTTTTGCAACCGCGCGCATCGGACAGATTAGCCGATCGGCGCGCGAAAAAAACTGAATTGACTTCCCTGCCCAGCCGTCCCTAAAATGCCGAGGATCGCACTTCTGGCCGGGCGCCATTTGTACTCCATCGAGAATTATGCACGATACCCCGGCGCCGATGAACGTGGGGGGCGCTGAATTTCGCGCGCCGGCCAGAGCAGGCTTTTTTGCATGATAGAGGTCCAGGAACTAACCAAGTACTTCGGCGCCACGCTGGCCGTAAACGACGTTTCGTTCAAGGTCGAGAAGGGCGAGATCATCGGGTTGCTGGGCCCCAACGGCTCGGGCAAGACCACGATCATGCGAATCTTGACAGGATTTTTCCCGGCTACCTCGGGACGCGCGCTGATCGGCGGCCTCGATGTCGCCGAACATTCGCTCGAAACGCGCCGCCGCGTCGGCTACCTGCCGGAAAACATGGTGCTGTATCCCGACCTCAGCGTCGATGCGCTGCTCGAGTTCGGCGCCCGGGTGCGCGAGATCGATCCCCGCACGACCCGCGATCGAATCGAATATTCGCTCGAGACCTGCGGGCTCAAGGACGTGCGGCGCAAGCTTATCGGCAAGCTCTCGAAGGGCTACCGGCAGCGCGTGGGAATCGCGCAGGCAATCCTCAGCGATCCCGAGGTGCTGATTCTCGACGAGCCGACGGTCGGACTCGATCCGCGCCAGGTGGTCGAAATCCGCGACCTGATACGTTCGCTGGCCGGACACTCGACGGTGCTGCTCTCCACGCACATACTGCCCGAGGTCAACATGACCTGCCGCCGCGTCGTAATTATCGACCGCGGACGAATCGTAGCGCAGGACACGCCCGAGCGCCTCACGGCGAAACTGCAGGGAACCGACCAGACGATGATCACGGTCGGCGGTCCGTCGCCGGCGGTGCGCGAGGCTTTGACGGCCGTCAAGTTCGTCGAGCGGCTCGAGGATCGTCCGGTCGAAGCCGGCGCGACGGGAGTGTGCTCATTCGTCGCGTACTCCAGCGGCCACGGCGACGAAGTCCGCGCGGCGCTCGCCGCTTGCGTCGTGCAGCACGGATGGAATCTGCTCGAAGTCAAGCCGATGGCGCTCAGTCTCGAGGATCTGTTCATGCGGCTGGTCACCAGGGAGGAGCGGGTTTAGCTGCACCGCGCGCGAAGTTCAATGTGCATTGAGATTGAGGTAGTCGCATTCGATGTCTAACGCTGCAGACACGCTGGAAGTTGCCGGAGCGGCCACCGAGTCGCGACGCGCCGCGATCCGCGCCGCGGGAACCGGCTTTTCAGTGGGCAGGATGCTCGCGGTGACGCGCAAGGAATTGCGCTCGTACTTCGCCTTTCCCCTGGTCTATGTGCTGTCGGGCGTGTTCCTGGTTTTGGCGGGATACTATGCGTACACCGACCTGGTTTTTTTCGTCACGATCGCGTTCGCCCGCGATATCATGCAGAACTACTGGCAGTTGCTGCTCTCGGATATCCGGCTATGCCTGCTGCTGACGCTGCCGTTCATCACGATGCGGCTGTTCGCCGAGGAGCGCAAACTCGGCACGATCGAGTTGCTATACACCTATCCGCTGCGCGACGGTGAAATACTGGGCGGCAAGTACCTCGCGTCGGTCGCGATCTTCATCATGATGCTGGCGCTGACGACGCTCTACCCGGTTTACATTTACAGCATCCACTGGTTTCCGCTGTTTCCGCTTTTCGCGGGCTACCTCGGCCTGTTGCTGATGGGATGCGCATTTATCGCGTGCGGCGTGTTCATTTCGTCGCTGTGCGAGAGCCAGGTGATGGCGGGGATGGGCACGATCACGCTGCTGCTGTTCTTCTGGATTCTCAACTGGAACGAGGCGGCGTTCACCAACTCGTGGCTCGAAGTGCTGCGCGCGTTCTCGTTGTTCGATCAGTTCGGCAGCTTCGCCAAGGGCGTGATCGACCTCGATCACGTTACTTACTTCGTCTTTTTCATCGTCTTTTTCCTGTTTCTCACGCAGCGCTCGATGGAGGCACGCAAGTGGACCGGCCGGCGCTGAAAAATTCTCCCGCGGCCGAGCGCCGATCGATCTGGATGAACTACGCGGTGCTGTTTTACACCGTGATCGCATTCGGCGCCGTGCTGATAGTCGCCAATGCGATAATTTCCACCCCCAACATCCGCTGGGACCTGACCCCGGAGAAACGATATTCGCTCTCGGATTTCGACAAGCGCGTGCTGGGCGACCTGACGCACAACGTCAAAGTGATGGCGTTTGTGCGCACCGAGGATCCCGCCTACCTCGAACTCGCGGATTTGCTGTTCCAGGCGGCCGCGTTCACGCCGCAACTGACCTACCAGGTGATCGACGTCAACAAGGCGCCCGGGCTGGCGCGCGAGTACGGCGTTTCGAGTTACGGCGAGGTGATCGTGGAATCGCAGGGGCGGCGCCGCGACTTCGACAACGCGCGCTCCGACGAGCTGATCCCGGCGATCCTGCAAGTCTCCACCGCCGCCAACAAGCACATCTATTTCACCATCGGGCACGGCGAGCGCGACCTGTTCGATTCCGATCGCAGCCTGGGCTACTCGCAATGGCGCGCGCTGCTCGAGCAGAACAACTATCAGATCGACAACGTGTCGCTGTACGCCAGCGGCGTGCCCGACGACGCCAAGGTGGTCGTGTCGCTTGGGCCGCGCAAGGATTTTCTGCCCGAAGAATTGGCGGCGCTGGCCAGGTACCTCGGTCACGGTGGACATTACATCGCGGTGATCGATCCCTTTGGGTCGCAGGCGCTGGTCGAGTTCCTGAAAAAGTACTACCTCGATTTTATTCCGCAGGTCGTCGTCGATCCCGCGTACCGCCTGACCGCGGGCGAAATCCTCACCACCCAGATTCCGCTGCGCTCGGAAGTAAATCCGATGAGCCGTGCGATGTCCGCGCCGGCGGTCTTCTCTTTGGGGCGCGGCGTGATGATAACCGGCGCGGTCGGCGCCATCGCGCCCGATGACTTGCGGCTCGCGCAGGAGGACAAGTTCCTCTCGTCCTCGCATGAGAGCTGGGGGTCCAACGACCCCAATGCATTGACGACCGGAATCACCGAGTACCAGGCGGGTCGCGATATCAAGGGGCCGATTCCGGTGGCCTCCGAAATTGACTTCGCCCCGGCCTCGAATCCGCACATCCCGGTAACCCAGATGACGCGGCTGGTGGGGATCGGCAGTTCGGCCTTCGCCTCGAACCAGTTTATCGAGATGCTGGGTAATCGCGACCTGGCGGTGAGCCTGATCAACGAGTTGGCCGGCGATGAGATGCTGATCGCGAGCCGCGAACGGGTCAACAAAAGCGAAACCGCCGCCTTCTATATCAGCGATCAAGAGGCGCGTCACATGCTGTTTTTTGGATCGGTTCTCGAACCGGCCATCCTGTTCCTGATCGCAATCACGGTCATGGTGCGCCGGAGGTTTTTTGCGTGAGAGCGCGTCCCGCAATCCTCTACACGATCGCCTTCTTTATCCTGCTGCCGATATATTTCTGGATTCAGCCGAGCATCAGGCCGGCGACCGCCCTGGAGCAGAAAGAAGAGAGCCTCCTGAAGCTCAGCGGCGGTATCGACGCGATTACCGTTTCCAGCGGAGCCGAATCGCTGCATTTCCAGAAGACCAAGGACGGCAAGCTCTACGAACTCGTCACGCCGCCGGGAAAATTCATCCCGCATGACCTGATGGACGCGGTCGCATCGCTGCTCATGAATGCGAAGTCAGTCGAAGTGGTCGCGGAGAATTCAAACGACCTCGCGCAGTTCGGCCTCGACCATCCCAAGTCCGTGATAACCGTCGAGGGCACCGGACAGCCGCAGCCGATCAAGCTCGCCTTCGGCAACGAAAACCCGACGCATACCGCAATCTACGCGCAGATCGAGGGAATCCCTAAAGTGTTTCTGCTCGGCGTGAATATCGAGTACTACCAGTCGCTGATGTTCCAGTGGATCGAGGGCAAGCAGGGCAAGAACGCCTAGCCCCGATTGCTCCCGTGGCCATACGGGCAGGGAAATCACTGATTGAATGCGGAACCCACCGTGGGTTCCGCACCTCCTTGGGCAGGGGTGACCCCTGCACCCGGTGAAAAGAAGACGCGAAAATCTGCGCAGCGCATCTTTTCGCGACTACGCGATGGGCAGACCCTGAGCACTCTTTTTTTGAGTCATCCTGAGCGAAGCGAAGGAACCCGGATCCGGGATTCTTCCCCTTCGGCAGCACTCAGGGCTTCGGCTCAATCACAGCAGCTTTCGCTCTAGAATGACACGGGCGGTGCGCGGCAGAGACCGCGCGACAACGGAGCGCGGCCTTAACCTTGGGTGCAGGGGTCACCCCTGCGCCGTTGGTCGGGTAGGCTGGATGATAATTTAGTTACTCTTGTTATCTCTTGTGTTGCTCTGATAGGCTCTAAACTTCCGATGGAAACCGATCGCCAATCCCGCTATCCGCAAGCTGCGTGGCCCTTCGATCTTCGGGTCTTCGCCGCGATGGCGGGGCTATGGGCGATGTGTCTGGTGCTCAGAGCGTTCGTTCATGTCGGCGAGATTGCCGTCGTCGATCCGATCGAGACTATTGTTGCCGGCATGCGATTCGACGGCGACGCCGCGCGCATGGTGCTGATCGTCGAGGCGGGAATATTCGGGGCGATCGCGATCGGGGTTTTTGGCCGTCGCCGATGGGGTCTGTTGCTCGCGCTTTGCTACATGGTCCAGGTCGTGATGAGCCATCTCGCGTTCTCGATCGCGTATCTGCCGATTCGATCGGAATGGATCAACGTGCGCGTGGTCGCGTCGGAGGGGCCGATGATGGTGCTGATCACGCTGTACCTTTGGATTCGCGCGTGCGATTTGATTTTCGATTCGCATTCGATCCCCGCCGATGCGCGCGTGCGGCAATCGTCGGGCACGAGTCGTCGGGCGGCGGTTGGTGCGGACTGCGGCGCCGGCGACGTCGGCGCGATGGCTGAATGAGTTTCTGATTGGTGGCGACGGCAGGAGTTGGTTTTCCCGCCGCTACGCCGATATTGAACAACTAGGATTTTCAATCCGCTCGATACGCTGAAAACCCAAAATACGCGGGGATCAGATACTTATCTTGTACGCGGGATTTCCGTACACTCTCGCGGTGACTGGGCGAATTCTCTTATCCATTTTCAATTCTCCCAACAGCTTCCCGCACGCTCCCGACTGAGGAGGATTCGCCCAGTAGTAAAAATGGAATTGGCCCTCTGCAACCGATTCCTTCAAACATCTATTAATGACGCTCGTTGGCGCGTCGCGAACGATTTCGAGATGAAACGCTTTCGACCTCGCCTTGTTAAACATCCAGTCCGACAGATCGGCTTTTTGGTATCCGGCACGCTCCAATGTTCTCGCGTTGTCCATTTAATTCACCTAGCCATTGTCCCCGACTCTGCAGAACCTAAATGTATCAAAAACCTACATCGAGTGGAAAGGCCTGCTGGTCTTCTGCAGGAATCCCAAGCCCGCTCCGACGCATTTTAAGCTTTCCCCAGCCTGAAGTTTAAAATGGTGGCCAGTAAGAAATTATATGGTGGCGACGGCAGGAGGTGGTCTATCCCGCCGCTACGAGATCACTGGAAGGCGGCTTTTCAGCTCCAGACCGCAATTCGCTGCAACTCCACGCGCATATCTTGATGCGTGTCATGTCTCTGACCGAACATTTCCACGACAAGATTCGTAGGAAGGACACCTTGCGGCACGTCTCCGTGAATGTCAGGCAGGTCCCATGGCTTATCATCGACATCGGTTATCGACTGATATGGGCTCGCTATGAGGAAAACTTTAACCCGAGCGACGACCGTCTTCCCATTGTCTTCAAATTCTCCGAGGAAGCAGCTCAGATTGTCCCCGCCGTAAATCTTCCCGTCCTTCAGGAACATGACGCCGTAGCCGGGTTTCGCGTCCGCGTCCAATCCTTCGTATCGCGCGATGTAGAACCCATCGAATCGTGTCGGCATTTTAGTCTCCTCAATTTCCCACAGGCTCTCGGTTGCGGATATCGAACTGCAAAGCGGGGTTTCGCCCTGCGATTTGCCAAGCTCAAGACACTTTTTGAACTTCGCCTTCAGAACGCGAAGCTGCTCCATCAGCCATCCAAGTTCCGCGCTTTTGATTTCGGCTATTTCCCCGGGGTCATCGTAGGCAGCACGAATGTACCATAACCGGCACGCGAAGATGATGAGTCAACGAAGCCCAACGGCGAGGGGAAATTGGTGGCGACGGTAGGAGTCGAACCTACGACACTGCGGATATGAGCCGCATGCTCTAGCCAACTGAGCTACGTCGCCACCGGGAACCGTCAAATCTAGCGTGAGCGCGCCAGCCGCGAAAGACCGCGCGCAATTAGTTCAGCGCAGCGGGATGCTGCGGCTCCTGACCGCGCGATGCCCGCGCTGGACCTGGTAGAGCACGCCCTCGGTGAACTCGACGCAGGTCAGCTTGCCGCCGTAAACCAGGCCGGTGTCGATGCCGAGTTTGTACGGCAGATCGATCATCACGCCGCGCATCGGAGTGTGGCCGAAGACCACCGTCGCGTCGATTTTGTGCGGACTGAAAATGAACTCCTGCCGAATCCACAGCAGGTCTTCGGGCTGCTGCTCCTCGAGCTGGCGGCTGGGCTCGATGCCGGCGTGGACGAAGAGGTAGGGCGGGCGCAGATAGCTGGTGGCCAGTCGGCTCATGAAGTCGAGGTGCGTGGCGGGCATCCGCGCGAAGGCATCCTCGAGGTCTTCCTCGCGCACGCCGTAGCTGTCGAGCGTCGCGACGCCGCCGTTGAACAGGAACGACTCGCCGTAATTTCCCGGCATGCCGAGAAACGACAGCATCATGTCCTCGTGATTGCCCTTCAGGAACACGCATTCCGCGTCGCCGCGTTCCAGCTCGAGGGCGAGCTCGACAACCTCGCGCGCCGACGGGCCGCGATCGACGTAGTCGCCGACGAATACCACCGTGTCGCCGGCGGCCGGCTTGATCGACTTGAGAATCGCGTCCAGTTCATTGGGGCATCCGTGAATATCGCCGATCGCGAACAGGCGTCCTTCGGATTTCGATTTTTGATTGGTCGCCATCGCGAGGCCGGCGTCAATCGGCGCGTTTCGGGTTGCCGTTGTGGAGCAGATCGATCAACGACTTGCGGTCTTCAATTATGCGCCGCGCGGCGCTGTAAGGATTCAGTTTACCCGCCGCAATCTCGTCGAGCACGTCTCGTGCGCCACCGTCGGCGACGGCGCGAGCGGCGCGCTCCTCCAGTTCGGCCGACAGAACCTCCACGAACTCGCGGGTGCGGCGCTCGGACTCGCGCGCCGAATCGATATGTGCGCGCAGGTATTCGCCGTGCTTCGCAATCGCGCTGACGACCGCGTCGACACCAAGATCGACCGCGGCCTGGGTGAGCAGCACCGGCGGGCGCCATCCTTCGCCGGAGCGCAGATGCACGCCGAGTTCCAGCTCGGCCTTGACCCGGTCGGCGCCTTCGCGGTCGGCCTTGTTGACGACGAACACGTCGGCGATTTCGTTAAGCCCGGCCTTCATCACCTGCACGGCGTCGCCGGCCTCGGGCACGGTAACGACCACGGTGGTGTCGGCCAAATCCATTATCGAAAGTTCGGTCTGCCCCACGCCGACGGTCTCGATAATGATCACGTCGCTGCCGTAAGCGTCGAGCAGTTTGACGATTTCGCGCGCGGCGC
>Ga0187859_10001108_pt1 | contig 17402 bp, 14 predicted proteins | sample June2016WEW_10_1_2_FD_133019 | JGI IMG/M metagenome (GOLD analysis project Ga0187859, IMG submission 133019) | Peatland microbial communities from SPRUCE experiment site at the Marcell Experimental Forest, Minnesota, USA - June2016WEW_10_10 | ecosystem: Environmental > Terrestrial > Soil >...
AAGCAGGTGAAAATCGCCGAGGCCGATGCCGACGCAGCCAAAGTACAGGAGGTCAAACAAGCCGAGGGACAAGCCGCCGTCCGCGTTTTGCAGGCCAAGGGCGAGGCCGACGCCATGCAATACACGCTCCCGCTGAAGCAGAAACAGATTGAGCAATCGAAGCTCGAAGCCGAAGCCCGCAAGGAAGCCACGGTTAAGAATGCCGAAGCCGCGGGTGAGGCAAAGCTTATCGACAGCAGGGCTGAAGGCGAGCGTCGCAAGCTGCTGGCGCAAGCCGAGGCCGAACGCATCCGTCTAACCGCGGCGGCGGACGCCGAGCGCATGCATAGCGAGGCCGCGATTCTCAAGCAGAATCCGCTATTGATCAACAAAATTGTAGCCGAGCGGCTCTCTGACAAATTGCAAATCATGATGGTCCCAGCTGACGGTAAATTCTTCTTCACCAATGACGTGCTCCGCGGCATGGGAGCGCCAAACCGAGCGAGCCAGGCGGAAGACGCAGAAGCGCCTGATGGAAACTCGCAACACTAAGGTTGGGTCTCAATTCTCGGTTCTCGTAAGACCGTAAGCGCAGTTCACTGGCTACTGGGTACTGGATACTGGGTATCGTCTTCTATGAACAAGTCGCTACCGACCCCGCGCTATAATCAGCCCATTCCACACATGCGAGCGCGAATCTCTGGCGGTCTGTGGCTTGGTTGGCTGAGTTCGTTCGTGCTCGCAACGGTTTTTCTTCCATCCTCCTTATCCGCCTCATCCCTGTCGGACACCGCCCGTCAACTCGCCCACAAGATCGCCTCCGCCTCGGGCCCGGGAGCGTTCGCGCTCGAGTTCACCAATCATTCGTCGCTCGACGAGAAATCTGTGCACGAAGTGCGCAGCGCGCTTGAAGTGCAGTTGCACGTCGAAGGCATCCATATCGCCAAGCCCGAGCAAGCCACGGGAACGATCGGGATTGTTCTCTCCGAGAGCCTGCGCGATTACGTCTGGACGGCAGTCATCGCCATCGGATCCGACGAGAAAAAGGTCGCGCTCGTTTCATTACCCCGGCCGCCAACGGGCGCAGCCTTTGCTCCAGCGATGCCGATGGTCCTGAAGACGACGCTCCTGTTCGCACAAGAGCAACCGATGCTCGATGCCGCCCTGGTCGATGTGCCAGCAGCGCCGCGCCTGATCGTGCTAGGAGCCGACGCAGTCTCCATCTATCATCACGGAGCAAGCCCGCTGGAAAATTCCGCAGCACGATGGGAGTTGGAAACTTCCGTGCCCATCATTCACTCGCGAGCTTTTCCCCGCGATTTGCGCGGTCGATTGCTGTTACGCCGCGATCACCTGTTCGATGCTTACCTTCCCGGCATCGTGTGCCGCTCGACGCCCAACGCTGTCGCGCCGCTTACCCTCGCCTGCACCGACACCGACGACCCCTGGCCGCTTACAACCGATGATTCGGTTCGCGCCTTCTACGCTTCCGCGCGCAATTTCTTTACTGGAGCACTTTCTCCTGGCATTGGAAAAATCGTGAACGTTCCTTCGTTCTATTCCGCCGCCGGGCTCGCGCGACCGAACTACACGCTATGGGTTTTCGCCGCAGTGGATGGATCGTTTCATCTGGTCGATGGAGTGACGGACCAGGCAATCCACGGCGCAAACTCAAAGTGGGGCAGCGATCTAGCCTCGCTTCACTCCGCTTGCGGAACGGGCACGCAATTGCTCGCTTCGGAGAGCGCCGACCTGTTGCCTGATGCGTTGCATGACGTGTTGCACGATAAAGAGCGCGACAGCCTGCGCGCGTTTGAGATTCCCGATCGCGATCCCATAGCCGTGAGCACGGCGGTCGAGTTCAACGGTCAAATCGCAGCGCTCTGGCCCGACGGCAGCGGTACCGCCGCGACAGCAATCGTAAGAAAGAAAGACACAGGATGGTATGAGGCCTATCGCGTATCTGTTACGTGCGGCAATTAACCTGACTCACGTAACGACGAAAACTCACGTGGGGACGGGCCCCCTCGCCCGTCCAAGCCGAGCAAAGCTCGGCAGCTGCCTGCGCGCACGACATATTCGGATTGCCCCCGCCCTACTGACTGCGGCGCTCCTCACATCCACGATCGCATCAGCGCTCGCCGAGACCCGCCCGCACTATGGCGGAACTTTGCGCGTAATGCTGCAATCATCACCCACCACGCTCGAGCTTGTTCCCAACGCGACACCCTCTGAATATTGGGACCTGTCGCGCACCCTCTCACTGATCGGTGACCCGCTGGTGCGAATCGATGCCCAAGGTCGCCCCCTGCCTGCGCTGGCTGTAGCGTGGCAGAGCGACGCAAGTGTCGGTCGTTGGCAATTCACGCTTCGCCGCGGAGTGAAATTCCACGACGGAAGTGCGGCCACGCCCGCCGCCGTCGCCCAGATTCTCGGTGCGCTGCATTCTGGCTGGATCATCCGCGCAGCGGCCGATTCGATTACGATAGACACAACGGCTCCCGTGCCTTCGCTGCTCGCCGAGCTCGCGCTGCCGCGCAATCTCTTGCTGAAGCGGAACGTGCAAGGCGCACCCATCGGAACCGGTCCATTCCTGGTCGCCGACTGGCAACCGCAACAACACCTAAAGCTTGCCGCCAATGAAGAAAGCTGGGAAGGCCGTCCGTTTGTCGATGTGGTCGAGATCGAATTTGGCAAAGCGCTGCGCGACCAGGCCATCGCGCTCGAATTGGGCAAGACCGACCTGATCGAGGAGTCGCCCCAGGCCACGCCTGGATCGCAGCCGCGCAGCACATCATCAGTATCTCTCCCGATGGAATTGCTGGCCCTGGTTTTCCCCGTCAATTCGCGCGCCCAAGACCCTCGCCTTCGCGAAGCGCTCGCGCTCGCCATTGATGGCAAGCCGATTCAGTCGGTCCTGTTGAAAGGCGCCGGCGAACCCGCTGCCACCATTCTTCCCAACTGGATGACCGGTTACGGCACAGTCTTTTCGTCGCAGGCAGATCCGCAAGGGGCCCGCGCTTTGCTCGCCGACTCGCGCCAGCCCGCCCCCAATGCGACTTACAACTTAAGTTACGACCCGCGAGACCCCCCAGCCCAGTTGATCGCCGAGCGCATTGCCCTCAACGCACGCGAAGTCGGTATCACAGTGCAGGTGTCGTTATCGGGAGCGGAGGACATTCGATTAGTCCGTGTCGTGCTGCCCAGTCCCGATCCCGCGACGTCTCTAAATGAGGCCGCGCGGCAATTGGGATTACCACAGCCGGCATTTTCCGCAAAGCCCGACCACAACACGTTGGAGGATTTGTTTCAGGCCGAACATAATCTGCTCGACGCGCACGCGGTCATTCCGCTATTCCATCTGCCGGTGGCGACGGCCGTCAGCACGCGTGTGCGCGACTGGGCACCAGGCCGGCGAGGCGAGTGGAGCGGATCGCATCTTTCGCTCGCCGATTCCTGGCTGGCCGATCAAAGATTGTCGGATCAACGGTCAGAGCAACGTTCGGCTGCTTCACGAGCGGATTCCGCTGCGCAGGCGGGATCGCGATGAGTTTCCGCAAGAAGCTTCTTTTGTTGTTTGCGCTCACCGTGCTCGTCTGCGTCGCAGTTATTTCTATTTCTGTTTACAGCACGATCCGGCGCTCGTTCGAACAGGCCGATGCGGAACGAGCCAATGCCGTCGCCGCGCAGTTCCGATCGGAGTTCCAGCGCCGCGGGTCCGAGGTCGCGCGCAAAGTCGAGTCGGTAGCCGCGAGCGAAGCCGTTCAGCGCATCTCTCTCGAGATGAACCGCGGCGCTGCCGATCCGAGCGAATATGTCGGCGAAGCCCGCTCCCTGGCGAGTCAGCAGCGGCTCGACTTTCTCGAACTCGTCGACGCGCGCGGAACCATTCTCTCCTCGGCGCAATGGCAGGCAAAATTCGGCTATCCCGAGCCCGCGATTCCGCAAACAATGACTCCGCAGGTAGCGATTACCGAAACGCCAAACTCCGACACCGCCCCTCTGACCGCGACTATCCCGGCTGGGCCATTTCTCAAACGCGAGGAGCTTCCGGATGGCGCGACCCTCGGCCTGTTTGCGGTGCGAGTTGCTCTCGTCGGCGTACAACCTCTCTACGTGATCGGTGGCGAGCGGCTAGACCAGGCCTTCCTCTCGACGCTCGATATTCCCGCCGGGACGCGAGTCATGCTTTATCAAAGTCTCGACGCAAAGTGGGACCCAAAATCGCTGCTCGATCTAAACGGCCCGGCCGCCGGAGCCGATCAAATCGCTCCGCTGATCGCAAAGGTGCGCGAGACAGGTCAAGAATCGCAAAGTGTCATTCACTGGACTGGCGACCCGGCCGACGCCGAGGTGTTTCACGCGATTCCGCTGTCCGGACCGGCGACCGGCCAGAAGCTTGCTGCCACCGGTGCCAGTCAGCCCTTGGGAGTCCTCTTGGTCGGCAGTTCGCGGCGTCCGCTGATTGAACTGCAAAGGCGCGTCATTTCTACCGCAATGCTGGTCGGCGGCGCCGGAATTCTGGCAGCCGTGCTGGCCAGTTTGTGGTTCGCTGCGCGCGTTTCGCGTCCGGTCGTTTCATTGGCGGAGGCTGCACGCCGCGTCGCTGCGGGCGATCTCAACGCCAAGGTCGAAGTCGAATCGAGCGATGAACTAGGCGAACTCGCCGCATCGTTCAACCGCATGACGGAAGATCTGATGCAGCAAAAAGACCGCACCGTGCAAGCAGAGCGAGTGGCCGCATGGCGTGAACTGGCACGCCGTTTGGCGCATGAATTAAAGAACCCGCTTTTCCCGCTGCAAGTCACTGTCGAAAATCTCATGCGCGCGAAAGAGAAATCGCCCGAAATCTTTGAGGAAGTTTTTCGGGAAGGCACGGCGACCTTGCTCGATGAAATTAATAACCTGAAAACCATCATCGGACGCTTCAGCGAATTCTCACGGATGCCGCAGCCCCAGCGTCATCCAACCCAGGTTAATGACGTGGTGCGCTCGGTGTTGCGCGTCTTTCATGCGCAGCTTGAGGAGAAGAATCTGATCGCCGTGCAGACAGAGTTGGCGGATGCGTTGCCCGAAATTTCGGCCGATTCCGATCTGCTGCATCGCGCGCTGCAAAACCTGGTGCTCAATGCAATCGATGCCATGCCGCAAGGCGGAGCACTGACCATTCGCACCGCATCTCTCGGCGATCGCGTTGAGCTTTCCGTCTCCGACACCGGCTCCGGCCTGACGCAGGAAGAGTGTGGCCGCTTGTTTACTCCTTATTACACGACTAAACAGCACGGAACAGGGCTCGGGCTGGCGATTGTGCAATCCGTGGTAAGCGATCATGGCGGCAAGATTTCGGTCGAAAGCGCGAAAGAAAAAGGAACTACGTTTCGCATGGAATTGCCCTGCGATTTCTCCGCGCGCTATGCGTCTCTGCGGTAGATTTGGGAGGGCATTTCACTGAGGTGAATAACTGTGGCGCAAAAAGCGCACCTGCTGATCGTCGATGACGAAGCCAACACGCTGGCCTCGTTATCGCGGGCGTTTCGTCTGGAAGGGCACGAAGCCGCCGTCTGCGACAATGCCAACAAGGCTCTCGAACTGGCCAAGGCGCAATCTTTCGACCTGATCCTTTCCGACGTGGTGATGCCGGGTAAAGACGGGCTCGCGCTGCTCCAAGAACTCAAAGCGCAAGGCGTGCCGACTCCCGTCGTCATGATGTCGGGTCAGGCGCACATCGAGATGGCGGTGCGCGCCACGCGCCTCGGCGCGCTCGACTTCCTCGAGAAACCAATCTCCACCGAAAAACTTTTGCTCACCGTGGAGAACGCGCTGAAACTCGGCCGCCTCGAGCGCGAGAACCGCGACCTGGAGCGCCGTCTCGGCAAACACGAAATCGTCTGGAAAGGCGAGACGATGCGCGCCGTGATGGCGCAAGTCGAGCGCGTAGCCGCCAGCGAGACTCGCATCTGCATCCTCGGCGAGACGGGCACGGGCAAAGAATTGGTGGCGCGCACGCTGCATGAGCGCAGTCCGCGAGCTGGCGGGCCGTTCATCACGCTGAACTGCGCCGCGGTCCCCGCCGAGCTGATTGAATCAGAATTGTTCGGCCACGAAAAAGGATCGTTCACCGGCGCCGCCGGCCGCCATCTTGGAAAGTTTGAGCAGGCGCAGCATGGCACAATTTTCCTCGACGAAATCGGCGACATGCCGCTCGCCATGCAAGCGAAGCTGCTGCGCGTGCTCGAAGAGGGCGAGGTCGAACGCATCGGCGGAGAGCGCGCCATCCAGGTGGATGTGCGTGTGGTCGTCGCTACGCACCGCGATCTCGAGGCGCAAGTGCGCGACAGGAAATTCCGCCAGGATTTATTTCACCGCATCTTCGTCTTCCCGCTGCGCCTGCCGCCCTTGCGTGAACGCCAAGAAGATATCCCGGCGCTGGTTGAACATTTTGCTGCGCAAGTGAGCGCAACCAACGGATGGAAGCCCATGCGTTTCACCAAGGATGCAATCGCCGCGCTGCTAGAGCATCCCTGGCCGGGCAACGTGCGCGAACTAAGAAATACCGTTGAGCGGCTGATGCTGTTGGCAACGTCCAGCGAAGTCACCGCGGAAACCGTAGCACTGGCGCTGCCCGTGTCGGCGGCATCTTCCGGTTCCGCATCTGCCGGCACAGGCCCGCTAGCCGACCGCGTTCGCGCCTTCGAAAAGCAAACCATCCTGGCGGAGTTAAAACGCAATCACCACCAGATTTCAAACACGGCGCGGGCACTCGGACTGGAGCGGTCACACCTCTATAAGAAGGCCGAGCAGGTGGGGATTGATCTGAAGGCGGCGAAGAGCGAGGGCTGACAGTACATCCTTCGCTTCGCTTAGATGACAAGCGGCATTTAGGAGAAAATGAGCGGACGGCACTGTCTCCGTTTGCAATTTCCCGCCCTCCCAGACGACAATCCAATCGTGCCCAGCACTAGCTTTTATCAGGAACCCGAAGCTGCCATCCCTTTCCGTCCCGGCGCGCTCGTGATTGCGACCTTGGCCAATCCGCGCGAAAAATTCTGGGGCGCGATTCTCCATCTTTCCGCTGAAGGCCTAAGCTTGCGCGGCGTCGACGTCGCGTCTTTCGATCATCTTCTCTCCCAGGTCAAAAACGGCGAACCCTTCACTGCCGGCGTCGTCTTTTTTCCCATGCACCGCCTGGAGCGCATGGAACTCGATCTGCCCGAGGGCAACATCCTATCGCTCGCCCAGCGATTTGCCGAGAAGACCGGACAGGATCCCGCGCCGCTACTCGTGAGCGAGTTCCTTGGCAGCGCTCGAGAAAAAACAGGAGGGCACCACGGCGGAGACGAGTCCCGATGAACCTGCGGCAAATTCTTACCGCACCCAATCAGCTCACACTACTCCGCATGATTTTCCTGCCTTTCATCGTCATCGATTTGCTCAAGCAGGATTACAAATGGGCGCTGGCGCTTTTCATTTTTGCCGGATTGAGCGACGGCCTCGACGGCCTGCTGGCCCGCACCCTGCATCAGCAAACCCTACTCGGCCAATATCTCGATCCCATTGCCGACAAATTGCTGATGAGCACCATGTTTCTCGTGCTCTCGATCGAGCACATGATTCCCTGGAAATACACAGTCATGGTGTTCAGCCGCGATGTTTCGATCCTGCTGATCGGCGGTGTACTCTTCATGATCGCGGGACTGCGCGACTTTCGCCCCAGTATTTTCGGCAAAGCTAATACCTTCGCCCAGGTCGCTGCTATTTTCTTCGTGCTTCTGCTACTTATCTACCCGATACAGTGGGTCTGGGTTGCGCGAACTACCTTCTTGCGCGCCACTTTTATCTTCACCATCGTCTCCGCAGTCCACTACGCATTTCTGGTCCAGCACCGGCTCCACGAGCATGCGCCGCCTGTCCCCGTCTGATTCGCTATCCTCCTGATTTGCTATCCTCGAAGTGCGGATCTCGTCTAATTGGGTTGTATTTAGCTCGCCATCAGTGTGCGATCGCGCGCAGACTACAGGGAACACCTTATAGACGCTCCATCTCGACGAAATAAGATCGGTTCTGCGAAGTTCCTCGCTCGTTCTACGTTTCGTCAAAGCGCGTGAGGAACTCTTGCCTGCTTAGGGCGGCATTCGAACCAGTCCCGATTTCTGTCGACTTCACGGCAAACGAGGTAAAAGTGCAAGGTTCTGCCACTCCGGGAGCTAAGAGCAAGTCGATTTCTGCTTCCTATGCTCTCGCGGTGGGGGCGGCGATTGCGGCTCTGATGTTTCGCCGAATACTCGAGCCGTGGCTCGGACTGAATAATCCCTACCACACGGTGTGGCTAGCCGTGGTTTTCTCCGCCTGGTATTGCGGCCTCGGTCCTTCCATTCTCGCTACGTTGATCAGCGGTCTTGGCGTTTGGTATTGGTTTCTTCCGCCTGTCGGATCCTTCGCCGTCGAAAACGCCCCCACTACGATTTCGGGCATGGTCGGCTTTCTCTTCTTCTCGTCTTTCATCATTGCTTTAGGAGAGGCCAACCGCCGTTCCCGATCCAGGTTACAGAGCGAAATTGCGGACCGTATAACCGTCGAACAGAACCTGAGGGTGACGGAACGGGCGCTGCGCCAAAGTGAAGAGAGGCTGCGCATTGCGCAAAAGGCGGCCCGATCCGGTACATGGGAGTCGAAGTACGAACCCAGGGAGCTCATCACCTCCCCGGAGTTGAGAGAGCTCTACGGGCTGCCTCCGGACACAGACCGCCTCGATGGCGGCTCTTTCCGGCAAATGATCAATGCCGAGGATTTGCAAAACGTCGATTCCGTCCTGGCGCAGGCGATCGCATCGCATAGCGGAGACCTCCGCATTGAGTTCCGTATCACACGTCTAGACGGCGCCCTGCGCTGGGTTGAGTCGGTTGCCCGCATCTTCTACCACGAAAACGGCAAGCCGGATCGCATAATTGGCGTAGCTACAGACATTACCGAACGCAAGCAGAGTGAGGGGCAGCGGCAGCAGATAACGGCCGAAGCCATCGCAGCCACGGCAAAATTTCGCGCTGTGTTCGAACAAACCTCGGTCTTCGCCGGCATCCTGACCTTGGACGGCAAAGTAATCGACGCCAATCGACTCTGCCTCGACGTCTGCGGATACCGCGCAGAAGATATTCTAGGGCGTTATTTCTGGGAGACGGGATGGTGGCGGGATTCCAAGGAGGTCCAGGAGAAGATTCGAGCGGGGACAGTGCAAGCGGCCCGGGGGACTGCTTATCGCGAAATCTTGCCCTATCGCTGGGCCGACGGCACGGAGCGAATTGTCGAGTTCGAACTTCACCCCATCCGCGATCACCACGGACTGGTCATTTTCCTTCACCCCACCGGCGTGGATATTACCGACGTCAAGCGAGTTGAAGCCGAGCTTCGCAAATCCCACGAGGGATTGGAGAAGAGGGTAGAAGAACGCACCCGTGCGCTGAATGCAAGTCTGGTATCGCTAGAATCCGAGATAGAGCGTCGTAAGAAGACCGAGTTCGTGCTGCGCGAACTCTCGGCTCGCTCACTTCGTCTGCAGGACGAAGAACGCCGTCGCATCGCCCGCGATTTGCACGACAGCACGGGACAGACACTGGTTGCACTACGGATGATGCTGGATTCCCTGAGTAAGGTCGTAGCCTCGGTTCCAAAGGCTGGCGAACTGCTTCAGGAACTGGAGTCGTTATCGAACCAGGCGCTGCAGGAGATTCGAGTTACGTCCCACCTGCTGCATCCGCCGCTGCTCGATGAGGTTGGCTTCTCGTCCGCTGCGCAATGGTATGTGGAGGGGTTTACCAAGCGAAGTGGAGTCAAGGCGAATCTCGAGCTCGCGGCTACTCCGCAATTGACCAAGGACGAAGAACTCGTGTTCTTCCGCATTCTGCAGGAGAGCCTGACCAATGTCTTGCGCCACTCGGGTAGTGAGGCTGTCGATATACAAGTCACGGCGGATGACAGGAACGCGATGCTTTCCATTCGCGATTTCGGTAGAGGCATTCCTTTCGACAAGCTGTCGAGCTTTCAGGAAATCGGAGCGGGCGTGGGTGTTGGCTTGGGCGGCATGAAACAGCGCATCCGAAACCTGGGCGGCCACCTTACCGTTAGCAGCGACGGCACCGGCACATGCGTGCTGGCGACCCTGCCGTTGGCCGATGCCGACCCGGTGAATGCGGAACCGTCCGTTGCCGAAGCCCCTAATGCAGAGTCCCCAGGCCAAGAAGCAACTGGAGAAGGATCGGACGACGCCGACGCCGAAGATATTAATAGTGACTTACCGGCGCCGGCCGCCTAAGACCAGCTACGTCTTTCTTGAGCCGAGTATTCTTTGGGCGCCTTCCCTGGTGATCCTTCGTGTCTTTTGTGGTCAATGCTTTTTCTGCGCCATCGCAAAGTGACGCAACACTTCTGTTCCCATTTGACCCCTCTTCTTTCGCGCCCCTAGAATGAAAGGTTCGTGCTCAACGCGCGACACCATCTATCACTCTGCGAATATGACTCTGCGAACCTATGGCATTGCGCCTCTATAACACTCTCTCCGCGAAGGTCGAAGACTTCCATCCCCTCGACGATAACCGTGTCCGCATGTATGCCTGCGGCCCGACCGTCTACGACTACGGACACATCGGCAACTTTCGCACCTTTATCGCCGTCGACCTTCTCTACCGCTTCCTCCGTCAGAGCGGATATGACGTGCGCTACGTCATGAATATCACCGACGTCGACGACAAGATCATTCGCAACTCCGCGCGTGACGGCGTCTCTGTGCAGCAGTACACCGCCAAGTATGTACAAGCCTTTCTGGAAGATTCGGCCACCTTGAATATCGAAAAACCGATTCTTGTTCGCGCCACCGAGCACATCAGCGAGATGGCCGACTTTATCGCCGAACTGGTGAAAAAGGGATTTGCCTATCGCACCGACGACGGCTCTTACTATTTCCGCATCGCGAAATTCCCCGACTACGGCAAGCTTTCGAAAAAAGATTTCGCCGGCATGAACGATGGCGCACGCGTGGATGTCGACGAATACGAAAAAGACAGCGCCCGCGACTTTGCCCTCTGGAAGGCGCCCAAGCCCGGAGAAGCCAAGTGGGATACGGCAATTGGTCCCGGACGTCCCGGCTGGCACATCGAATGCTCAGTCATGTCGATGGAAGAGCTAGGGCCAAGTTTCGACCTGCACGCTGGAGGCGAAGACCTGATTTTTCCACACCACGAAAACGAAATCGCGCAATCCGAATCGGCCACCGGAAAACAATTTGTTCGCTATTGGTTTCATGCGCGCTTTCTGCTCGTCGAAGGCCAGAAGATGTCGAAGAGTCTGGGGAATTTTTTCACGATTCGCGATCTCGTGCTGCGCGGCCATAAGCCATCATCAATCCGCTGGCTGCTGACCCAAGTCCCGTACCGCAATCAGTTGAACTTTACTTTTGATGGATTGAAGTCGGCGGCAAGTTCGGTCGAGAAACTGCGCAACTTCCGTTTCCGCCTGACCAGCACCCAGTTCCCCGCCGGAGTTACGCCGCAAATGGCGCAACTGGCGCAGGAAACCATCGACAAGATGAAGAGCGCTCTTGAAGACGATCTAAATACCGCGGAAGCTCAAGCCGCCATGTTCGACATGTTGCGCAAGGTGAATACCGCGCTAGATGCTGGGGAAGTTCGCCAGGACGACGTGAAACCTCTGCTCGGCGCGCTCGACAAATTCGACGAAATATTCGGCGTGCTCAAGGATGACGATCAGCCTAAGATGGAAGCAGTCCTCGACTGGGCGCGCGCCGAAGGCCGCGAAAAAGAAATCAGTGCGGAGTTGCTAGAGGTCGCCGGCTCAAAGCAACTCACTGACGAACAGGTCAACCAGAAGCTAGCCGAAATGGAAGCGGCAAGAAAAGCAAGAAACTTCAAAGCCTCGGATGCACTGCGCGGAGAACTGACCGCCGCCGGTATCATCGTAGAGAACACGAAAGACGGAGTGCGGTGGCGAAGAAAGTAGGAAACATTTGTAATTGGTAATTTGTAATTTGCAATTTCAGTCGGCGACTGCGGGTTTCAAATTACAAATCACAAATTACCAATTACAAATGCTTTCTCTCGATGACTATCTTCGCGAAGCCGAAATCGCCCACGGCCACCTCTGCGCCGGCCAGGTCCTCGGCGTTCGCCTGGCCATGCTCGGACTCGAAAAACTGGGCATCGAAGACCCACGCGGAAAAGATCGCAAACGCCTGGTCACGTTCGTAGAAATCGACCGCTGCGCCACCGATGCCATCGCCGTAGTCACCGGATGCCGCCTCGGCAAGCGCGCCCTGAAGTTTCGCGATTGGGGAAAGATGGCCGCGACCTTCGTCGACCTGGGCATCAAAGACGTGAGCTCCGGCAAAGCCATCCGCATCGCCGCCAAAGAATCGTCCAAGGCGCTGGCGCGCTCCATGCATCCCGAAATCGAAAACAAGAACCAGCAGCAAATGCTAGCCTATCGCGAGATGGCGGAAGACGACTTATTCATCAAGCAGTGGGTGAAAGTCGAACTCCCCGCCGAAGAATTCCCCGGATACAAAGGCGAACGCATAGTCTGCGCCGAGTGCGGTGAAGGAATTAATTTTCGGCGCGAAGTAGTCCGCGACGAGCGCGTGCTCTGCAGGGCGTGCTCGGGGGAACGGTATTACGAACCTCTCTAGATAGGCTCGCACTCCTCCGACGGCCGAGGGCGGCCGCCCCTACTCTGAGTTTGTTTCACTGCTCATACCCATGCGCCACCCGCAGCAGCGTCGCCTCATCAAAGTGCCGCGCAAACAACTGCAATCCAATAGGCAACTTTTCGTGATTCTCCCCGCACGGAATCGAAATACCAGGTATTCCTGCTAAGTTAGCAGTTACGGTGTAGATATCGGCGAGATACATCGCCAACGGATCATCAACCTTCTCGCCCAACTTAAAAGCTGGCGTCGGCGCGGTCGGCGCGGCAATCACATCCACTTTCTTGAACGCCTCATCAAAGTCGCGAGTCAGCAGCGTACGCACCTTCTGCGCCTTGAGATAGTAAGCGTCGTAATATCCGGCGCTCAGCGCGTATGTACCGAGCATGATGCGGCGCTTGACCTCCATGCCAAATCCGCCGTCGCGAGTCTGCCGGTACATTTCAGAAAGCGTATTCGCCTTCGCGCGGAAGCCGTAGCGAACGCCATCATAGCGAGCCAGATTCGAAGACGCTTCCGCCGTGGCGACGATGTAATAGGTGGGAATAGCATATTCGGTGTGCGGCAAACTCACTGGCACAACTTCGCATCCCAACTCAGCCAGCTTCTGAATCGCAGCTTCCACCACCGCGCGCACTTCGGGATCAAGCCCCGCTCCGAAATACTCTTTGGCCACGCCAACCTTCAAACTCTTGATCGGCTTTTCGAGTTCGGCCACATAATCAGGCACAGCCACCTCGGCGGAGGTCGAATCCATCGGGTCGCGCCCCGCAATCGTGCGCAGCACCAGCGCAACGTCCTTCACCGTCTTGGCAAACGGCCCGATGTGATCGAGCGATGATGCAAACGCAATCAGCCCGTAGCGCGATACGCGCCCATAGGTCGGCTTCAATCCGACGACGCCACAAAACGATGCGGGCTGCCGAATCGATCCACCGGTGTCGGAGCCCAGTGTCGCTATGGCCATGTCCGCCGCGACTGCAGCCGCCGATCCACCCGACGAACCTCCCGGCACGCGGCTCTTGTCACGCGGATTGTGCACGGGGTGATAAGCCGAGTTCTCGGTGGAAGAGCCCATGGCAAACTCGTCGCAGTTGAGCTTGCCAAGAATCACCGCGCCCGCCGCTTCGAGCCGCGCAACCGCTGTGCAATCATAAGGCGGAATAAAATTGCCGAGAATTTTGGAACCGGCCGTCGTCCGCACGCCGCTGGTTACCATGACATCTTTGATCGCCACCGGAACCCCGGCGAGCGGCGGCAAAGGCTTGCCCGCCGCAGCCATCGCGTCCATGCGCCCAGCCTGCGCCAGCGCGCGATCCTCGCAGAGAGTAAGAAACGCTCCGATCTCGGGGTCTTCCCTCTTAATGCGCGAGTAGAAATCGTTCGCTAAAGCGCTTGCCGTCGTTTTGCGCTCTGCGATCGCGGCGCGAATATCGTCGATCGTCGTCGCGGCCATCTATCTCTCGATCACCTTCGGCACTTCGAAGAATGTTCCGTCCGTGTCGGGAGCGTTGTTCAAGGCCACATCGTGCCCCAGCGATTTTCGCAAACCTTCCTTTATGTCCTCGCGGGTCGCATACGTGAAGCGCTCGGTCCCCTGGCGCGACTCATCCACGCCATAGCGGTCCGAGACCTGCGTTATCGGCGCGATGTTGCCGGTATCGAGTTTGCTGAGACGCTCGATATATTCGAGGATGGAGTTTAGATCGCGCAGCATGCGAGCGCGTTCGACCTCGGTGAGATCGAGGTTGGCCAGGTCGGCCACATAGTCGACATCTTTGTCGGTGACTTTCACGCTTTCACTTTTACGCTTTGACCTTTACGCTTTCACCACGAATTCAATCCGCTTCACCGGACTTACCGAATACTTATTGATCAACGCCACGTAGCGCGGAGCTAGGTTGGCGAGTTCGCGCCGCCATCCGGCATCGGCAACTTCCACTTGCAGAATGCCATTGGAAAAACTGACGGCGCGGGTTCGATCGGCGACCGCGCTGCCGCAGGCAACTGGCCATGCCAGCAACGCGCTCTCATTCGCCGGAGCGCGGTGCAAGGATTTGGCAACGATGGTTTCGAGTCCGGCGGAAGCACGATTCAAGGCAAGACCTCAAAGTTCCTGAGCAGGCAACGAAACCCGATTGTAGCATCGGAAATACTGCTGCCTTTACGACGCTGCTGCGGAGGCTGTAGCCGCGGCTTTGGCGCGCTTCCTCGCTAGCTTGCGCAGATGCGAAGCCGAGTAGAGACTCTTTCGGCAGCGCGGCGCACCGCATAAACAGGGAGCATCGTCCTCGCCATCGTAGAGGTTATAGTCGTAAGTTAATTCTTCTCCGGCGGCAATATCGCGCAGCGCGATGATCCACATCTTGCCGCGAATCTGATCGGTTTCGCAATTCGGCTCGCAGGCATGATTGACGAAGGCGGCAACTCCATAGCCGTCGATGATCCGCTTGCCGCCGTCGAGTCCGAATAGATAAGTGTTGGGAAAATCGTCGTAGAGATCGTCGGCCTGTTCGTAGGTAAGGGGCTCGCCGACATATTCAATGATGAGCGTACCTTTACGAATGCGGCGCGTCGTATAGCAACCAAAAGAGTGAATGCGGGACTGGCGGATGATTAAGGTCATGGGGCAGCGATGGACGGGGCGCGGTTCAATTTTTCTCCGTACATAATCTTTAGCACATCGGGCCGGGGAAGGGGCAAGAAGAAGCACGGGCTCGCCTGCTATTATTCTTCGGTACGCACTCAGCGAAGCTCAACCGCGAGTGAGGAGGGACGGCGACCATGGCTCATCCACCGCGTTTTCTCAAGATTGTGAACGACGCCAAACAGCGCGTCCGCGAAACCAACGTTGACGAGGTTAAAGGCCGACTCGATCGCGGAGAGAAATTAATTCTGGTCGATGTGCGCGAAGACCGCGAATACGATGCCGACCACCTTCCCGGGGCCGTCCATCTGGGCAAAGGGATCATCGAGCGAGACGTTGAGGGCAAGTATCCCGACCTGAAGACCGAACTGGTCCTTTATTGTGGCGGCGGCTTCCGCTCGGCGCTCGCCGCGGATAACCTGCAAAAGATGGGTTATACCAACGTTATTTCCATGGACGGCGGAATTCGTGATTGGCGCGAAAAGGGCTATCCGCTGGAAAAAGGGCGGTAAGAACGCACGTTTGGCCGTCCCCCGGATTGCATACCTCCCGCATCTCTGAAAAAATACGAGATATACCGTGGAGTCCCACCCATGTCTCAAATAGGCAGCTTTGCGCTTCTACTGGCGCTCGGCCTGAGTGCGTATTCTTTCGTGGCAGGCTTCTTGTCGTTGTTCAGCCGGAGCGCGGCTTCGGCCCGCCTCGGTGAGACTGCGCGCCGCGCGGGAATCGCCACTTTCGCCGCAGTGCTGCTGGCCGGCATCGTGCTCGTGCTGGCCGCGTTCAACGACGATTTCTCGATTGCCTACATTTTCCATCACAGCAATCGCGACCTGCCCGCCGCCTATAAGTTCGCCGTGCTCTGGTCCGGACAGGAGGGCTCGCTGCTCTTCTGGTCGCTGCTTCTGGCCGGCTACGGATTCGTTCTCCGCCTGCGCTATAAAACCGACCAGCGCCTCTTCGCGTATGCGTCCGTGATCATTGCCTCGGTGCAGGTTTTCTTTTTGCTGATTCTGAATTTTGCCGCTCACCCCTTTGCCATCATGGAGGGCGCCCTTCCCGCCGACGGCACCGGCCTCAATCCGCTGCTGCAGTATCCCGAGATGGTCATCCATCCGCCCATGCTTTATCTCGGATATGTAGGCTTCACCGTGCCGTTCGCGTTTGCGCTGGGTGCGTTAATCATGAAGTATCCCGGCGAAAAATGGATCCACATCACCCGCCGCTGGACCATGGTTACCTGGTGCTTCCTGACCATCGGCGTTTTTCTCGGAGCGCACTGGGCCTACGCCGTCCTCGGATGGGGCGGCTACTGGGGATGGGATCCGGTGGAGAATGCTTCGCTGATGCCATGGCTCACAGGCACGGCATTCCTGCATTCGGTCATGATGCAGGAAAAACGCGGCATGTTAAAGGTCTGGAACATGTCGCTGATCTTCGCGACCTTCCTGCTTTCGATGCTCGGTACGTTCCTGACGCGCTCCGGCGTGATCAGTTCGGTGCACGCCTTTGCGCAATCTTCGATCGGCACCTGGTTCCTGGTCTTTATCGGATTGGCCTTAGCTGTCTGCAGTTTCTTTCTAGTCGCCAACCGCGACCACCTCAGGTCCGAACACAAGCTGGAATCGCTGGTTTCGCGCGAATCGAGCTTCCTGTTCAACAATCTTCTTCTGCTCGTCGTCTGCTTCACCATTCTCTGGGGAACGTTTTTCCCAATCCTCTCCGAATTTGTGCAAGGCCACAAAGTCACCGTCGGCCCGCCGTTTTTCAATCGCGTAGCCATTCCGGTTGCCTTGCTGCTTCTTCTCCTCACCGCCGTCGGCCCGCTGCTTGCCTGGCGCAAGACTTCCATCGAAAGCCTCAAACGAAATTTTCTTTTCCCCGCGATTGGCTCCCTCGCCGTCGGCGGCATGATGATTCTTTTCGGCGTTCGTCCGTGGGAGGACCCTTCCTATTTCTACGCCACCATGGCCGCTATCCTCTCGGCGCTCGTGATCTTCACCGTCATCTCCGAATTCCTTCGCGGAGGCCGTGTCATCGCCGGCAAGAGTAGGCAGAATCTGTTCG
>Ga0187859_10001112_pt1 | contig 17382 bp, 20 predicted proteins | sample June2016WEW_10_1_2_FD_133019 | JGI IMG/M metagenome (GOLD analysis project Ga0187859, IMG submission 133019) | Peatland microbial communities from SPRUCE experiment site at the Marcell Experimental Forest, Minnesota, USA - June2016WEW_10_10 | ecosystem: Environmental > Terrestrial > Soil >...
CCACGTCCGTGCCCCGTGACCTGCGCCGCTGCCCTTCGGCCAGCATGGCGTAGGTCTTCCCGACACCGGGCGCCGCGCCCAGATAAACACGAAGCTGTCCCCTTGCCACACCGCGACGCTCCTTGCATCCTGAGCCGCGAGGTAGGGGAATTCCTCCCTGCTAAACGGGCCGAACGGCTCATCTGTACCCGTGCCGGCGCACGGCAGCGAGCCTCGGCATGCCCGCAGCCCCGTGGCGAGCGTCCGCTTTTCCACGCCGGAAGCCTGGTCGACGTCCCGGAGGGGCAAGAGGGCCGGCCGTCCAGGGCGATGACGCTGGGGCAGGCCGTCGCGCTCCCGGAGACCGTCGAGTCCGGCACGCACTGGCTCGCGGCCTACGTGGTCTTGTCTCTGCTCGACGGCATGCGTACCGAGGAGGCGCGAGCGATCACGTGGGACGAGGTCGATCTCAGTCCGGCACGGTGGCCGTCTATCGGTCCGTACGGGTCAAGGGTGACACCAAGACCCGCAAGAGCCGCCGCGTGCTGAAACTGCCCACCTGGGCGGCCCAGGCGCCCCGCGGGCATCGCACTCGCCAGGGCCGCCGAACGGCTCGCGGCGGGGGAGGCGTGGCAGGAGCACGACCTGGTGTTCTGCCGTGAGGGCGGGACGCCGCTAGACCGCTGGCAGGTATGGAAGGAGTTCCAGAAGATCACCGGGGCCGCGCGGCTCGGCGGGGCGTGGACGCCCCGCGAACTGCGGCACTCGTTCGTGTTGTGCGTGCCGAGAATCTCGTCCCGGGCACTCCTGGCGACCCTGCTCGCCGTGATACCGAAAGCCCGCCGCCACGGGCTGCATCTGCTGGTTACCCCGGACACGGTCCTGCGCTGGCACCGCGATATCGTCCGCCGCCGATGGGCCGCCAGGTCCCTGCGCGGCAAGACCGGCAGGCCAGCCACCCACCGGAACATCAAGGCCCTGATCCTCCGGCTGGCCGGTGAGAACCGCGGCTGGGGCTAGTTCAGGAACACCGCCAGCGACCTGGGGTAGCCGGCATGCCAGTCCGCACCGGTCATTTCCCGGCCGGACGGGTCAGTCGTGGCAGGTGACGAAGTTGACCGAGGCGACCGGCCGCCGCCCGCTGGTCTCGTACAGGTCGCTGGAGCCAGTCAGCCGCTGGCCGAACTCCGGCAGGGCAGCGGGTTCGCCGCGCCACAGGTCCCGTATGCAGTCGCGGCACTTGCCGTTCCATTCCAGCCACAGCGGCGGGAACCTGCCGACCTGGTAGCCGCCTTCCCCGACGTCCCACGGTTCGGCGATCAGCTTGACCTGCGAGATGACCGGATCCTGCTGGACGAGGTCGAAAAAGGCGGCCAGCCGGTCCACATCATGCAGCTCCCGGGCCAGCGCGGAGGCCAGGTCGAACGGAACCCGTCCACATGCATGTCCAGGATCCAGTACCGCGGACCTTTGGCCCTGTTTCGCCTGAAGCACCGGCGCGATCGTCGTGCCATCGAGGCGGAGGAGGGATGGCGATGCGCGCGGTTGCAGGTGATGAGCTGCTGGTCAGGGGCCGGCACGTGGGTGACGTGGACCGCGAGGGCGTGATCGTGGAGGTTCACGGGCAGGATGGCGCGGCGCCGTATCTGGTCCGGTGGAAGGACGGTCACGAGAGCGTGTTCATGCCATCCTCCGACACGCTGGTAGAGCACCGCCCCGGCGGGCCGCAGCAAAGCTGAGCGGCGACCGGGACGAACCAGGCGGGTCATCAGCGCCTGGCGCCAGGCACTGATGACGATCATGCCTTGCGGCACCGGTTCCGCGGCGCCGCGGAACTGGGGGCGCGTGATGATCAGTTATGCCGATGTCGAGAAGCTGCTCGCAACTCGCAGCGAAGACCCGCCCGTACTGTCGCTTTACCTGGAGGTGCCGGTGGAGCTATCCGCGCTGCACGGGTTGCCGGCCCGGGCGAGTGACCTGCTCGACTCGGCTGGGGGCGGCCCCGGCGGGCCGGCCGGCCCGGACGCCGGACGGGTGCTGGCGCACGCCCGGCAGGTCGTGCGCCGGTTGCTGGAGGACAGGGCACGCGACTGGCTGGGGCACTGCGTTGTTTTCTTCATCTGCGGCCCAGCAGGCCTGGCGGAGGCGATCCCGCTGCCCGCCGGGCTTGGCGACCAGGCCGTGTTCGGGCCGCGGCCGCATGTCCGGCCGCTGCTGGTGGCGCTGCAGCGGCAGCCCGCCTACCGCGTCGTGGTGGTCGACCGGCGTCATGCCTGGCTCTTCGCGGTGGCGGGAGACCGGATCGACACGGTGACCCAGCCAGTGGCAGCAGGCGTGCGCAGCCCGCGATATGGCGGCTGGTCCGGCCTGGAGTCCTATCGGGTCAACGAGCGGATCGCCGAACTCACCCACCATCACTTTCACGACACCGCCGGCATCCTCGCTCTGGCCATCCGCCCCGGGCCGGAGCGGCTCGCCGTTGGCGGCCACGCCGACACCATCCCGCAGTTCCTAGCTCTGCTCCCGCCTGACCTGCGTGACCGTTTCGCTGGCAGCTTCCTGGCGGACACCTCCGCCATGACGCCCGCCCGGGTCCGGATGCTCGCTGACCCCATCGTCAGGGATTCGGTGGAGAAGTCCGGGCAGCAGCTGGTCACCCGGATCCGGCAGGAGCCGCCCGCCGGTCTCGCCGCAACCGGTCTGGCGGCATGCCTGACCGCGGTCCGCCGGCACGCGGTCCACACCCTTGCCGTACCCGCCCAGGGGGTTGTGCCGGGGTTCGCGTGCCGGCGGTGCGGCGCGCTCGGCATGACCGGAACCGGTTGCGCCCACGGAGATAGCGCGGCGTTCGCTGTCCCGGACCTGATCGAGGAAATAGCCGCCAGCACCCTCCATGACGGCGGACAGGTTCAGGCCGTCCCCGACCCGCCCGGCGGAATCGCCGCCTACCTCCGGTTCCCGCTCAGCCGCAGCGGCAGCACCTAGTCAACATGGCCAGCACGCAGGCCGCCGCACGAGGACGGCAACGGGAAACACACATCCCTGGCGCCGCGCCAACCATGCCGCCTGCGGCGGGCACCGCGAATGTGGTGGCCCAATGCCAGGCGTGCGGCGGCCGTGCTGATCGTTCTGATGCCTTCAGGATTCGGCATGGCAGCAGATCCGTCAGCATCGGTTCTTCGGCGATGAGCAGGGAGGGCCCGCCGAAGGTGACGGCCGGTCATGAATTCCCGTGGGCCTGGGCCGCGCTGTGGCGTCGCGGCCGCGCGGTTTGCTGTGCGGCGACGCCCCAGAAGGGCCTGGTTGTCGAGCAGGAGCTCCAGAAGATCACCAGCGCCGCGAGGCTCGGCGGGGCGTGGACGCCCCGCGAACTGCGGCACTCGTTCGTGTCCATCCTGAGCGCGCACGATGTCCGGCTGGAGGACATCAGCGACCTGGTCGGGCACAGCAGCACGTCGGTCACCGAGACGGTCTACCGTCACGAGATCCGGCCCGCCCTCACCGAAAACGACACCGGCCGTGAACCGCACCCCTGAAGGCGAACGCCACCGAGTCGGCCTGCCTCCGCTCCGGGAAAGCCATTGGCTCCCCAATTGGCTCCCGAAACTGAGATCTAAAAACCCATCTGAACAGTCGGGACGGCGGGATTTGAACCCGCGACCACTTGACCCCCAGATACTGGCACCCACGTTCGAGTCGCAGCGTGGGGCAGGTCAGCGTGCCCCTGGTAGTCCGCAGAGGTACCCAGTGATGCGCCTGGATGCGTGCCTGTTGCTGTACCCGGCTGCTGTACAGCGTCGGCGCAGACCCGCCTGCTGGCGAAAAGACCCTGGTTGCTGTTCGTGTCGGCGTGCCTGACCGCGACCGGCGCGGACGCCACCGGTCACCTGCCTCCGAGCAAAGGCCGCAAGGGCGACCCAGACCTGGGCGGCAAGGACGGCTTGGTGGCCCACTCGCTGGCCACCGCGCTAGTGGCTGCGGGGATGTCGGCGGTGATCGGCTGGGACGGTTCGGTCGATGATCGCGCGGCCACCTTGTTCGCTACCCGGTTGTACCAGGACCTGGCCAGACAAGGCGATCTGGCGGAGGCGGCCGGTGATGCCCGCCGGACCCTGCTGAAGTCAGCCGAGCCGGTGGTGCGTGCGGATTGGCACCTGGCCCGGTTGTGGCTGGGGCCCGCCAGAGGCGGCCCGGTCGTAGCGGGAATCCGGAAGCGGACCCTGATCCCGGCCCCCACGGCACCACAACCTTCGTGGGCCGCAAGCAGAACGTGCCGGTAGCGGCCGCGGAAATGTCGTTGGCCGTCGCACGCAACTGCAGCAGGCGCTGCGTGCGCTGCGGTCCGGTGACCGGGCGGGGGTGCTGCTACGCGGGCAGGGACAGCTCGGCAAGTCCAGCCTGGCCGCCCGGATCGCTGACCGTCGCCCGGACCTGGCGGTGGCGGTGGTGTTCGGGGACTTCAGTGCCCTGGGCATCCTGGATGTGATCGCTGCGGCGATCCGCGCCGACCCGGCCGCTCGCCAGCTGGTGCAATCGGGGCTGGCGGAGGTGCGGGAGCGGCCGGAGGCGATCGAGGCGGTGCTGATCGACCTGCTGACCGGGCCCAGCGCGCAGCCAGGGGAGAACAACCAGCGGCCGCTGCTGCTGAGCAGGTCGGCGGGTCACCGGACCGGCTAAGGGGCCTGGGATTGCTGGACCCCTACCCGGACATCTACAACCCGGCCGAGCTCCTCGGCCCCGGAGCCCTCGACGACGGATGGCGCGCCACCTCACTCCATGTCGCGCTGAAGCTGCATCGTCCTTGAACCAAACAGGAGCCGGCCTGCGACACTCGACCCAGGGAAGCGATGACCACCGGAACCGACCGGCACCTCGAACAGGGTCCGCAGGCCGTGGGCACCGGTCCGCCGTCCGATCCCCGAAGCGGATAACTGATGAGCCCGCACGCGGATCGCGCTGCGTGCGGACAGGAGGAATGATAAGAAGCCTTCGTGGAAGTCAGCCCTCGCGGGGGAGGAGCCGCCAGCGTGAGCGGTCAGCAGCCAGACATCAGTGACCTCCGGCGAAGCCTGGACGAGGTGGACAGCGGCATCGTCGGTCTCATCGCGAAGCGCAGCCGCGTCATCGCCGAGATAGCCCGCCTGAAAGAACACGGCACGTCGGCGATCCAGGATGCTGACCGCGAGCGGCAGGTGCTCGCAGGCGTCGAAGCCGTGGCCGCAGATCTGGGCGTATCCGCCATCCTGGTGCGCAGGATCTTTCGCGAGCTGATCGGCGACTCGGTCGCCCAGCAGGCGAGGCAGCTGACTGGGGCAGCAACCGGTCGGCTCCGCGTGGCCTTTCAGAGCTCAGCGCACGCCTACAGCGACGCAGCTGCGCGCAAGTACCTGGCCGCCCGGGGGGCAGAAGGCGACCTGGCGGGCTACGGCACATTCGGCCAGGCCGTTGGCGCGCTGCGGGCGGGCGAGGTGGATCTCGCCGTGCTCCCCATCGAGAACACCTCTGCTGGCAGCATCAACGAGGTCTATACCGTGCTGCGCGAGCATGACCTGTTTATCGTCGGTGAGGAAACCTGGAAGGTCGACCACTGCCTGGCAGCGGTACAAGACGTTCCGCTGAGCTCGCTGAGCCGGATCCTGTCTCATCCCCAGGGCCTGGAGCAGTGCGCGCAGTTCCTGCAGTCGCTGCCGCATGCCATTCCGACGAGCTACTTCGGCACCGCCGGGGCCATGGCCGCGGTGGCCGCCACGGGCGATCCGAGCGCAGCTGCGATAGGCTCCGCCGAGGCCGCCGAAGCTCGCGGCCTGGTGGTGCTCCGGTACGGCATCGCCGACTCCCAGGACAACTACACCCGCTTTGTGGTGCTATCGGCGGCGGCAACTCCGGTCGATGTGCGGATCGCCTGCAAGACGAGCCTGATCCTGATCACCCGGCACGAGGAGGGCGCGCTTCTGCACTGCCTCGAGATCCTGTCGGGCAGCGGCCACTCGATGACCAAGCTTGAGTCGCGGCCTCGTCCCGGCAGGCCCTGGGAGTACCTGTTCTTCCTGGACTTCGAAGGAAACGTGGCCGAGCCGCGGACAGCTGCGGCGCTGGACGAACTCCGGCTGGCAGCGCAATACGTCAAGGTCCTCGGCAGTTACCCGGCCAAGGCGTTGCGCCATCCCGCCCATCCGGGCAGCTTGCCGGACGCTCCGGCCGCGGAGGCACCGGCGGACACGCTGGAGGCTGTCGCAGCCAACCGGGCAACCGCGGGGCACCGCTCCCGGCAGTACCGGCTTGTCGACCGCGCAAGCCGGGCAGCCGACACCATGGTTCAGGTCGGAGACCTGCTTGTCGGCGGCAGCGGATTCGCGGTGATGGCGGGCCCCTGCTCGGTGGAGAACGCCGAGCAGATCGCCGCCACAGCGAAATTCGTCCGCGATCATGGTGCGCATGTCCTGCGTGGCGGCGTGTTCAAGCCCCGGACGTCGCCCTACGCCTTCCAGGGTCTTGGCTGGAAGGGGCTGGAACTGCTAGTAGCGGCCGGGCGTGAGATCGGGCTTCCCGTTGTCACCGAAGTGATGGCCGTGGAACAGGCGCAGCGGATGGCGAAGAATGCCGACATCCTTCAGATCGGCGCGCGCAACATGCAGAATTTCGACCTGCTGCGCGAGGTGGGGAAGCTGGACCGGCCTGTGCTCCTCAAGCGGGGCCTGTCCAGCACGATCGACGAATGGCTCGCGGCTGCCGAATACATCGTCGCGCAGGGCAATCAGCAGGTGATTCTGTGCGAGCGCGGCATCCGGACCTTCGAGAGCGCCACTCGGAACACTCTCGACCTGTCCGCTGTCGCGGTTGTCCGGGAGCGATCGCACCTGCCCGTTATCGTCGACCCGAGCCATAGCACCGGACAACGAGGCTACGTCGCGCCGATGGCATGGGCCGCGCGCGCCGCCGGAGCTCATGGCCTGCTGATAGAAGTCCACCCGGCGCCGGAGAAGGCACTGTCCGACGCCGAGCAGAGCCTGTCTTTCGGTGAGTTCGCCGCGCTCATGAGCCAGCTGGCCGCCGTCCCTGGACCTAGCCAAGCGACCGTCAAAGCGCAAAATTCCAGCTCGCCATGACAGGTACCGGCAGCCGGTCCCTGCCCGTGGGCAAACTCCGTCCTCGTGTTCCCGGCGCAGCCGGTCGGCTAGCTCGGCCCACCGCTGCTTGTCACCCCAGGCAGCGCGGCCAACGTCGCCACGCCCAGCGCCAGGTTGCCGGCCAGCCGCAGCGTCTCCGCCGCGGGCGCCGCCAGTACCTGCCCGAGGACTGCGTCCCACCCGGCCGCTGGTGTCCGTGCCTGCTCGTCGCTGAGCTCGACCAGTCCGGCGTCCCGGGTGGTCACCAGCAGCGCGCCGCGGTCCAGCACGGTGAACGCGCCGGGCAGACCCGCCAGGCCCGCGACCTGCTCACCGTGCCCGGCAACAGCATCTCCAGCATCGCCCGGCTGCTCGGCGTCAGCCGCTTCACCCTCTACAAGTACCTGCCAGAACCCGCGGACTGGCACCGCCCGGCCGCCGCCCAGATCCCGCCGGCGGACGGCATCAGGCCGGCGTAGTCACGGACTCGCCCCGAAACCTGCCAGATGGTCAGGGCGGCCAGGTCCTGTTCGGCGACGCGTTGGGCGGTGAGGTCCTGCTCGTCGGTGGAGCACCACGCGGACCCGGTCAAGATCCCGCCCGAGGGATGGTCATGTGGGGAGCGTACGGATAGCCCCGGCAGCTGAGACGGTCACCGGACGGGTTCCGCATTGGCATGCTGACGGTAAGCGCGCTCGTGCTGACACTACCTGCGGTCGGCTGCAGCGGTGCCGCTACCAGGTCGGCGGGGAATACCCGGGTGATAGGCGGAACGGCCGTCAAGGCGGAGGGGCCACTGGGCACGCCGAACTACATTTTCCCCTACGCAACAGCACTTTCCGAGCCGAACATTGCGGATTTGCAGTACCTGCTGTACCGGCCGTTGTACTGGTTCGGCGAGAACGGCCAGCCGACGGTGAACAATTCCCTCAGCGTGGCCAACCCGCCGGTCTTCCAGGGTGCCAAGGTCACGATCACGCTCAAGCACTACATGTGGTCGAACGGCACTCCGGCGACCGCCCAAGGACTGGTACTTCGTGAAGTAGCTGGCGGCGTGTGGCATTGCGACCACGAGCATGCCTTCAAGATCCTCTCCGCCTTTAGTCAAGGCAACCACCGCAGGATTGCGGGGTTCACGGAAGAGCGGGCGACCTCGCGCGACGGATCCTTCTGGTGACAGCAAGAACGTTCCAGGAGGATCCCCATGCGTAAGTTCATCGTCTCAGTGTCCTCAGCAGCGGTTATCGCGGCCGGTGCGGCCGCCGCCATGCAGACCGGCGCCTCAGCCAGCACGGCCGTGCACCTTCCGCCCTACGACACGGCCAGCCAGGCGCCCAGCCAGGCCACCCAGGCAAGGCCGCCCGACATTTCCTTCGTGACGAGCATGATCTCCTACCATGCGATCGATGTGGCTCCTGCCGGGCTGTCGCCAGGCGACGGATACGTGCTCGCCGGCCGGGTCACCAGGAATGGCGCGGCGGACGGGCTGTCCACCGCGCGGTGCACCTACACCGTCACCAGCGGCCCGGTCCTGCGGATCTGTACCGTCGACTACGCGCTGAACAACGGGCTCATCGTCACGAGCGGATACATCAACGGATCAGGTCAGGGAGCACCCGTCACCCTGGTGGTGGACGGCGGAACGGGCGCCTTCAAGAACGCGCGCGGCTACGGCGAGCTGGAGCCCACCAGCACCGGCAGCGACGTGGCGCTCTACCTGACCGGCTGATCAATCGTTACCGAGCCGCGGCGGCAGGCACCCACAGGGGGAGGTGCCTGCCGCCGCGGCGGTACCGGCTGACCAGTGCGCCGCTCGATCCCGTCAGCCGGCCGCCGTCAGTTGGGGCTCGCCGAGGCGAACCGGCGGGTCAGCTCGGTCCGGGACGCCACCCCGAGCTTGCGGTAAGCCCGGGACAAGTGGTACTCCACCGTGCGGGTGCTCAGGAAGACGGCCCGGCCGACCTCCGCGTTGGTCCGTCCTTCGGAGACGAGCAGGGCGATCTGCAGTTCCTGGGGGGTGAGCTGCTCACCGCCATTGTGGGAGGTCGTCATGGTCTCGCCGCTGGCGCGCAGTTCGGCGCGGGCACGCTCGGCCCAGGGGCGGGCGTCAAGCCGGTCAAAGATCTCCGCAGCGGCACGGAGCTGAACGCGCGCGTCGCGGCGGCGCTGGGCGCGGCGCAGTCGCTCCCCGTATGCCAGGTGCGTGCGGGCGTGCTGATACACGATGTCGGCCCGCTCATGCTGGTCGAGGGCCGCCCGGAAATGATCGTCAAAGTCACCGGCCGCGAGGATCCCCCGGCAGCGAGCGGCGCGAGCGGCTGGTGGCGGGTTAGCGTCGCCGGGCACCAGGGCCAGGTATTCGGGCAGCAGCGACCGGGCCCGGCCGAGGTCGCCGGCCTGGACATGCGCCTCGATCAGGTCGGCGATGGGCGAGTAGTACGGGTGGCGGATTCCCCAGCCCGCGGCCAGCCGGCGCACCCCCTCGTAATGGCTGATTGCCTCCTCCAGCCGGCCGCGGCCGAATTCGAGGAGCGCCGGGCTGAGACGCGCGCGGATCTGCAGCAGCCGGAGGCCCGCCTCACCGGCCAGCCGGTCCGCCTCCCGCGCATGCTGCAGGCAATCCTCGTCGCGGCCCTGCGCCGCCTCGATCTCAGCGATGATGACGAGCGCGTTGCAGGCGAGGTAGTTCTGGCCGGTCGCAAGGGCCAGATCGAGCGCCTGGCTGCCGTCCGCGAGCGCCTGCGCCCACCGTCCCGTCTCCTTGCCCAGCCCGGCGGCCCACTGGAGCGCGTCGGGAAGGCGGCCGACGGCGCCTTCGCTGCGCGTCAGCCGTACCGCCCGGTCCGCGTAGGGCCGGGCCCGATCGAGATATCCGGTGCTGCACCAGGCGGAGGCGACATCGAGCTGGAGCTCTGCCCTGGAGGACAAGTCCGGGTCCCGCTCCAGCCTTGATGCGGCCCGGTGGATGAGGCGCATAGCGTACTCAGCGTCACCACGCCGCCACGCCAGGCCGCCGTAGGCGACGTCGGCCAGGAACTGAGCGGTCTCATCTGACTGCTCGGCCAGGCGGGCCATGCGGTCCGCGGCCCGGCCCGCCTCCTCGAACAGGCCGCCCTCCACGGCTGCCATGACCGAGCCAGCCAGCAACTCGACAGCCAGCCGCTGATCGGGTTCCGCGACAAGGTCCGCTGCCTCCTGCAGAACCTGCCAGGCAACCGCCATCTGCCCGGTGATCAGGTCGCGGCGGCCCTTGACCGCGAGCATCCTCGCGCGGGGAAGCTGCTGCTCTGTGGCGGGCATCGTCTCGGTCAGGCGCTCGACCCGGCCAAGGTCGCCGCCCTTGAGCGCGGCTTCCGCTGCCTCGGCCAGCCGGGCGGCCCTGCGCTCTGCCGCGTCGGACAGTTCCGCTGCGCGCTCCCACGCGGCAGCGGCCGCGAGCGGGGCGCCCTTGGCCGCCGCCAGGCCAGCGGCGGCATCCAGCGCGGTGGCGGCCTCCTCATCGGGCCCCGTCGCGGCCGCCGCCAGCTGCCAGGCCGCGCGCTCGACATCGCGTCCCGCCAGTACGTCCGCCAGCGCGCGGTGCGCGGTCCGGCGCTGCGCTGGGGGAGCCGCGTGATACGCCACCGATCGCAGCAGCGGATGGGAGAATTCGACTCCGTTGCTGGTGAGGCGAACAAGTCCGGCACCCTCGGCCTCGCCGAGGGCCTCAGGGTTTCCGCCGTCGAGGCGCCCTGCCGCAGCAGCCACCTCCTCGGCCGCGCACCGTCCCGCCGCGGCCGCGACAACAAGCACAGTCTTGACCGCGGGGTCAAGCCGGTCAATACGGTGGGCGAACCGGTGCCGGATCGCCGCCCCTGGCTCCAGCGGCACCGTGAGCATCACCCCGCCGCCTAGCTGTTTCGCTGTGAGCTCGGCTGACAGCTCCACCAGCGCAAGCGGGTTACCGCCAGTCTCATCGTGCAGCCGCCTGGCCACTGCCGGCGCCGGCCTGATCCCGGCGATGGCCCCCACCAGTTGCGCCGCCGCTTTACGTCCGAGGCCGTCCAGCTCACGGTACGGCAGGCCGGCCGGTGCTGGCATGCCCGCACGCACTGTCATCACGCACGCAATCGCATCGCGGTCGAGGCGGCGGAGCGCAAACAGCAGCGCCTCCTGGCTCGGCGGGTCCAGCCAGTGCAGATCATCCACCAAGACCAGCAGCGCACCGCTCCCTGCGGCCGCAGTCAGCAGGCTGTGGGTTCCCGCCGCAACCGCCAGGCGACCGGGAACGCCCCCGTCGTGCCCGAGGCCGAGCGCAGCCCGCAGCGCCGATGCCTGCCGCTCGGGCAGCGACGTCAGGTTGTCAGCCACCAGATGCAGCAGCGAGTACAGGCCGGCGAAGGCCAGCTCCGTCTCCGCTTCGATCCCGGTAGCCCGCAGGACCTGCATCGACCCAGCGCGCGAGGCGGCGTAGTCAACCAGCGCCGTCTTCCCAATGCCCGGCTCTCCCCGCAGCACCAGCACCCCGCTGCTACCATCCTGCGCCCGCCGGAGCAGCAGCTCGAGCTGCTGCTGCTCCTCATCGCGGCCCAGCAGCATACCCCGCACGATAAATCACCGCCTCACAGCGGACAAGGCACGCAACATTGCGGGGTTCACGGAAGAGCGCGCGGCTCCGCGCGACGGATCGTTGGGTGATAGCAGCATCCAGGTCCGAGCGGACAGGAGACGGTCAGCCGGCCCGTCAGATCGAGGGAAGCAACGGAGGATCACGATGTACGGATCGTAGGTTCACGAAGGGCAACCAGGGCCGCGGCTACCAGCCGCTTAGCTCTACCGAGGCGTTCGTGCTCTGAATCCGCCGACCGCATGGCGGCCATTCAGCGGCCGCATGCAGACCTTAAGAGTCTTCCTCGGGTACTGCTGTACTACTGCTGTACTACTGCTGTACATGGCGAAGAAGCGTTCGAAAAACGGTCGGGACGGCGGGATTTGAACCCGCGACCCCTTGACCCCCAGGACGGTGGGGTAGGCGTCTTCGCAGCTCAGCGGGGCTCCGGGGTCAAGCGTGACTTCGCGTGTACGTGCACCTGGGACCGTTCACCAGGTGGTCATCGAAAACCGAAAAGCGCAGCGACGAGGCAGCTGCCACAACCGTCCGTTCGTCGAGCTAGCCCTATTCGCAGGGTTCGAACAATGCTCTCTACCAGTTCCGACGCGGGTGTCCCGGTGCACGTTATACGGAAGATCGCCGGGCATGGGTCACTGTCCACCACGCAGCGCTACCTGCACCCGGATGACCAGTCGATCACGGACGCGGGGGACGCCCTGAACGCGCATATCTCGGTGCGCCGGTCCCCAAATGGTCCCCGGCTGAAAGTGGTCTAGCCCCATGACAAGCCGACTAGCTGCGGAAACTACGTCGGGACGGCGGGATTTGAACCCGCGACCCCTTGACCCCCAGTCACGAACGGCCTGTCTGGCCCGGTCGGACTGAGTCGGCCGGGGAGCCCCTCACCTGCAAGGACGCCCTAAAGGCGTCGCGGGCAGTCTGGACGAGTCGACCTGCGTTGGCTCCCGTTCCTGGCTCCCCGTGGCTCCCTCGGGTGGGAGAGGGGCTGCTCATGTCAACCAAGATCAACAACGATTCTATCTGCCTGGAGATCGACGGCCGGGTCATCGCGACCGCGGAGTTCAGCGAATCCGCCGCGGCCGACGGTCACAGCGCATGGATCGTCTCGTGTCACCCGGGCCGCCTGTTCACCCGGAACCAGGCGCTCACGGCCATGGTCCTCGCGGAACGGCTCGCCGCCGGCTACGGCGATGATGACCTGTTCGTCATCGGCTGGCTTGAGGAGCTGGGCCTGTGACCGACCGGCTCATCAGGATTACGACGGCGCTCGCTGTGGTGGCCGTCGCGGTCGTCGCCGCGAGCATCTCCCATCAGCATGCCTACGAACTCGTACGCTCGCACGGCGAGTCCGGCATGACAGCCCGCCTGCTGCCGTTCACAGTGGACGGGCTTATCTGGGCTGCGTCCATGGCAGTCCTGGACGCCAGCCGTCGGAACCAGCCCGTACCACAACTGGCCGCGTGGAGCCTGGGTACGGGCATCGTGGCCACGGTCGGCGCCAACCTGGCGCACGGCGTCGGACACGGCCCGATCGGCGCACTGGTCAGCGCCTGGCCCGCCCTGGCGCTGGTCGGTTCGTTCGAGATGCTGATGATGCTGATCCGTGCGGGACGTGGCACGCGGACGGGTGAAGCTGAGCCCAGCGCTCCGCATCGTCCGGTACAGCCTCTGATACAAGAGGTACCGCCGGAACTCGCGGTCGCGCCAACCCTGGAGCAGACCGTCGGTGCGCGCCACGAGGCGGGCCACAGCCAACGTGCCATCGCCCGCGAATTCAACATCGACCGCCGCAAGGTCAAACACATCCTCGACCAGCGGCCTAACTCAGAGAAGCCGATCCTGAGGTCGGGGCCGGGTCAGAACATCCCGGGTCCGACCTCAGCTTGTTCTATAACCTCTCAGGTTGTGACCTGGGTGTTTCGCGTCTTACACGGTGATGCCGCGTCCTTCCCAGGCATGCCCGGCGGACCACCCCCGCTCGCGCGGGGCCGACAGCGGCCTGCCCCAGACCGCGCAGGACATCGCCGGACCACCCCCGCTCGCGCAGGGCCGACTGTCTCGACCCTGCTGCTGGCCGGGCTCTGCTACGGACCACCCCCGCTCGCGCGGGGCCGCCGACGAACGGCAACGATCAACTGAACCTAGGCACGGCAGGCAGGCAATGGCGTGATGGTGTGGCCAACCGGCAGCCTGTGTGATTCGCGCCTGGTCGTGCCGGTATCGGCTGGCGGGCGCTTGGTGGCCGGGACGGTAGGTAGACGCTTTGCGCGCGGCCACGGCCAGGCCCTGGCCTAGCTGGAGCTGGTCAGTGGTGTGTGCCGCCCAGTTATGGAGGTGGGGCGTATCCGGATCCAGAAGGGGTGCTCGGCGGCGGTGACCCAAGGATATAGGTCAAGCTGCCTGAGCCGCTGGATCTCGGAATCCTCGCGGATTACCTCGGCGCGGCCTTTGATCAGGACACTCCACCCGGTTCGGGTCTCCGGATCGTAGTCGTCGGCTTCGAACGCGACGGGGTCCTGCCGGTAGCTAGCTGACAGCTTGGATCCGCGGTCGGTGCGAAAGACCACTTCTTGCCCGTCTACGGCATGGTTTACCGGCAGCGTGACGACTTCGCCGCCCATGGAGAAGCTGACGCGGCCGACCGGGACCGACTCCAGCAACCGCAGGCACACGTCCGTCGGCAAGGATTCGAGTCCTGCAAATTCGGCCAAGCCAGCCATGTCCGGCTGCCCATGTGCGTGCCGGAGCGTATCGGCCTCATCAAGTGCCTGGTGCCAGGGGAAACTTTCGAACGTACTGGCGCCGGTCCCGGGAGGATGCGGTTCGAGGCGTCCCGGACCGTGTATCACATCGATCCCGGTATCACGCAGTAGCGTCACACTGCGCCGGAATGTAGGGTGCGCGGCGAGCGCACTGTTAACGAATGGGAGCACCACGACGGGTATGTGCAGGCCGACAGCCTCAGCGAGGATGCCTAGGGCAAAGTTGTCGCTGATGCCGTTAGCCCACTTATTGACCGTGTTGTAGGTGGCCGGTGCCACGATGATGGCATCCGCCTTGGGCAGTGACCGGCCGCTGGCGGCAGTTCCGGAGGTTTGGTACTCAGCTCGTACGGGGTGGCCGGTCTGTGATTCCAGTTCCGGCACGTCGATGAAGTCCAGGCCGGCCGGGGTGGCGATGAGGTAGGGGTTCCATCCACGCGAGCGTGCGTAGCTGATCAGGCGCGTTACCTGCCCGGCGGGTCCGGCGCCGCAGACGATCACGTAGAGAACTGGGTCATCGTTCATAGTCACGGTTCATGAGGAGATAATGCCGGTTCGCCGCGCGAGCGGGCGAAGTTCTGGGGTTGCATAGCGGTGTTCCTGCTTGAGCATCTCGCGAAGGGCCTCGCGGACGGGAACACTGTAGTGCACCTCTTCGGGGGCGAGTTCTTCGGCCGGCCTGCCGGAAGACGGTGGTGGCGGCGGCGTCATCGCGGCGTTGCACGTAGGCGCGGCCTAGGTCGATGAAGACCTGAGCGCGCCGTTCCAGCAGATCGGCGGGAAGTGCCGTGGTATTGACCTGCTCGGCCCGCCGGATGGTTTCACTGACATCGCCGAGCTCGACGGCGACTGAGATGCCGTGGATGGCGACATTGGTGGGTCCGAAGCTGGTCCACAGGTCGTTGCGGTCGGCGTGGATGTGGTCGGCTGCCTGGCCTGCTCGCCGCAGGTAATCCGACGGTGCGCCGATGTCGTTGTCGCGGGCGGCGGCGAGGCGGCCGTGAGCAGTAGCGCGGCCCACTGGCGCCGCGCTCGTCGAGCGGTCGGCCGACAACTACGCGGGCTGGGGTGAGGTGGTGACCTTCGCTGCCTGCAGGCCGCGCGCATCGGTGAGGTGTCCGGCATCCGTAAAGCCGACATTGACGGCCGTCGCTGGATCTGGACCGTCCGGCGCCAGACCACACCCGGCCCCGGCGGCCTGATCGACAAGGCGACCAAGGGCAAGCGCGCCTGGAAGGTGCCAATAATCGAGGAAGCCCGCGAGCTGGTCGCTGCCCGCCTAGACGTGGTGCGCGAGGCTCTGTCGCCGGTGCGGCCGTGCTTGCGCTTGCGAGCGCTGACGTTGTTGCCTGGCCTGGGCGCAGGCTTACTCAGGAGGCGAGCTTGTCGTGGCCGGAGATCACCGGCTCGACGCCGCGGCGGCTGCCTGATATTCCGGTGACTCGTACTCGTGCGGCTGGGGGATCCTGGCGCGGAGACCGATCTGCCGAGCGCTGGCTTCGGGGTCGCGGGCCGGCCGCCAGTCCCGGCCGGAACCGCCCGGTCTGGCCTTGTGGTTGGCCTGGCGGGCGTACCAGTCGGCGATGAGGTCCCTGGCCGCGTTCAGGTGCGCGTCATCCAGCTCGGCGTGCAGCTGGTACAGGCCGCGTCCGGCGCGGGTCCTGGCCGCCGGGTATGAAACGTCGCCGGGGTAGGCCGAGTCGGCCGCTTCCATCTCGTCAAGCCAGCTCATCGGTCCCATCTCGCTTTCTGAGCTCTAACTTTCTGAGCTTTAACTGTTCCTGCGGTGATCGGCATCTATCGCTGCCTGATAGCCATCGCGATCGCGGTGCTGGCGTGGGCGACGCCGCCTCCTCCGGGCAGGCCTGCCACAATGGTCTGCTTTTAGGTGTGCGGCACCGGCAGCTGGCGCGGTGCCGCTTTCCCTGTGTGGCCCGCTGACGCGGGCCTGATGTCTGCTCAGAGGAGACAGACGGTGTGTGTGATACATCCCCGGCCGCTGCGGGCCAGATGAATGAGATACGACGGACAACGGCGTAACGGTTCACACCCGATCGGACTTCAGACCGAACGGGCCAGCGCCTTGTTGCCCGCCGGTTGAGCCGCGATTGCGCGGTTCGCCAGAACGGGTGATAACCCGCAGTCGGCGCAGCTCCCGGTGGGCAGCCGGGCCTGCAGGTAGCAGTACTTGCACACCCGGCCCTCCGGCCAGCGCTCGGTGCCGCCCGGGCAGCACTGGCCGCAGCGCGCACAGGGCGGGAACCGGGCGGGATCGGGTGTTAGACGCCATTCACGGTGAGCGGGTACTCAGCTGAGTCTCTGTCCATAGAGATGCGGTCGACACGGCATTCGCTACGCTGTGAACGTGAAGTATCAGCCGCTAACCCTTGCCGATCTTGCTCGTCTTGTTGCAGGCGAGCGGGACTTCGACTCGCAGTGGCGGCTGGTGGTTGAATTCCTTAAGGATTACCACCGGGAACCAGCCGGGGTCCGGCTGAGTTTGCTCGAAGATGCAACGGGACCGGTCGGCGACGAGCGCTGGGATGTTCTGTTCGCCGGGCTTGCGGAGCATCTTGCCATGCGGGATGGCCAGGCTGCGCCGGGCTGGTCGGCCGCCCGTGGGCTGAGGCGGTTCTGGTTCCCGTTCGACGCGCCGGGCGCGCGTGCGCAGGCGCTAGTGCATGCTCCGGCCGCGTTCCGCAGGCGGGGTGTCTTCGTCGCGGATTACGAGATAGACGCCGCGTGAGCGAACCTACGCCTCTGCTCGATCGGAAGGGCATCGAGGAGGCATTCCGCCGCCTCGGTGACCGGCTGGCCAAGCGGGGCGTGGTGGCGGATATCTACGTGTTCGGCGGTGCCGCAATGGCCCTGGCTTACGACTCGCGCCGTGCCACCCGCGATGTGGACGCTTTGTTCAAGCAGC
>Ga0187859_10001113_pt1 | contig 17376 bp, 15 predicted proteins | sample June2016WEW_10_1_2_FD_133019 | JGI IMG/M metagenome (GOLD analysis project Ga0187859, IMG submission 133019) | Peatland microbial communities from SPRUCE experiment site at the Marcell Experimental Forest, Minnesota, USA - June2016WEW_10_10 | ecosystem: Environmental > Terrestrial > Soil >...
CCTTCTGATCCGCCAGCGTGCCATCGCCTGGGCGATAGCTGCGGTCGATTCCGCGCGCATTGATCAAATCAATATTTATCAGGCATCGCGCCTCGCCATGCTGCACGCGGTTCAGCAACTCACTCCCTCTGCGAACCATCTCCTCATCGACGCCGTGCGGCTCGATTGCGAAATCCCCCAACTACCCATCATCCACGGCGACGCGCTCTCCCGCTCCATCGCCGCCGCCTCCATCATCGCCAAGGTCGAACGCGACCGCATGATCTCGGCCTGGGATCCCGTCTTCCCGGTCTATGGTCTGGCCTCGAATAAGGGATACTGCACGCCCCGCCATCTCGCCGCTCTTCGCGAGCACGGCCCTTCGCCACTCCATCGTCAATCGTTCGCGCCGGTGTGGAGCGCACCCATCCCGCAAGAGGTTCTCGGCTTTATGCTGGAAGAAGCCGCGGCGGACGTCGTCGCCGACGACGAAGAACTAGTAGCCGAAATCGCCGAAAGCTGAGAACTTCCGCCCACCAAAACAATTTGTCATCCTGAGCGAACCGGGGTCCCCAGCGCGCCCGCTTTTGGCGCGTCGGGGTGGGGGAGCGAAGGACCTGCTTTCGCTCGCACCGCGTAAGCGTCGATTTTTACTTAGCGCGATAAATCTCCGTGAGTAAGTCGGGCTTCGATTCGTCGCGCACCAGATGCGGAAACTTTTCGCCGCTGTGATAATCAAGTTTGATCACGCGGAAATACTCCGTGTTTTCGACAATAAGATCAATCGATGACCGGCTGGTCTTGGCAGCCGCAATGGCGTCATGCCAAATATCAGGAGAAAAGCTGCGGCCGTTCACAGCGATGATCTTCATTCCCGGGCCGATTCCGGCTTTGGCGCCGACCATTCCTTCGACCGTATCACGAACTGTGCCATCGGCTGCGACCAGTAACCCCACGGAGTAATGCGCGTGGATCGACTTTCCGCTGGGATCACGGGCGCGATCTGCTTCGGACGGATTTTCGTTATAGACGAGTTTCCATCCGCTGGCTTCGATGCCGCCAAGCGGAGCGCCGGGGCCATGATTTGACAGGCGCTCGTTCCAGAATCCAGGCCAGTCGTAAGGAACGATCTGGTTCAGCGCATTGACGATGTCGTCGAACGTGTAAGTCTTCACCATGGGCGGGCCGCTGGGAGCGCCGTAAAACAGTTTGCAGAAATCGTCCAAAGTTTTCGCGCCCTTGCTTTGCTGGCGGATGACGGCGTCGACCCACAGCCAATTGAGGACGTCTTCATCGTAATAATCAACGGGTCGGCGATAATCCTCCCAGGCCTTGGGAGCGGTTTGCATGGTGGGAACGCCGTCGGCTGTGTCCTGCAGATTGCGCCAGACGCGGCCGGAACGATGATCCAACTCTGCCGCCATCAATGCCAGTTCATCACGCGCCAGTGATGGCGTGCGCTCGCCACTGCGGGCTGAGAGCATATCTCCGAGATACGAGGTGAGTCCTTCGTAAACCCATAGCAAGTCTGTCTGCATGGGCTGTTCATAATCGGGCGTCGCGAGATCGGCGGGACGGCGATACTTCCCGTTCCACGAATGCACGTACTCGTGAGGTAGCAGTCCAGAGGCCAGTTTCCTCCCATCCTCTTCGATCAGTGAGCGCTCATCGACCCGGCTGTCGTTCGATTCGTGATGCTCTAATCCGAAATGCGCGACATGATCGCTGAGCGTGAGGAGGAAGTGGTAGTTGGTGTAATGATGCGCGCCAAAAAGAATTCCGGCTTGCTTCACCAGATTGCGGTAATGCTCCCAGACTTCTTCGGGAGCATCGAGCGCCGCCGCACTGTCGGCGGCGACGTCGAGTTCGGCGGGAGGATGCTCGCCTGCCGCCGTTAGCGGCACGACCTTCATATACTCGCCAGTGAGCACCGTCCCATCGACCAGCGTGGTCAGGGAGACCGGCGCAAACTTAATTTCATTATTTTCCTGCGCGGCCACATGCAGCGACGTTCCAAACTTCCAGCCCACGGGCAGTTTCAGGCTTGCCGCATAGGTCAACTGATCGGAAGTGTAGCCGGCGGGATAGAGCAGCAGCGTGTTCCAGCTGAGGATGTACAACTTTTCCGTCGCGGACACCGAGGAACTGTATCCGGGCTCGTCCGACGTGGCGGAGGCGTAGTCGAGATTGGCGACGACTTCGTTTTCGCCGGAAGGAACTTCGACGTGAAAGGTAAATCCGTCGAGCAAATCGCGCCGCCAGTTCAGCGTCTTTCCGCTTGCGGTAAATTTCAGTCCGGTTAAATCCGTGATCGGGCCGGTCGGGCCGTGCTCGCCGGGAATCCATTTCGGATAGTAAAGCGTTAGCGTCCCCGGCTTGGCGGGAATGCGCAATTGCGCGTGGAACATTTTGCGCGGCGCATCCGAGGCATCAACGGAAAGCGTGATGGTTGGGGCATTTGTTGCGAAAACTGAAATCGATAACAATAAGAAAATTACGAGACAGGGAAAAATCCTACTCCTACAGCCTGGGCCCATTCTTCCTCCGCATATTCATTTTCGTCCGCAGCTGTGAAACAAACTGCAAATTGAATATATCAGCCTGCGCGCGTGGCAGAGCGCGCCACGGCGGAGTCGCGCTCGCTTTGATATCCTTATCGGAATCTTCGCTGGGCGTAAGATCTAGGGCATAAAATTCCGCTTCACGGATTGGGCATGTCGACTGGCATTCGAACTAAAGACTTGCGCAAAATCTACACCTCGCCCCCGCCGCTCGCCTCCGGCGGAGGCTTCGGGTTTGGCGCGGCCCGCGGCAAAGGAAATAAACAGCCCAAGCCCCAGATCGTCGCTCTCGAAGGCATCTCTCTCGAAGTCCTACCCGGAGAAATTTTCGGCCTCCTCGGCCCAAACGGCGCGGGCAAATCGACTACCGTCGGAATTCTCACCACGCGTGTGCGCCCCACCGGCGGCCAGGCCTGGATCGGCGAGCACGATGTGTGGGCCGAGCAGGTCGCCGTCAAGCGCCTGATCGGAGTGGTGCAGCAGCGTCCCAACCTTGATTTCACTCTCACCGCTCGCGAAATCCTGCTTTTCCACGGTGCGTATTTTGGCATCGACTCGCGCGAGCGCGCCGAGCGCGCGACGACGCTCCTCGAGCGATTCAAACTCACCGACCGCGCTGACCAGATGGTGCGCGGATTCTCCGGCGGCATGATGCAGCGCCTCGCGATCGCCCGCGCCATGATGCACGACCCGCAAGTCCTCTTCCTCGATGAGCCAAGCGCCGGCCTCGATCCCCAAACTCGCTTGCTGCTCTGGGAGATCATTCGCGAATACAACGAGAACGGCAAAACGATTCTTCTGACCACCCACAACATGGAAGAAGCCGACGCTTTGTGCCAGCGCCTGGCGATCATCGATCATGGAAAGAATATTGCCTTGGGCACGCCTGCGGAGCTGAAGGCGTCGGTTCCGGGCGGCTATCTGCTGCGCTTACGCTTCGGCCAGAACTCTCCGGAGATGCTGCAGCGCCTGCAAAGCCTGGCGGGCGTCAGAGAAGTTCGCCCTACCGCCAACAACGACAACTCCGCCGACGTCTACGCCGATCGCGGAGGCTCGCTGGTCGGCGAGATTGCGAGTCTTGCCTCTGGCGCGTCGGTCGAATTGTGCGACGTCCATATCTCCGAGCCGAGCCTCGAGAATCTTTTCTTGCACCACACGGGAAGGAGCTTGCGCGATTGAACTGGACAACTTTTCTCGCCCTGCTCGCGCGCGACGCTCACGTCGCTCGCCGCAACTTTGTTCCTCTGATACTGCAAACTTTCCTGCAGCCGATGATGTTCGTGTTTATTTTTGGCCGCGTGATGGTCTCGAGCGGCTACATGCCCGCCGCCTACAAAAGTTTGCTCCTACCCGGCATCATGGCCATCAGTATGGTGTTCACGGGTGTGTGGGCGGTCGCAATGCCCTTGATCGCAGAATTTCAGTTCACGCGCGAGATCGAAGACCGCCTTCTGGCGCCGATCGAAATCTCATGGCTGGCAATCGAAAAAGTTATCTTCGGCGCGCTCCAAGCCCTGGTCGCCGGATTGGCGGTCATCCCGATGGCGTGGCTGTTGCTGCGCCCGGGAGTGGAATTTAACTTGAGTTCTCCGTTGCGCTTCGCCTGCGTCACGCTGCTGGTCGCGCTGTTTTCAGCCTGCGGCGGCCTGGCGCTAGGCTGTAGCGTCAATCAAACCCACATCGGATTAATGTTCAGCATGGTTCTAACTCCGATGATCTTTTTTGGCTGCACTTATTATCCATGGAGCGCGCTAGCGCACTTTCCGATCCTGCAAAAAGTAGTTCTCATCAATCCGCTCGTCTACGCGAGCGAGGGCTTGCGCGGAACGCTCGTCCCCCAGTTTCCGCACCTTCCCGTGCTGGCGGTGCTGATCGTACTAACGCTCTTTGACGCGCTTTTTCTGGCAGTCGGACTGCGTCAGTTTCATGCCAAGTCGATAAGCTAATACTGCAAATACCCAATCCCGACTCGCATATGGTGCAGCAGGCTGTCAGGCACAACTACGGCAAGGGCCAATCCCAGCATCGCATGCACGATTGCGATCGGGTAGAGGCTTCGATAGCGGCGGAACACCTCGCAGAAAAAGAGCGCCCCAATAAGCGTCGCCGTGGTGAGAATGGGGCTCGGCAAATGCGCGGACGCAAACAGTGATGCAGCGATCCAGACCGCCGGCGAGCTTCCATAAAGCTCTTCGAAGCGGTTAAAGAAAAATGATTGCAGTATAAATTCCTGCATCAGCGCCCATAGCGCGTATCCCGCTGCCGATCGCAAAGTGGGAATCCACGTCGGCGTTGCAGGAATCTGCCCGCCCGCCCATCGGTCCAGTACAACCATCAAAACCAGCGCCGCAAAACCGATGCCCAGCACCACGCCTGCGCCAAACACTTTCGGCAATCCAAGGCCGAGACGGTCGAACGCCGACCGCGGCGACGGATCAAAATATGTATCCATGAAGATGAAAACAAGCAGCGCGACCACGGTAACGGCGGCCCAGCGGTTTCGCATGTCGGTAGTCCGCGCCCAAAGCGCGAACTCGAGCAACACAAAAACGGCAACGATCTGGACCCACATAAAGAAGCGGCGTGGGGCCGTGATCTCGGCCGGAAAAGGTTTTGACCTCAAGGGCATCGCAACTATCTTTACATTTTCATCTCCGCGTCTGCGAGCTAAAACCAGGCCGAAAGACAAGGAGTACGGCTTAGCTGCTTCTTTCGCCGGATCACAGAGTCGCTGAGAGAACCGTAAAGGCGCTACGGAAGCAAAGGGTTTTGTCCGTTGGACTTTCTCCGTGCTCTGTGTCTCCGTGGTGAAAGCAGTACGCTTAAAACCAGAATGACCAGATCGCGTCGACGCTGGCGTGAGTAATGGCCGACGCCGGCACCCGGCGCTGTTCGCGCCATGCCCGCCCGTAGAAAATTCCGGCGATGCTCGCCAGGATGACATAGCGCCAGTTGAAGTGCGTCGAGCGTTTATTGAAATGCGATAGCCCGAACAACACCGCCGTGATCGCGAGCGCGGCCCGGCGCCCCACGCGCCGTTCCAGCAGATTCTGCACCCATGCGCGAAAGTAAAGTTCTTCCGGAACGGCGATGAAAACGAAAATATAGATCCACTTGAGGATCATCGAGAGCTGCAGCGCGCCGCGATGCGGCTGGAGAAATCCGAGCGCCAAGCCCAAGCCGATGACAAGCGGTGCGAAGAAAACCAGTTCGCGCAAGCCAGTTTTCCAATCGCTCCAGCGAAAGTGAAAGTCGAAGCCGGTTCCGCTGAGCCGGCGAATCGCTACGAATCCATACAGCGCCGCATCGACTACCAGCAACTTCCCCAGGCCCGCGAGACCGCTGGGCCAGGCTCGCTCGAACCAGCGCAAATCAATCGCCAGCCCGAGCGCGAGAAGAATGAGAGCATCTCGCCAATTGCCGCGCTGCTCGGGATCGGCGGCCGATGCCTGTCCCAGAAGCCACGCGATCGCCACCGGCATGGCGGCGTAAAGAGCGCACCACTTCCATAAGAACATCTGGTGCGATAAAGCAATGACCGCGTAAGGCAGCGTGCAGACTAATGGCAGGAAAGTGCGGAACGATGTCGGCCACCGCGCGCACGCACGCCCAATGCGCTCCCCGGCAAGTCCAAACAAAGCGGCAGGCGCGAGTTCCAGCGCAAGCACGGCAATCGCCACCGGCGTGGCGTTCTGCATCCGCCTATTCTAATTTGCGAGTAAATTTGGCGGCGGGCGGAGCCGCACGTTCGGGCACAGTCTCGCGCCCCTTCAAAGCCGACGATCATTCCTCTTCGGCGGGAGCAAAAAACACCAGCACTTCCAACTCCTCCTCGATGCCGTAGAAGCGGTGCTCCAACTGCGCCTCAACAAAAATCACGGAACCGGCGCGAACCTCGTAGTCCTCGGAGCCCACTTGCATCCGGCCAATTCCACGCACGACGTAATACATCTCATCTTCGCGATGCGGTTTCTGCGCGTCCGTCCCACCCTTCGGCAAAACATAAACGCCCGCGCTCATCGCCGGGATGCGCAAAAACTCAAAGTAGGATTTGTTTCTCTCCGCCTGCAGCCGCGAAAGATCGTCGATGTGAAATAGCCGGGGCATGAAGAATAGTTCTTAGTTCCTGATTCTCAGTTCTCAGTCACCCCTGACGAAAGCGGCCAGTTCCTCCGCTGGGACTGAGAACTGGGAACCGAGAACTCGTCGCTACCCCACCGCTCCATGAAAAAAAATATCCGTATATTGCCGCACCAACTCCTCACCCGTCAGCGGACCATCCGGCTTGTACCACTGGTAAATCCAGTTGATCATTCCGACCAGCGCCAGCGCGGCAGCGCGCGGCGTCACCGATGACTGCGAATTGCGCTTGCGCTGCACGTCGGTGATGAGGTGCTCGACAAAGTGCAGATAATCTTTTTTGCGCGCATTGATCTTGCGCCGCAGCGCGGTCGGCAGCGGATGATTCTCATGCAGCATCACGGTAATCTCTCGGTCCTCAGGACTAAGCACAACCTCGATGTGCAGCCGGATCAGCGTGCGCAGCCGCTCTTCGGTCACATCAACTCTGGCTCCGTCGCTGCCCGTGCCGTCGACGCGTCGCACTACGTTGATGACCCGCGCCTCGGTGATATCCATGGCATGCGACATGATGTGAAACAGAATTTCGTCCTTCGACTGAAAGTGGTGATAGAGGCCGCCCTTCGAGAGTTTGAGCGCCGCCGCCACATCGTTCATCGAAGTCGCGTCGTATCCCTGTTGCTGAAACAGCCGAGCCGCCGCGCGCAGAATTTCCTGCCGCGGCTCCAGCCGAGGTTCGTGCCGTGAATCAACCGTAGCTTCGCGAAGCATCACAGAGATGGTATCGCGGAATCAGGTTTTCGCTCCACTAGCTGGAAGTGTGGGTAGTGACTCGGTTCAACTCGGTTCTGAAAGGGCACGGCTGCAGCGGTGCCGTACACATCGCATTTTAATTTCGGCCTTAGCCACTGAGGGAACGCATCTTTCAAACTGAGCCACTACCGAAGCGTGGCTTCACCCCTTAAAACCTCGTCCCACGAAGGACGCTGAATTTCGTGAAGGCTTTCTCGTAACTACTTCCTTCGTGAACCTTCGTGCCCTCAGTGGTTAACGTTTTCGCAAGTTGGCGCAACCCGGTCCAGCGTCAATCGCTGTGACGTTGCGAGCCCGGTCACTTGAGAAGGTTCCCGCACCCAGCCGCAGAATTCTCCGCCCGGTTTCCTCCGCCGCTCCGACCGGTGGAACCCTGCGCCCGTCATAAAATCTCGCGACATCAAAATAGTCAAAGCGAACTCTCTGCAATTCGTCTCTGTGCTGATGCGCTGCAGAACCGCAGTTGCTCCGCATTCGCTCGATCCGCGACGCGGCGCGGTCGATGACGCGGGCCAGTTCTGAACCGAATTCTGGCGCACGATCTTTGAGCAGCCGCTGCTTCGCGTTTTCCGCGGAAAACCACGTCGGCTTGCGGTTCGCCTCCTGCGGCGCCTCCCGCCGAGTCACTGCGCAAAGACAGCAAAGACAGGCAGCGACGGCCGGCTCCGAAACGCCCGTGTCTGGCGTCTGGCGAAAGTAGCGAGCGAACGGAATTTCCTCGATCCGTCCATGCACACCCGCTTCTTCCAAAGCCTCGAGAGCGGCAGACTGCGCGAGCGTGAGCCCCGGTTCAACCCCGCCTTTCGGAAAAATCCAGCGTCCGCCGCGCGTCTGCACCAGCAGAAATTCAATCCCGCGTCGCCCAATCCGGTAACAAACGGCGGCAACCTGCTGCCGTTGTTTCTGACTCTGTAGCGCTCGCAGGACTTTTGCCGATGGCCCCGATCCCATGGCAGTAGAGTGCGTGACGCCATGAGCTTCTGCCTAGAGCAAGCTTGGTTCGCGCAGGGTCCCTGGCCTCCAGCGGGAATCCTGTTACGCACTTGTGCGCAGCCCCCGCCTCCGAGAAAGTAACGTGAGCAATTACTGTTTCCGACAGGACGAGAATTTTGGACAGCCTGTATTGTCTGCGTTGCAACCGCGAGCTCGAATCCGGGCGAAAATCCGTCGCCGTCTATCTCTTCGCCCAAACGGTCGGAGTGAGGCCGCGGCAGAAATCCTCGGCGCAACGCATCTGTTTCTGTCCGCAGTGCTCGGTGTCGCTGGCCATGGGGCCCGCACCCGAGGGCGCCCTCAATCTCGCCGCCTGGCAGATGATTCGCGACATAGTCGGCGCCGACCCCGCACTCACCGAGGCCGCGTGGGAAAGCCTGCACGGAGTGGATGAAGGTCTGCTCCCCTCTTCAGAATTGGCCACTGGAACCAACGGCAACGCGCATCCCGCGCGCACCGGAGGCTACTTCGAGTTCTGACAGCGGTTGACAGCGTTACTCGACCTGCGTAGCATTTCTGAAACCGACTGATCGGTCGGTTTCTGGCCCGCGACACAATTTTCACCCCAGCCAGCTTATTTAACAGCTAGTTATTAACAGATCTACATACCACCCCATAAGGAGTTTTTCGTGGCCACAGTCTTTTATCAAAACGATGCCAATCCTGCCGCGCTGCAGGACAAAACGATTGCCGTCTTCGGTTATGGATCGCAGGGACACGCGCAGGCGCAGAATCTGCGCGATAGCGGATACGACGTCATCATCGGTCTCGATCCCGAGCGCGGCTCGGCCAAGCAGGCGCGCGCTGACGGCATGACCGTCGTCGCCCCGGCCGAAGCCGCCAAGCGCGCAGACTGGATTCAGATCCTCACGCCCGACGAGACCCAGGCCGAATTCTACGAATCCGCCATTAAGCCGCATCTGCGCAAAGGAAAAATTCTCGGCTTCTCCCACGGCTTCTCGATTCATTTCAAAACCATCAAGCCTCCGAAGGATGTCGACGTAGTGATGATCGCGCCAAAGAGTCCGGGCCATCTGCTGCGCCGCGTCTATTCGCAGGGCGGAGGCGTGCCTTCGCTGCTCGCCATCCATCAGGATGCCAGCGGGCGCGCGCGCGAATTCGCGCTGAGCTATGCCCACGGCATTGGCTCGACCCGCGCCGGTGTGTTGCAGACTACGTTCAAAGAAGAAACCGAGAGCGACCTCTTCGGTGAACAAGCCGTGCTCTGCGGCGGCCTGACTTCACTGATGCAGAAAGGTTTTGAAACGTTGGTGGCGGCCGGCTACGCTCCCGAGATCGCCTACTTCGAATGCGTGCACGAGATGAAGCTGATCGTTGACCTCATCTACGAAGGTGGCCTGAGCCGTATGCGCTATTCGATTTCGAACACAGCCGAGTATGGCGACCTCACGCGCGGTGAGATGGTCGTCGGAGATGAAACACGGAAGGCGATGAAGAAAGTTTTGAAACAAATCCAGAGCGGCAAGTTCGCCGAGGAGTGGATCAAAGAAAATAAAAAAGGCGGCAAAAAGTTTGCTAAGCTGCGCGAGGCCGCGAAGCAGCATCCAGTCGAAAAAGTAGGCGAGCAGTTGCGCGCCATGATGTCATGGCTTCCAACCGACAAGAAGAAGAGCACCGAAGCGGCGAAGCCCGCAGGACCGAAAGTGGTGAATGCCTAAAAAGCAGTTCCCGGTTCTCAGTTCTCGGAAAAATCAAGGTGTTCCACCGAGAACTGAGAACCGGGAACTGAGAACCCTGCTTTAAACTGTCCGCATCACTCCCATGACTACCGACCTCAAGCATCGCAGTCGCTACATCACTGACGGGCGCGACCAGGCTCCGGCGCGCGCTATGTATAAGGCCATCGGCTTCACCGATGCCGACCTCGCGAAGCCGCTGATCGCCGTCGCCAATACCTGGATCGAGACGATGCCTTGCAACTTTCACCTGCGCCGCCTTTCGGCGAAGGTGAAAGAAGGCATTCGCGCTGCCGGCGGCACACCGATGGAATTCAACACCATCGCCATCTCCGACGGCGAGACCATGGGCACCGAGGGCATGAAGGCATCGCTCGTGAGCCGCGAAGTGATTGCCGATTCGATCGAGTTAGTCTGTCGCGGTCAGCTCTTCGACGCGGCCGTATGCATTGTGGGTTGCGACAAGACGATTCCCGCCGCGGCCATGGCGCTCGCCCGCATGAATCTGCCGGGCCTCGTACTCTACGGAGGAACGATCGCGGCGGGCAAGTATCAAGGCAAGGACGTCACCATTCAAGATGTGTTCGAGGCGGTAGGCGCGAACGCCGCGGGCAATATGAGCGATGCTGATCTGCTCGCGCTCGAAAACGTCGCCTGTCCCGGAGCCGGCGCCTGTGGCGGCCAATACACCGCGAACACCATGTCGACGGTGATGGAACTGATCGGCCTTTCGCCCATGGGGTTCAACAGCATTCCCGCGATGGATCCGCGCAAGGACGAAGTTGCCTTCCGCTGCGGCGAAGTGGTGATGAATGTTTTGAAAAAAAATATTCGCCCGAGCGATATTCTGACCCATACGGCCTTCGAGAATGCGATCGCAGGCGTAGCCACGACGGGCGGCTCGACCAATGCTGTTCTTCATCTATTGGCGATTTCGCGCGAGATGGGACTGCCGCTCGACATCGACGACTTTCAGCGGGTAAGCGAGCGCACTCCGCTGCTAGCCGATCTGAAGCCGGCGGGAAAATATGTTGCGGCCGACGTGGATGCTGCCGGAGGTATTCAATTGATTGCCAAGCGCCTGCTCGACGGCAAATACGTAGACGGCTCGGCAATGACGGTCACCGGAAAGACATTTGCCGACGAGGCGAACGCCGCCAAAGAAACGGCTGGGCAAATGGTGATCGCTCCACTGAGCAAGCCGCTGAAGGCGACTGGCGGACTCGTGATCTTGAAAGGCAACCTGGCTCCCGGCGGCGGCGTGGTGAAGATGAGCGGGCATGAACGCGGCTCGCAAACCGGCCCCGCGCGCGTCTTCGATTCCGAAGAGGCGGCCATGCACGCGGTGACCAGCAAACAGATCAAGGCCGGAGACGTAGTAGTGATCCGCTACGAAGGGCCGAAGGGCGGGCCGGGCATGCGCGAGATGCTGAGCGTGACGGCGGCCATTGTAGGCGAGGGCCTGGGCGAGAGCGTGGCCCTGCTAACCGACGGCCGCTTCAGCGGCGCGACGCGCGGTCTGATGGTCGGCCACGTCGCTCCGGAAGCGGCGCTAGGCGGCCCAATCACGGCCATCCGCGAAGGCGACAAAATTACCATTGACACGAAGGCACGGAAGCTGGAACTGGAAATTTCGGACGCCGAGATCGCCCGCCGCATGGCGGAATGGAAAGCTCCGGCGCCCCGCTACAAAACCGGAGTCTTCGCGAAGTACGCGGCGCTGGTAAGGTCGGCATCCGAGGGCGCAATCACCTCTCCCAGAATCACTTAGGGATCCCCTTACGGCCCACCCTGCGCAAAGTGCGCGCACGGGTGAGGCACCGGCCGCGTAGCCCGCGAAAAGGCGAACAATTTGCGATAATGTTCCGCGTGGAACATTTATAGTGTCGATATTGTACATACTTATATGTATGGCATACGGGATCGGCGCATTGTGATCCACCTCCTCGTCAACGTTGCCGGGATTCGTGCCTGGTAGCAGTCCATGCAGGTGAGTGCGAACGCAACGTTCACAGTTCGCACTAGTAGCGCCAGCGCTTCTCCGAAATCTTAAGGGAAGGCTATAACCGAATCATCCGCGGGCAACGTTCGAGATCTCGGAAGATCAGGATGATGGTCTTCCTCAAAATCTTTACCAAAGCCTAAGAACCTGAACTTATCGAAGGTGAAGGGGATGCCTTCGGCAGCGAGGGCGGAATTGCCATCGGTTACCTGGAAATGCAGGTGTGCGCCGGTTGTATTGCCTGAGTTGCCGACTTGGGCGAGCTGGGCTCCGCGCTTGATTTTCTGATGCAAGCGTACACGAATGCTTCCCTGCTTCAAGTGGGCGAACATTACGTATGTATCAGCCGCAATACGCACAATAACGTGGTTGCCGGTTAAGGTCTGCACTGTAACCGGAGGGAGCTTTCCCGGGGTGTTGTCTGGAATGCCATCGACAACCTCGGTCACCTCTCCGTCGGCGACCGCAAGCACGGGCTGACCAAAGCCCCAGAAATTCTCGTTACGTTCCCGTGAGTCGTGGAAAGTATTGCCGTTGTTGCCAACCAAATCCCAATCGATTGCGAAGCGCTGGGAGATGTAGGCCCGGCCATCAATGGCGGTGACAGAGCGGCGGTGGGCAGAAGAATTGGATGGACCGTTCCCCGCGAGCCATACCCCGTCTTTAAAAGGCGACGACAACATCAATGGAGACTGCTGCAGAACGGGCACGATGATGCCATCCAGAGCGGACTCATCGTTTGGGGTCCCTTTCGCACGCGAAGGATCGGCTACGTCAAACGAAAATCGATGGCGTAGAGCAGAGATCCGTAGATCTCCTGGAACGGTGACATACATAAACGCAATGACCCGGCGGCCGACATCGAGTTTTCCCGGATTGCTTTTTGCAGCCATGTCTGATGATTCATTCATTTGTGAAGATTCATCCACAGGACGTAGCAGTTCGGACAGAGACGAGCCGTTGTATTCAGCTAATTTGTCGCCACCCATCTTTTCGCCTGGCGAACTCTCCCTGCCTGACGCAAACACCTGGATTTGCGTCAGCGTCAGCGAAGAAGTCCCAAAGTTGGTGATATGCAGCTCATAGACGAGCACTCTCTTGCCCTCGATGAACACTGGCGTTGGCGGCTTCGGAGCCACGACCTCGACCGGAGACGGATGTGCAGAGGACTGCGCGAGGGCTGGCGATCCCAGGCAAGGACAAAAGATGACAAAAAGCAGGAATACCGGAAGAAAATCTCCAGAACAGAATTTCGTAGCCATGTCACTCTCCTACATGCTAGTAGTAGTTACATATACTAGTATGACGAAGATATTGGAAATTGGTCACCAATGCTGAGGCACAATTACACATTATGAGATACAGCCCATCGGGCGGACCGCTATCTCTTTTGGGATTCAATGCGCTGGAAGAGCAGGCATATGCGGCACTGTTGCACGCTCCTGGGCAAACCGGGTACAAGCTGGCGCAAACCCTTAAGAAGCCGGTCGCAAATATCTACAAAGCGTTGGAGTCCCTGCTGGAGAAAGGTGCCGTTCTGGTGGAGGATGGTGACCCGGCATTCTACCGGGCGACCCCGATTGCGGAGCTATTCGACAAACTGGAAACTGAGCTGCGCAAACAGCGCAAAGTCGCCGTGCGGCAATTAGGCGCTCGAACCTCTCCTCCTGACGAGCGCGTATACCGGCTCGGTTCGCGCGAGCAGACCATTCAACGGGCGCGAGGAATGATCGCGTCGTCCAAACGGGTGCTGCTGCTGGACGTTTTCCCGAACTTGGTCTCGGAACTTTCCGCAGAAATCTCCGCAGCCGCAGCGCGGGGCGTAAGAATCGCGGGCCAGATCTATTCTCCAGCTCAGTTTTCGGGGGCGATGTTGACCCTGCGAACTGAACGAGATCAAGTCTTACAGCGCTGGGCCGGCGATTGGATGAACCTGGTCGCGGACGGCCAGGAGCTTCTCATCTCCGTACTCGAACGCACGGGAAAGGGCTTACATCAGGCGGTTTGGACCAGAAGTCCTTACCTTGTGTGGAGCTTTCACAGCGCGTTGTACGCCGAAATCCTGCTCAGCCGGCTGCGCGTTGAGATCGAGAACGGTGCTAGCAGGCGCAAGCTCCTGCGACTGATCGAGGGCTATCACGACCGGATCGCAACCGATGCGCCGGGCTATAAACGCCTTCGATCACAGCTATAAATTCGTTCAAGTCAGGAGCTGCGCTCGCCCCAAATGCCTCGGTTCGCGGACGCGAAGCGCGCGACTTCGAGGCCGTTTACGTACGCTCTCCTGCTATCGCTCTTGTAAGGATATTGGCGCAGACGATTGCACGATAGGCGGTAATTCTCCGCTAATTCCAACGCATTGGAATCCACTCGATAGCGCCCGAGGTTCATACTTGGATACACTGCTCTTCTTTAGCATCTTCACTTATTACGGGAGCAATCCATGTTCAAGTTGATCGTGCGTTTTCTCGCTATCTTAGGCGCTCTGGGATTGATCGGATTGGCCATCGTGGTGGTGTTTGTGATTGGCATCAACGGCAAAGTTCCATCCAGGACGATTCTCGAGGCCAATTTTGAGCATTCGCTACTGGAGGACGCGCCGGATACTCCTACGGCGCAGTTCACGATGGCTCACAAACAGACTTTGCGTGACGTGGTCGATGCGATCGATCGCGGGGCTAATGACGATCGCGTGGTCGGCATGATCGCCAAGGTGGGCTCGGCTTCGATGGGGATGGCGCAGACGCAGGAGCTGCGCGATGCGGTGCTGAGATTTCGCGCGCATAAGAAATTCGCGGTCGCTTACTCGGAGACGTTCGGCGAATTTGGGCCGGGCAATGGCGCTTATTACCTGGCGACCGCTTTCGATCATATTTATCTTCAGCCCTCGGGCGACGTAGGACTGACGGGCATCATCATGGAGTCCCCGTTTATCAAGGGGACGCTTTCGAAGCTGGGCATGACCTTTCATGGCGATCATCGCTATGAATACAAAGCCGCGCTCAACTTTTATACCGAATCGAAGTACACCGGTCCGCATAAGGAAGAAATGACCGCCATCGTGACTTCATGGTTCAACCAGATGAAGGATGCGATCTGCCAGGCGCGGCAAATCGAGCCAGAGAAGTTTCAGGCACTGGTGGATGCGGGTCCTTATCTTGGCAAAGAAGCGGTCGCCGCCAGATTGGTGGATGCCGTTGCCTATCGCGACGAGGTTTATGGCGATGCCAAAGCCAAGGCGGGTGACGGGGCGCAGTTGCTCTATCTGGATAGGTATTTGAGTAGGGCCGGGCGTCCGCACGATCACGGGAAGACGGTGGCGCTGGTCTTCGGTGTCGGCGATGTGACGCGGGGCAAAAGCGACTACGATCCGGTGCGTGGCAATCAGAGCATGGGATCGGATACCGTGGCGGGTGCGATACGGGCGGCGGTCGAAGACAAAGACGTAAAGGCAATTTTGTTTCGAGTGGATAGTCCCGGCGGATCGTATGTTGCGTCGGATACGATTTGGCGAGAGGTGGTGCGGGCGCGGCAAGCGGGCAAGCCGGTGATTGTGTCGATGGGAAATCTGGCGGGGTCGGGCGGATATTTTGTGGCGATGGCGGCGGACAAGATTGTGGCTGAGCCGGGAACGATTACGGCATCGATCGGAGTGCTCGGCGGGAAAATGCTGACCAGCGGGCTGTGGGATAAAGTTGGGCTCTCGTGGGATGATGTGCATCAGGGCGAGAACGCGACCATGTTCACTGGCACGCAGGACTACACGCCGGCGGAATGGGCGCGCTTCCAGGCGTGGCTGGATCGCGTGTACCTGGATTTCACCAGCAAGGTTGCCGATGGGCGCAAGCTTTCTAAGGATAAGGTGCTGGAGATTGCCAAGGGGCGAATCTGGTCGGGGCAGGATGCTAAGAATCTTGGGCTGGTGGATGAACTGGGCGGCTACGATGTGGCGCTGAGGCTGGCTAAGAAGGCGGCGGGGGTTCCGAATGATGGCGAAGTGAAGGTGGTGGTGTATCCGCGGCCGAAGGGTTTGCTCGAGAGCGTGGTGGGATGGAAGAGCGCGGATAACAGCGATAAGGAGGCTGTGGGGCAGGCCGTGGCGCGGATTCTGGAGTTGGTGCGGCCCGTGGCGCGGCAGATGGACGCGGCTGGGATCAAAGTGGGGAATTCGGACCAGGAGGATGTGTTGCGGATGCGTGAGCTTAGCAGCGAGCCGTAATTTGGCGCGAGCGTTCACCACAGAGGGCACTTAGGTCCGCCAAGGAGAAGCGCCGACAAATATTTTGTGATACTTCGCCTTCATCGCGATCATCTTTAGATAGTTGTCCGTGATTTTTGTGCCTGTCCGGGGGCTTGTATTCCGCGATCTGGAATCCTAAAAGGGGGCGCTTATGAGCGACGATGCGAAAAGGGATGCTGTTTCACGGCGAGGTTTTTTGGGGATGGGATCCGCGGCCCTGGCGGCTACCGGGCTGATTGCGGCGGCGGGTGCCGCAGGGCAAGATCAAAAGCCATATCCGGCCAAAGACAGCCGGAGCGCTAGCGCACCGGGTCCGGGGAATCCGGCACTGGATGGGCAGAATCCGGATTCGTTCTTTCCTCCGCCGACGGATGCGGGTGGGGTGCAGACGTTTAAGTATCCGTTCGGGCTCGCTCACAAGCGGATGCAGGAGGGAGGATGGTCGCGCGAGGTAACGATACGGGAGCTGGCAATCTCAAAAGACATCGCCGGCGTGGACATGCGATTGACGGCGGGCGGTATACGCGAACTGCACTGGCATTCGGCGGCGGAGTGGGCGTTGATGCTCTATGGCAACGCGCGGATCACGGCGCTTGATCACGCGGGCAAGAGTTTTGTGGGCGACATCACGGAGGGCGATCTGTGGTATTTTCCGACGGGGATTCCGCATTCGATTCAGGGGCTGGGGCCGGATGGTTGCGAGTTTTTGCTGGTGTTTGACGATGGCGGATTCTCGGAATATGCGACCGTGTTGCTGACGGATTGGATGGCGCACACTCCGCATGACGTGCTGGCGGCGAACTTTGGCGTGAGCGAACAGGCGATGGAGAAGATGCCGAAGAAGGAAAAATTTATTTTCCTGGCTCCGGTGCCGCCGTCATTGGCGGAGGATAAGAGAGCCGCGGCGGGATCGCTCGGCGAATCGCCGGTGGATTTTGCTTTTCGCACGACGCAGGAGGCGGTGGTGAAGCGTACAAAGAGCGGAGAGGTGCGGATCATCGACTCGAGCAA
>Ga0187859_10001117_pt1 | contig 17334 bp, 6 predicted proteins | sample June2016WEW_10_1_2_FD_133019 | JGI IMG/M metagenome (GOLD analysis project Ga0187859, IMG submission 133019) | Peatland microbial communities from SPRUCE experiment site at the Marcell Experimental Forest, Minnesota, USA - June2016WEW_10_10 | ecosystem: Environmental > Terrestrial > Soil >...
AACAAGGAACGGGTTGAGCCGAGATTAGCGTGAAGCCGAAGTGGTCCCCGCCGATTCAGAGCAGCCCTTGGCGCAGCTTATCCTTAAGGTTGTGCAGTTGTTCCAAGGCGTGCTGACGGCCGCGCTTTTGTTCAGCCTGGAGAGCGTGGAGGACGGCTTTCTTTTCGGCGGGAATGCCTGCGGTCGAAAGGCAACGGTTCGCCCTCACGGAAAGGCCGTTGGAGCAGGGCCGAAGCTTCATGTTTTCCGGCAGATCAGTCCTTTTCTCACGAATCCAAACGATCTTGAACCTGCACCAGAACGCGGTCAGCCCACTCCGTGCGGACGCAAACGTCTATCTCGTCCTCGCCATAGTCAAAGTAGAGGTCGTCACGAACGTACCGTTCTATTCGCCGCAGTTCTGAAGGGACGAAGGCCGAGTAATCAGCGCGCAGGATCCAAAGGTCGCTGAATCCGACGAGCTTATACTTCTCGAAAGGATGGCCATATAGGTCTGCCAGATCGATGTGTTCGAACTTCCTAGTGTCGAGCAACCGTCCGATGCCCCGCGTATGGATATCGAAAGTAAACGTGTAGTAAGCCGGGGGGCTTTGGGATGGGTTGTAGTGTTGAAGTTGTAAAAAGGGCAGGAATGGACGTCCGTCCAGACCGCTGCTGTAAACCAACGACGACCGCACAAGCTCGATCGTGCCTTCCAAAACCTGTTTTGGGGTGAATGTCTCCAGTTTGAGTTGCTCTAACAAGCGGCGGAAACAGGCAAAGTCGTCGGCTCTGGCTTCCGCTCGAAAGCTCCTTTCCCACTGCAGGAATGCCGAGCTGTATTCGCTCGCGCGGGGCTGACGGGATGCTTTGGACCTTTTTGGCGCGACGGCAGCCCTAGGTTTTCGCGGCTTGGATGACTGCTGCTGTGCGCTGTTGAGCAGTGGACGCGCGAGGCGCTTCAGAGAGGGATCCATCCGCACCGCAAAGTTTAAGTCGGAGATTGAACTGCGCGCGTCGCCTGACCCGAGAAGCGCTGTGCCTCGAGATAGATAGAGCGCCGCCAGCTTCGCATCAGTAGCCCCCGAGCGAGAGGGCTGTTTGCTGTGGGACTCGATCGATTTCGTAAGGTCCACCAAGGCTCCTTTGAAGTCCCCTTTTCTGAGACGCTCTACTCCGCGCTGCCCATAAGCGTAACCCCAGTCCGGGACCCCGAGCCTTATGGCCTCCGTCAGGTCGGCAATCGCCCTGTCGGTCTCACCCTTGTCACGGTATGCCTCGCCTCTGAACATGAAGGCCACGCTATGTTGCGGGTTTAGGTCGATGGCTCTGGTGAGGTCCGAAATTGCGCCATCCGCGTCGCCCCTGGAGAAATGCGCCCAGCCGCGTCCGAAGAATGCCTCGGGCGACTTTGGGTCCAGCCTGATTGCCCGGTTAAAATCCCTGATGGCAGTTCCGGCCGGGAGTCGAGCCATGCCGCGGCCGATATAGGCCAGCGCGCTTTTGGCATCCAGGCGGATCGCCTTGTTGAAGTCGGCTACAGCAGCGTTTGCTTCGCCCTTGTTCCGGTGCGCATTTCCGCGAGAGACGTATGCCCTGGGAAAGTTGGGGTTCAGTTGGATGGCGATTGTGAGGTCCGCAATCGCACCATCAGGATCACCTCCGACGCGCTTGAGGTCGCCGCGAGCGAAGTATCCAGTCGCCATGGAAGGGTCTAGATCGATTGCCCGGTCGAGGTCGGCAAGTGCGCCGGAACGGTCCCCTTTGCGACAGCGAAGTCCGGCTCGGTGGACATAACCTTTGGCTGTTAGTTTCATGCTACCTTCAGAAAAATCTCAGCGGCGGGTCTTTCGCTTCTTCGCGGGCTTTGGTGGCCCGGGCGGTTCGCCTGGGAACTGGACGTTGATGCTGTGGATTTCGTCGGCGAAGCGGTCTGCGAGGCGACCGAGGAACGCGCCGAAGAACTTCCACTCCATGCCAGGCTTCTTGGGACTGAGGATGGAGCAGTTCATAACGCCGTCCTCGTGCGTCCACTTCATCCAACCGGGGGTTGAATAGGTCGTGTGCATCACGCGTTTTCCCCGTTTCTTGAGGAAAAAGGTTTGGAGGCTCCCGGAGCGCATGGCTGCGACGAGTTCTGCGTGGAGTCCGGCCCCCGGCTGTTCGATGATTTGCATTTGGATCATATAGTGTCGCTTCGTTCAGTTTAGTGTCGTTGGTGAGGTAAGCAATCTCAATTTGCGGGGTTCCACAATCTTCAGCAACCGGAGTTGATTCCTGCTCCCCAGACCAGACACGACCGGCCTCACGTTGAAGTCCATGATCAGTACCTTGGCCACAGAACTCACAACCGCTGCGCTAACCGCCAGACCACAGCCGACACACCTCGCGGCGGCCACCATCCGGGAAACCTTTTGTTCATCAGGCCCTGCTGCGGACAACTTCGGGGCCTGTCATGTTTTGAGGTTTCGCTCTGCGGGCGGCCAGATCGCCGCAATGACGCAGCAGTTGCCGCCAGAAACCTGTGGCGGTGGGTTGGCGCAACAGCAGCGGCAGATGCGCCTTAAAACGTCGCCAATAAACTCCGATCAGTTCGCTCCAGCGTTGAACCTCGGGACAATCATCCTGGCCATTAAACCCAGCGGCAATGGTCGGCGTATTGACCGGCCGATACGGCTGCGCAAACTGCGGCAGGCAGCTGACGCTGATGCGACAGTGCCGACACAGAAACCGGCGCACCCAAATCAGCAAAACCAGCGCCGTGGCGGTGGTAATAAGCCAGCCCTTCCAAGATGTGCGCCTGCTGGCAATTGGGACAGTTCTCCGGCGGCTTGACTTGCTTGTGATACTCCTGTTCGCCATATTGTTCGGGGGTCAGTGAGGTCGGATAGATTCTTTGCATATAAATCATCCATAGCCGAACTGGCCCCTTTGGAAAACCCCGCCCCCACCGCCCGGATGCCCCCAAACGACCGAGACCGCTTCAGGCTATTCACCGAACTCCATTCGACGCCGCCTTCCCTACCATGCACTCATCAGCCTCCCACTTCAGCGATGATCGCGCAGCGGAATAATATGGTGTCGGAAATAAAAACCAGGGCAAAAAGAGCTCCGCTCATGTGAAAACCGGCGAGTGAACTATAATAGGCCATTGAAGTGATGCGCCAATTCTCCGACAAAGACGCTGGGCAACCCAACAGATACAAAGGGTTTTCCAACATAGAGGGTGAGGCCCGGCGGCAAATCGAGGCGATCCTCGATAGTTGCAAGACGAGCTTCACCGCGCTGGCCCCGGACCTGCAGCAGGCCGTGGTCGGGCAACTGCGGCCCCTGGCTCAAAAAACCATCCTCAACGCAATGGAGGGCCGGGTGGACCCGGAAGAGAAGCACTTCGGCTACGAGTGGGGCAACGCGCTGCAGGGAATGAGCACCAGCCCCATTCGAACGGCGGCCGCAAGGTACCTCATTGGAAACATGCCGGAGATCGAGGGCGCTCTCAGGGACACAGATGTCCAGCAGAGGACTGCCTTGGAGTGGCTGTATGATCAGACAGCCGGCCGCATCCGCAAATTTACCCCCTACTTGGTAAAGGAAGACCAGCAGTTGGAGAACTGGCGGGAGCAGTGTCCGGAGGCACACCGCACAGCCCTAAGCCTCGCCGAGCGGCTTTCCAAGGGTCTCCAGGAGAGAACCAGGCCAAAAGCGGGAGGGGAGCCCAGCCTGAGCGATGTCGCGCGAAAAATGGCCACCCTGTCGAACATGATCGCGGCGCGCAAGTTCTTCTTGCTGGCCACCGATGTTGGCGAGTTCTTCGAGGAGCGAACGGGTTCGATAGCCATCAAAGTGCCCCTGGAGCTGCAGGGCTTGTTTGCCGGCAAGATGTTTATCCGCTTCGGTCTGAACCCAAGGCCCGCGGACTATCGGCCCGCTACCGGGGAGCAGATGCGCGTCTACGAGGCTCTGCTTCTAGGCATGAACGGCAACATGCTCAAGAACCTCCAGGAGGGGCTGTGCCCATGGACGGCAGAGCAGGCCCTCAACCAGAAAATCTCCGCCAGCCTGCTCGCCGAGGTATACTTTAACATCGTCAAGCCGCAGGACCTCAGCCCTGCGGAGAGCCAGGCCGACGAGGGCGTGCTTCAGAAGCTTGGGGGCGACATCCGCCTCTACAAGATGCTCGGGTTCCTTGAGAACATCAGCAAGGAGCAGCGCGCGGTCCTGCAGCGATTCATCGATGAAAACCCCGATCTCAGGGGGTTTCTGGACAAGCCGAGCGTCCAGGAGGCGCTCCGCGCCAACCGGGTGGACAGGACGTTGGTCCAAACATGCCTGAATGCCGCAGTCGCCCATGAGATCGTCCGATCAGTAAAAAGCTGGCGCGAGCAGGCGGTTTCCGCGCAAGACAGCCGCATCGTCTCGCAGGCCAAGAGCGCGCTGCCCCACATCTTACAAGACCTGGCGCTGTACCACAACGCGCTGATGCAGTCAGACTACATCGCAGTCCAGCAAGCAGGCTTCTACAAGGAACATCTGCAAAAGCTTTACCTGCAGGAGGTTTCGCCAAAGGAACGCAGCAAGATCGAGAGCTACTACAAAGCAGTCGCGGTGGTGCTCGCCGCCGGCGACGAAGGGAGTACTGGAGAGGTCCCTGCGGACTGGGTGACAATGGCCAGCTACACGGACAGCGGAACCGGAAAGCCGTTTACGGACTACTCTGTTCAGCTGGCCAACGGGCGGATCATAGTCTGCCTGGCCAAAGGAGCTTCGCCCAGCACAGCAGCGGATGCAGCCAACAGCCTGCTCGATCTCGGCAAGAGGCCCTGCATCGACGAGGAACAAGTCCAGGGCGTTCGAATCTCCGAGCTGTCGTACAACGAGCTTCGAGGCTCATGCCTCCACCCGCGGAGCATCGCCAGGATGCAATTTTACACCTCCTTTTCTCCGGCCGAAACCCTTAACATCCTGAGAGGCAGCACGCAGGAGCCAACCGACGAAAACATCACCGAGGCCCTGCGGCCCTGCTTCATCCTGAAGTACAAGGACCACGGCCAAAGCAACAGCGCCGCCGAGAACTTCTACTGCCGCGTCAAGCCGGCAGAAATGGTGCGGGTCAAGTACCGAACGCCCGTGGGCGAGATTCAGAACCCGTGCTGGGACGCAAGCCAGATCATTGGCGGATTAGGACCGGCAGAGATGGAGAGGCGCTTTCAGGACGTCAGCCATCGACTCATCATCATTGAGGGTGAGAAGAAGGCAGCCATGCTGGCCCAGGTCATGCAGGACCTGAACCTCCAGTACCACGTCATCTCCATCCCGGGCGTCTGGATGGGGGTGGTTGGACCCCGTAAGAGCCGCCGGCTGGCAGCGGAGATCGCCCACTTCGACATGCGGGACGCCGAGGGTAAACCAAGAAGCTGCCTGATTTTCTTCGACAACGACAAGGCGTTTAACCCGGCCGTGATGGATGCCCTGCTGCAAACAGCCGCTGTGATGCAGAAGGAGGGCGCCGACGTATTTGTGCCAAACCTTCCCTTCGGGAAGAAGATCAAGGGGGCCGATGATTTTGCTCTGGCTCACTGCCGCTCTGGCGACGGCTTCAACTTTCAACCTCTGATAGACATCATTGAGGGGGCAATCTATATCCCCACGAATCCACCCGCGGTAAAGTACCCGGGAGAGGAACAAAAGCGGAGAATTGCCAAGTGCTTAGAGGAGGCTGAGCGGGTTCAGGAACTCCAGGAGGCGCTGCGAACGTCGCCGGACCCGCTGCGTGAGCCGGAGCTGCGGAAGCTGTTCCTCATACAGGCGCCGCATATCATGCAAATCCCCAATGAGCGGGCGGCGGGCGATCTTTTCGACAGCCAGTCTGAGAAGGGCAAGGCCCTGCTCATGGGGCTTGCGACCAAGGATAACCCCGCCCTGAAGAACCTTCACGAGGCATGCGCGGGAATCCCCGCTTTCGACCGCGGGATCACATTAAGGGAGAAACAATCCACGGCAGAGAGGCCATTTTTACAAGGAGCTGCATTGGAGTCGTTTCACGCCCCTTGACGGATTCAGGCAGCAACCACATCCCGGCAGGATTATCGCTATAAAACCCGCCGAACAAGGCCTGAGCAGAGGTGTTGCATTGGTTGATTTTGGAGACTTAGACCCTAGAATGACACATGGAAAAAGCCCTCCACATGGGCGCGCGTGCCGCCACCTGTGCAGAGCATTGTAGTACTTTGCTCTCAGGCGGCTTCATGCCACATCGCAATATGAACAAAACCCGATCTTTCGCTATAAGTTGGATCATGTCCCTGGCCTTGTTGATCCCATGGGGATCCCAAGCGCAAACACCGCCGGCTAACGATATGTTCTCCAATTCCCAAGTGATTGTGCCAACTTGGAATCCCAATCAAACAGATGCATCCGGGAGCATCACGGCGGTTCGGCCCGCTTGGAGTTATTTTGGAGAGGCCAATCTGATAGGAGCCACGACAGAAGCAGGAGAACCGAACCACGCCAGCGCCAACGGCATTGCCAGCGTTTGGTATAAATACACCCCGTCGACATCAGGAGAAATGAGAATAATCACAACAAACGGCTCCACGCTGGTAGCAGGATCCACTGCTTTTGCAGTCTACACGGGCGGACTCAATGGATCCTATTTCCCCTTTGAAGGAAACAGCCTCAACAGCATGGGGCTTGCGGTAAACAGCTACAACAGCCCTTCCTACACCAACGACGCCTCACCGGATCCTGGAAGCATTCAATCGCTGCAACTTAACGGGTCCAGCAGTTATTTGGATGTGATGGACTCCTTTGAGCCGACATCCTACACGGTCTCTGTCTGGGTTAAGGTTCCCTCCGTTCGGGCCATGGGAATCATCGGGCGCACAACATCATCAGGCCTTAATTCGGGAGTTTGGTCCCACGATCTGCATATTACAGCCGGAGGCGTTTTTGAGCATTACACCTCCACGGGGAGTTCCGGGTATACGGTCACGGGCACCACCGTCGTTCAACCCAACACATGGTATCATGTGGCCATTGTGGCAAGCGCCGGCGGCCAGGAACTTTTGTACGTTAACGGAGTTAGCCAAGGCACTCCAAACAGCATCCCATCGCTATGGGCAGGAGGGGACAGATGGCAAGTGGGAACACCACCTCCTGGATACAACTATTTCAACGGCGAGCTGGACGGACTGGCCATTTATCATAACACAGTGCTGACCCCTGCCCAGATTGCGGCAGTCGCCTCCGGGTCCACATCTCCCACCAGTTACATCACAACAGCTCTCACCCAAATAACATCAATGGGATCCAGCACCAGCGGGTATCTTTCCGTTTCGGCCTCAGCCGGACTTAATTACTACCTTGCATTCACCTGCCCCGGATCGAATGTGTTCAGCTATCCATTTGGTTTTTACTATTTTCCTCCCGCAACCAACGACATGTTTGCCAATGCAACCGTTATTCCAAACACTTACGGCGCGACGAACTTTTCGTTTTCACAGGTGTCCGGCTCTGTGCCGATTATATCCTATGCCACCAACGGATACACCTTGCAGGCCACAGCGGAGTCCGGAGAACAAGGCGGCAACGGAACATCCGGCAGCGTTTTAGGCTCGGTTTGGTATACATTTGTTGCTCCAGCCACGGGTTATTTCTCCGTCAGCGCCAACTGTTCGGTGAACCAGTATCTCGACATTGGGCAGGGATCCCCCTCCAATTTTACGAACGTTACCTCGACATCCATGACTGCCACGCCCAGTCTTTCCTGCATGCTAACAGGAGGGCAGACTTATTATGTACGCATTTGGACATCAACATCCTGGGCCACTTGGTCGGGGCTTTTTACAATGCAAGCAGTGTTCTACCCGGAGCCGGCTAACGACTACTGGACAAACCGCGCTGCATTGCCGATCCAAACCGCCAACACAGTTCCATACAGCCTTTCATACGGGCAATTTTCCGGCACATGGAATCAAACCATTTACAGCAACTCCTGGCTGGTCAACGCATACGGCGCCACCAAGGAATCTGGAGAGCAATCAGGAGGAAACTCTGTCTGGTATGGGTGGACACCACCCAGCGCAGGATCCATCTCGTTGTCGGCAACCAACTCATTCGGCGGCCTGTCTTTTTGGCTGGAGACAGGCACAGCTGCAAACAATTACACAGAGCTGGGGGGGAATAATATCAACTCAACCTATTCCAGCGAGAGTTTCTCGGTCAACGTCGTACCGACCACCAATTACGAGGTCATTTACGCGAACTGGAATTCCCGGGAGGAAGATGCCGGGCAGATTACCGGCATATTTTACCCCCAGCCTGCCAATGACATGTTTGCCGCCCGCCAAACTTTCCCCACCAGTTACAGAACAAACTACATCACATGGCAAGGGCAAACACTGGTGCTGTCTGTGGACCAGGTCGCCTCGGTTCCAGGAAGCACTCTGGGCGCCACAGTGGAGTCCGGTGAACAGTGGAGCGGCTGGCCGCGTTCCATTTGGTATTCTTGGACGCCTACAAGGCCTCAACCCTTTGACATCAATACTTGCGGAAGCGTAAAGCCGGATGGTGTAACTCCCTTGACCACCTTCATGTCAGTAAATACGGGAACGGCCGTCAGCGCACTGTCCCAGCTTTGGTACGGACAGCAGAATATTGGGACCTGGGCTGGAACCACAGGCTTGACTCCAACCGTTGGAACGGAATATGAAATCCAAGTGATGGACGAAGTTGGCGGAGGAATCACCCTGCTGAACTGGCGGCAATATGTGCCGCAAACCAATGATTATTTCAGCAATGCCATTCCCGTCACCCAAATTAAACAAGTGTTCACAGACGGTTCGCTTCTTGAAACCAACCTGATTTATGGAGCCACATCCAACGCCACCGTCGAGACTGGGGAGCCCAATAACACCCAGGGATCCGTTTGGTACAAGTGGACAGCAGACGCAACCGGACAGGCTTATATCGCCATGTCCTCTTCGTTCCCCGGCAACCTGTTTATTTACACGGGAAGTGCCGTCACTTCTCTTGCCACGATAGCCACTCCTTATACGGGGGCGGATGGAAGAAGCTGGGTTTCATTCAATGCTGTTTCAAACACCACCTACAACATCCAAGTTCACTCGCCAAATGGAAGCGGCGGAGCCTTTTCACTTGCGTTCTACGAATACGTCACACCCGGGAGCACATTTAGTGGAAACTTCGGCCCTTCCACTTCTTTTACCATCTTCCCAACCAACATCAACACATACGGGGAAAGCACAGCCATACTCAACGGCAACGCAACGAACTTCAGCCTTCCAAGCGGAACATCAAACGCCCTGACCGACCTCATTAATTATGGGGTGCCACTGAATGCTTATTACAACACCAATTTTAACGGAAGCAACTCGTTATGGTGGAATTACACTGCAACCTCCAACAACGAGCTGGTTGTCTATAACTCTGCCCTGGTGGCATCCGTGGCCCTTCGAACTGGATTGGGATACGACGCCAACATGAACCCCGTGAATTTGCCAAATCCTTTTGGTGAAAACACCAACGTTGTTTATACGCCGAGCGGAGCGTATTTCACCAACACCAGCTCCGCCACCAGTTTCACCAGCCATCCATTGTCCTCCGGTGTTTTCCGTGCCGAGCTCAATTATATGTACGTGGCCAACTTGGGAACAGCCAACAGCATCATTCTCTCAAGCGGCAATGGAAACTACGCGCCTTTGGCCGTTAACAACTCGACCCTGCAACTGGGAACATATTGTCTCGGCACTTTTACCCCATTCAATTACACACTTTCACCCGGGGTTGATTATTATATTGCTTATGAATGCAACGGCGCCCCAGGAAATTCCAGCTACACTCTTTGGATCAACAACGTCTTAATCGGGACTATTGTTGCCGGATTTGACGGCAACAGCTTCAGCCTTAACAGCCTGGGCGCCGGCGGGGGTGCTGTTCATGACTTGAGAATATACAGCACAGTGCCGATCAATCACGAGGCTTTCGAAATCTGGCAGGGAAGCAGCATGATCGCCATCAACAATGATATTGTCATGATTCCCTGCACGGCTGGAACGACGTATCAAATCCGAACCACCCAGCTCGACGGGCAAGGAACCTATTTTCCCTTCAATGGAAGCGTCCAAAACAGCCTGGGTCTGATGGTTTACAGCTACAACAATCCGGGATTCACCAACGATCCTTCACCAGATCCAGGAAGCGTGCAATCCTTGCTCTTGAACGGCAACAACACGACCGCCACACTGGTTCCTGGCGGAGGATTTGAGACACCCAGTGAAACCAGTTATGCCTATGGCCCCTCTGGAGGAACTTGGTCCTATGGCGGACAGAGTGGAATTATTGCGCAAGGGAACGGATTCTGGGGAAGCGCTTTCTCGGGATATGGGAATCAGTTTGGTTTTGTGCAGGGCGCTGGGAATTGCTACGAGACGTTGAGCAACATGGTAGCGGGAACTTACAACATCAGCTTCTTTACCGACAGCAGGCCGGGTAGTACTCCGGAAAACTTCAATGTCCTCATTGATGGAAGCGCGGTTGGCGGTTTCACCCCGCCCTGCGGCACAAGCTTCACCGCGGTAACCACGCCCAACTTCACTGTCACAGCGGGCAACCACGTCCTTGAATTTCAGGGCGTGAGCGGAGGAGCGGCTTTTCTTGATAACGTGGGACTCAACACGGTCACGGCCAGCAATCTATCCTACTACAACTACTTGGATGTCATGGATGAGTTTGTGCCAACGTCCTACACCATATCTGCATGGGTGAAAGTTCCGGTGGTGAAGGCCATGGGCATTGTGGGGCGCACAACTGCGGCGGGCATCAGCTCAGTGCTGTCCGATGATCTCCACATCACGGCAGCGGGGGTCTTCGAGCATTACACCTCGAGCGGCAGCTCGGGATACGCCGTCACGGGTACAACGGTCATACAACCTGACACATGGTATCATGTGGCCATTGCCGCAAGCGCAGGAGGACAGGAACTCCTCTACGTGAACGGAGTCAGCCAAGGCACGCCCGTCACCATTACCTCACTGTCAGCCACAGGAGACCGCTGGCAGGTTGGAACTCCGCCACTGGGGTACAATTATTTTAATGGAGAGCTTGGCGGGCTGGCCATTTATCACAACACTGTTTTAACCCCGGCACAAATCGCGGCTTTGTCCGCCGGAACAGCATCCCCAATGAGCTTCATGAACTTTCAAATGCAATTCGTGGTTCAGGAGTTCTATCCAATGGAGGAATATCACAACATTGATGATCCAAAGATGCTTGCATTTACAAACGTTGTCTCAACCTGGACTCTTCCCAATGGAACTGTTGCATCCACAAATTACCTGACAGGAGACGCGTGTTATTTTGTCGAGGGAACCTGGGGGCCGGAATGGAATCCTTCTGGGCTGCAAGCGCCTCCCGGCGGAGACCTTTGGTATACATTCGTTCCGCCTGTTGCCGGCACTGTTACCGTAACGGACCCATACTCAGCAACACTTTCTGAATATCTGAATGCCTTCAGCTCTTACGCTAACTTGCTCGGGACGTCATCCGCGGCTAGAAATTGGAATTCCACCAGCTTTTCCGCCAATGGAGGCCAGGAATACTGGCTGGAAAATGGGGTCAATGGGGAGGGAACCAGCGGCGTCAGCTTGCTTTTGGCAAACCCGCCCGCAAACGACAATTTTGCCAATGCCACACCCATCATCTTTGCCACAAACGCAATCGCCAGTACTCTTGTGGATGGGCAAGTCACAAACTACACACTTACGGCCAATCTCGTGGGGCAAAACTATCAGGCCACAGTGGACGCGGGAGAGCAGAGCATCGGTAATTACACGGGGGTGTCTACAGCGGGCCACTCTGTCTGGTGGAGTTTTACGCCGTACACCAACGGCTGGATTTCCATCGATCCCACATTATCCACATTCATTACCGAAGTTGGAATCAAGCCCACCAGCGCTGGCGCAGGTGCCAATTACAATGTTTGCGGGGGTAAAACCGCCAACAACAACTGTATTACAAATTATCAAATCACCGCCGGCACATCCTATACCATCTGTGTTGATGGATCGAGTTTGGATCCAGTTGGGATGGGAGGAATAAATCTGAACGTAATCTTTGTCCCAGTTCCTCCCAACGACTACTGGGCATCTCCAACAACCATTATCCTGCAAACCAATGTCCTGTCGGGAACCGTTCCGGATGGAACAAGTTATTACACCAATTTTACAGCGCACGTACCGTCCTATAATATTGGAGCAACTACGGACCCCGGAGAATCCATGCTCCTAAACACAGCAAACCGAACCGTGTGGTTCTCCTTTGTGCCCCAACAGTCGGGCTACATCACCGTTTCCACCACCAACAGCACGTTTATCTCACAAACCGGCTTAAGGCTGTATTCCGCCGGCGAAGGATCCAGCTGGTATGTTTCCGGAATTGCCCACAATGGAACGGGGCTGTTCACCAGTTATATTAATGCGGGCAATTCCTACATGCTGGACGTTGATGGCACCACATCAGATCAAGGCTACGGCCTGTTCAATCTGGATATGTGCCTGGTTTCGTCGCCACCCAATGACAATTTCACCAATGCCACGATTTTTGCGTTTCAAACCAATTACAGCCTGATTTCATTGTCTAATGGCATCGTTACAAACGTTGCCATGACGGCCGCCCTTGTCGGCAACAACTTTGGCGCCACAGCAGAGTCTGGAGAATCGCCCATCGGCAATTATTCCGGAATTACAAGCTCCGGCCGATCCGTATGGTGGACATTTGTGGCACCTGTGTCCGGGTTCATAACGCTGTCCTCAACCAATAGCTTGTTCATGACCCAGGTGGGACTCAAGCTCACCGCTGCGGGCGCAGGAGGAACCTGGGCAAACAGCATTGGATATTCTGGAAATGGCTATCTAACAGGCAAATCCGTTGCGGCTGGAACCTCTTACACACTCTGCGTTGATGGCACAACCCTTGATGCGGGTTGCGGTGTCATCGATCTCGATGTGACGATCAACCCTTATCCGACCAATGACAATTACCCAGGCACCACCCTGTCGTTTACCACGGTTTCCAATCTGCAAACTTACGGAGGGTATACCATCACCAACATCGCGTACGTTGCTACTGCAGTTGGCTATAATGCCTATGCCACGTCCGACGGATACAGTCTTGGCACTCGAACAGGCACATATGCTTCCGAAGGAGAGACAATTTGGTGGAATTTTAATCCTCCAGCAACGGGGAATGCCACTATTTCACTGCAGGGAAGCACATTCGACACCTTGTTGGGCGCGGGCGTTTTCACAGCCTCCGGCCAGCAGCCCTACTACAACGACGACTACATTCCAGGTATAGTCGTCCAAAGCCAGGTCATTGTCCCAGTCACCGCAGGACAAACCAATTATGTTGATGTTGATGGAAAAACGGGCACGTCGTACGGTTCCAATGGCGCGGTGAACCTTACAATTACCATACCTGTACCACCCACAAACGACCTCTATGCCAATCGGACCATCCTCTTTCCATCCAGCGGGGTGCCCGTCGCATTCGGCAATCAAACTGGCAACCTGATCCAGCTAGCGGGAAGCACTACACAAGCTACAAGTTCCGGTGAAAACTTCAGCAGTTATCTTAATGCTCCGGTCAACCAAAACGTCTGGTATTCATTCACGCCCACCAACACGGGGCCGGTTTATTTGTCCGTAAACAGCCCGGGGTCGCACTTGATAGCCGTTTACAGCGGAACCACCTTCAATTCTGGGTGGGTGGGAGGATGTGCGGGCACGGAAGGGGCCACGCCAAACTCCAGCTTTCTTTTCACAGGCACCTCTGGGACCTCCTATCAAATTTGCATTGATGGGACCATTCCAGGACCCTTCGTGTTGAATGTGGAAACCTTTTATGGAGCGCCCACCGACCAGTATGCCACCAACAGCATTGCCATTACCAACAATACGCCTACAACAGGATCCGTGTTCAATGCTCCCAACAACTCGGTTTGGTATTCGTTCACCCCCGCATGCACAGGACAATTGGAAGTGGACACGCAGGGAAGCAGTGCAAATACGGTTCTTACAGCATACTCCGCCCAGCTGAATGGAACATATTTTGCATTTGCCGGCAACACGGTCAATAGCATGGGGCTGACAGTCAATCCAATATCCAGCCCGACCTACACCAACGACCCATCCTTGGATCCTGGAAGCGTACAGTCCTTGCAACTGAACGCGGCCAACAGCAGCTATTTGAACATTCTGGACCCATACGCTGCCGTCTCATCCTATTCTGTGGGAGTATGGGTAAAAGTCCCAGTAGTTCAAGCCATGGGCATTGTGGGACTCACCACCACAACGACCGGACTTAATTCCGGGACCTGGTCGCATGACCTGCATATCACAGCAGCAGGACATTTCGAACATTACACATCGCCCTCCCGCTACGTTACGGGCAACGTAACAATTCAACCCAACACTTGGTATTACGTGGTCATTGAGGCGGCAGCCAACGGACAAGTGGCGCTTTACGTAAATGGAGCGCAGGATGGCACGCCTACGACCACCGGAAGTTTGTGGATGGGCGGAAACGAGTGGCAAGTTGGAGCGCCTCCACCGGGATACAACTATTTCACTGGTGAGCTTGGTGGCTTGGCTATTTTTCACAACACTATACTCACGCCAGCCCAAATTGCCTCCCTGGCAGCAAGCACCAGTTCCCCGGCAAATTATATAACCGCGAACAGCGCCATTCTTTCGCAGTTGTCCACAACGCCCACTGAGTATGGAATAGCCTTCAACGTCATTGCAGGAATGCAGTATGAAATACTGGTTGACAACACTTCGGGCAATAATTTCGTAATAACGCCACACCTGACCTGCGCCGGTTATGTCACGGCCGACCCCAGCGCCGGCGGTTTTATTGATGCGGGATCCACCATGCTAAGCACTCTGAGCGGTGGAACCATTTATTGCAGTTTGAACGGCGGAAACTATCGGCCTTTCACCAATGAAGGCCAGATTACGCTGACCAACATCCAAAACGTCACGGCAGCCACCAACGGAGTGATTACAAAGACCGGAGGAGGGTATGCTTGGAACAACGCGGGCTTTACTTCCGCCCAATCCATAGGAAGCAACGGGTTTGCAGAGTGCGTAGTCTCGTCAACAACGGGCCAGGATTCCATGTTTGGGCTGGAGTCCATATACAACTCGTCGGCTTACGCAAACATCGACTACGCCATTTACCTGTGCGAGGGGACGTTGAAACTTTACGAAGCTGGCACGCAGAAAGGAGCCTCATTCGGAACCTATAACATCGGTGATCGACTGCGCGTGCAGAGGAACGGGACTGTCGTCACCTATTATCAAAACGGAGTGCTTTTTTACACCAGCACGATCCCGTGCAATTCTGGACCGATGTATTTCGCTGCCTCACTTGAAGAGCAGACCACCTGTTCCATAGGACCCTGTTATTTGAGCACTCCCCTGGTTTTCACATCGGGAGATGCTAATGGCAATGTCACAGTTTCAGCATATACAACAGCGGGCGAAACAAACACATGGAACTACACCATCCAAGCATCACAGCCAACAGCGCTCCGGGGAACCTTCCCGACATGGACCAATGGCTTTAGCAGTTCCCTGGCATTGTCCGGAGGGACCGACGGCCAAGTCCTCGCCAAGAGCGCCAGCCAAGGCACATGGCAGGGTGTGTTTTCCCAGCAAAACACAACGGGAGATTGCTCGATCGACTGGGTTGACACCGCTGTCACCAACAGCGCCCGCGGTGCGGCTGGTTTGAGTTCCTCCAGCTCCTTCAGCTCGTTTAATGATATAACCTACGGAATTTACAACAACTACGGGGTCATGTACATTTACGAGAGTGGAAACAACAGGGGGGCTTTCGGCTATTCCTCGCCGGGTGATGTTTTTCGCGTGGAACGCCGTGCAAATACTGTCTACTATTACCAAAACGGAAACCTCATTTACACCAGCACGGTGATCTCATCCGGCGCCTTGTCCGCCACCATGGCGCTGTTTGATGTTGGATACAGCATAGGGCCCGCTGCCTTTTATAGCGCCTCCAGTCCCTGTATTTCGTTCATCACCAATAGTTATGGAGCAGCCATACTCTACACGACAACGGCTTATCCTGGGGCCCCGCCTGCCGTGAACGCCCTGTCTCCGGCAGCGATTGTTCCGACCATGACAGCCGTGCTTGGAACAGACTATGGATTTGCCAATTATCGCAGTGATACAATATCCAGCACAGAGACAACAGAATGCGTTCCCGGCTTGCTTCCACCGGTGTTCCAGGTAACAAACACCACTTTTTATACGACATCCCCTGTTGCGGTTACATCCCCCTCAGGCGTTGGAGGGCTGTGGAGCATAGCCTATCCATCCGGCACCACGTTTGTGACAAACGCGGGCGCCAGCATGAGCTTCACTCCAAATGGGGGAGGGCTTTATAAAGCATCCCTGCTGGCTGGAACCCAACTGGTGTCCAGTTCCACCAACCTGTATTTTGAGGTCGACGATCTGACCATTACCCCGACCACAAACTACTCCTCCACCCCATTCTATGTTTACGCCAACAGCTCCTGGCCTATGTCCATTTATTACACGTATTCCGCGACCGGAACACCCAATATTCTTTACACGAACGCCATTGCGCTGGGGGCCACAAATGTCACCATCAATTTCATGGGGGCGAGAACAGGTTACACGCCGCAGTTTGTCAGCGGAACTTACATCTACTCGCCTCTGATCTCCATCACACCATCAGGCACGTTTAACAATGCCACCACGTTCACCATCAACTCGGGCGGATCATCCGGGGTGCAATACCTGGTCACGGGATCCGCCTGGCAGACCTATGCCGCGCCGTTCGTGCTGAACGGCCTTCCTTCCGGCAGCGGCTTCATTCAAGCATACATGCCGCTGGGCAGCGGGGAGTTCACCAGCACAAACACCACCGCTGTCACATTCCAGGCCGCGGCCGTCACGGCCAATCCCGAGGCGGGCGCTGTCAGCGGAAATTACGCAGTCACGGCAAACACGGCAACAACCAATGCGAACATCTACTGGGCCATGGGGGACAACCTGGGCAATCCCCCGTCAACCAACTCCGTGACAAACCTCTATGCGGGACCGATCAGCATGACCGGATCCAGGACATTCACGTTCATCGCGCGGGAGACCAACTATCAGGACAGCGTACCGGCTGCTTTTACATACGTTGCCTAGGCAGCCGCACCTTCATTCATAACTCCAACCAGCACCAACAACGGGTTTCTTCTGATTACCGTGGCGGCGGGGGACACCAACGGCGGAGTGT
>Ga0187859_10001121_pt1 | contig 17274 bp, 13 predicted proteins | sample June2016WEW_10_1_2_FD_133019 | JGI IMG/M metagenome (GOLD analysis project Ga0187859, IMG submission 133019) | Peatland microbial communities from SPRUCE experiment site at the Marcell Experimental Forest, Minnesota, USA - June2016WEW_10_10 | ecosystem: Environmental > Terrestrial > Soil >...
AATTCTTACTGCGCAGATCACAGCAAAACGGCTTGTGCAAAATCCGTTGATCACCGTGGGCTCGTCGCCGTCTCTGGCGGGTAATGTCAACGGTCCGACGATTATTCGGGTACCCGATTGGATCGAGCACCCTCTCGGAAGCTACTATCTGTATTTCGCGAACCATAAAGGTAAGTTCATCCGCCTAGCCTATGCAAACTCAGTGACAGGACCATGGAAGATCTATGAACCTGGAGTCCTCCAGGTGAAGGACACCGCTTTTTTCCGTCCTCAGCCAGACCCGTCCAATGGCGGTCTTTATACGCATGTGGCCTCCCCGGAGATATATATCGATCAGGAGAAGCGAAGGATCATTCTTTGGGCACATGGAATGTGGACAGACGGTAAAGCATGGCCCGGAGCGGAAAGTGGTGATCAGGCCAATGAACGGCAATGGCTGATGACAAATCACTATGAGCAGTACACGCAATCCTTCGAATCAAATGACGGCATCCACTTTACGTCTCACCCTGCAATCACCAAGCATAGCTATCTTCGAGTCTTCACTTATCGTGGGTCCTTTTACGGTGTGGCCCGCGGCGGAAAGCTCTTTCGTTCAAAGGGCCCCTTTGCCGAGTTCGAACCAGGGAGCGATCTATTTCGCGATTCTTCCTATGCTGGACGGGTCCGGCATACCGCTGTCTTGCTGAGAGGAGACACTCTTTACGTGTTCTTCTCCGCTATCGGTGACGTGCCCGAACATATCTTGGTGACCAAGGTGGACCTGAGGAAGGATTGGGCAGAGTGGAAAGCCGCCCCACCTGTCGATGTGCTCACGTCACAGACGAACTACGAGTGCTCTGATCTTGCGTCCGCGCCTTCCAAAGCTGGGGACGTTGAAATTCCCGTACATCAGCTTCGCGACCCGGGAATCTTTGAAGATGACGGTAGAGTTTACCTCTTCTATTCAATCTGCGGTGAGCAGGGCTTGGCCGCCGCCGAAGTTACACTTCAGTGATGCAGTGAATCACGGTCCTCACGTCATTCTGCCGCTTGCGCCTCGATTTGCCGACAACGCAAACTGGCTCTGCAACGTCTCCTACTCGCCCTATCTGCCGTATTACTTCGTCATTTCGGTGCTGCCTCCCTAGATATCAAACATCGAGTCATGCTTCCACTCCGAGATTCGAGATCTCTCTTTGCGCTAGATCAATTGTGAGTTCCGACTGCCTAAAGTGTGCGTTGACAATGTCCAATCGATTCGGTAGGATGCGGTCATGTCGAAGCACTTCCAGAGGACCGTTGCTTTCACGCTGTGTTGTAGTGTCTGTACACAGACGAGGCGTCCTCTGGCAGGTGGAGGCTAGGCAAAATTCCCAATTGACCTAGTTCCAGCTAAAGTAGTTTCTTAGCCCACCGCCGGATGTTGATCTGGCAGGTGGGTTTTCTATTTATGGCCCACTTAAGCGCAGATGACCTCGGCGACTTGCCCTCACCCCGCAGGTAAGCGCAGCTTAACCAGGAAATTCGGAGAAGCCTGATATGAACCGGACATTGCGCAGTGTGCTGCCTATTGTGATTGCGTCGCTACTGATTGTGAATTCAGCGTTTGCAACGGACGGATACTTTCTCACTGGCTATGGGACCAAGCAACAAGGTCAAGGAGGTGCGGGTGTCGCCAAGCCCGGAGATAGCCTTGCGGGCGCGACCAACCCGGCGGGGCTTATCCTGGTTGGCAATCGTTTCGATATTGGTTTGACAGTGTTTCGGCCGAATCGCTCGGCGACAATTATCGGAAATCAGTTGCCGCCGGGGTATCCAAATGTGAATGGTGCATACGATGCCAACCGGGTAAAGAACTTTGAGCTGCCCGAACTCGGTTACAGTTTCCAATACCGCCCCAAGCTTGCGTTGGGTGTGGCGATCTATGGCAACGGCGGATTGGATACCTCATATCAGCAGCCTATTGGTCTCTTTGGCACCACCAGGGGCGGCGTCGACGTTGAGCAAGTGTTTATCTCGCCCACACTGGCGTATAAGGCAGGCGCACATAACTCGTTCGGAATAGCCGCAAATATCGCCATCCAGCGTTTTTCGGCTGAAGGATTGCAGAACTTCGTTTCTCTTTCGAGCGATCCAGCGCATTTGACTAATACAGGTCACTCCTATGCTGCCGGGGGCGGCGTTCGCGTGGGCTGGCTGGGTGAATTGAACAAAGCAGTGAGTGTGGGTGCGACCTATCAAAGCAGAACTTATCTGAGTAAATTCAACCGCTACAGCGGACTCTTTGCCGAACACGGTGGGTTCGATGTTCCGGCCAACTTTGCAGGCGGCGCGGCAGTGAAGCTTGGCACGAAAGCGACGCTGCTCTACGACGAAGAGCGCATTCTTTATGGCCAAGTGAAATCGATTGCCAACACTTTGGCGAGCACCTCTCCCCTCGGATCTGACATTGGCCCCGGCTTCGGATGGCACGACATCAACGTAATCAAAACCGGGCTTGCTTATGAGGTAAACCCTTCGTTGACGGTGCGAGGAGGTTACAACCACGGCGGCGTTCCCTTCGACAGTTCTCAGACGTTCTTCAATATTCTGGCGCCGGCCGTCACCAAGGATCACATGCACGTGGGAGCGACCGTAACATTGAATGGCGGGAAGGAGATCAGCTTCGCGTATATTCACGCCTTTAATAACACGGTGAATGGCGTGAATTCCATTCCGGCGGCCTATGGTGGCGGAAACGCAAATCTGAGCATGTATCAGAATTCGTTTCAAATGGCTTTTGGATGGAAAAAGAAATAGTGTGCGCGGAAATGAGGTGAACCCGTATGACAGCATGGTTCTCAGGAGAGTGGCCATGGTATGTAGCTGGGCCGTTGATTGGACTTTTCGTTCCGACGTTGCTGATTACCGGCAACAAGGTATTTGGAATCTCAAGCAACTTGCGGCATCTATGTTCGGCGATCGTTCCCGGCAGAGTGGAGTTCTTCCGCTATGACTGGAAGAAGGCCGGGCTTTGGAACCTCGTCTTCCTGGGGGGAGTCATGATTGGCGGATTTCTTGCTTCTCATAGCGGGGCTGTGCATAACATCGCTATCTCCGGGGAGACCAGGATCGCTCAGAGTCGGCTTGGGATTCACGACTTTTCCGGAGTCGCGCCACATGAGTTGTTCAACTGGAGCGCACTGCTGACGCTCCGCGGCTTTGTATCGGTGGTAGTGGGCGGTTTTCTGGTGGGCTTCGGGGCTGCTTATGCCGGTGGGTGTACCTCGGGCCACGCCATCAGCGGTCTAGCCAACTTTGAGTTACCTTCGCTGATTGCAGTTTTCGGTTTCTTTGCCGGCGGCCTGGCCGCCACTTACTTCGTCCTGCCACTATTGTTGGGGGGTATATGACAACCGCATCTCTCCCTGAAACTGAAAATTGTGGCGCGGGCGGCTCCGAGCAGGATGTACGCCGACCAGCATTTTTGCTGGTGTACTTGCTTCTTGGAATCGCCTTCGGCGTAGTTCTGTGTCGGTCTGAGGTCATCTCATGGTTCCGCATCCAGGAGATGTTCCGCTTTCAGTCATTTCGCATGTACGGCATCATCGGTTCGGCAATTGCGACGGCGGCAGCTTCTATCGCCCTGATCAAGAGGGTAAAGTTGAAATCTGCCTCCGGCGAGATCATTACGATTCCCCGCAAGGAATTGGGTAGCGGCGTACGGTATGCGGCGGGCGGCACGATCTTCGGACTGGGGTGGGCGTTGACCGGTGCCTGTCCCGGACCGCTCTTTGCGCTGATCGGGAACGGGGTGTCGGTGATGATAGCGGCGGTTCTGAGCGCACTCGCGGGAACTTGGGTGTATGGATGGTTGAGGCCACGGCTGCCGCATTGAAATCTGACTGGCTACCCTCTGGGATCGGCGCGTTCGATGGTTATCAGTTGTCAAACCCGGTTGCAACTTCCGCTTCTGTCGATCGACAAATGTTGTTCGGCTCCCCTGAAATTTGGAGATGCATGGAGAAACGAAGAGTGCGCCCAACCGGTGATTCAGTCAAAGAGCGCACTCTCCATTTAACTGGATGATGCCTACCGAGTGTTGGCGAACCGATTGTCTGGAAAATGTATGGCGCTGTATTTCCCTTGTTCGGCGAGATGCACACGCAGGAGCGCAGATCCCACACCAGACGCGCCGACGAAGTAATCGATATCGGTATTTGCCTCCTGTTGGGTTACGCGTGGCCGCGCCTTCGCGTTGCGTTTTCTCTTGCCGTCTGAGTTTGTATCATGATTCACGAGTTTGCGTGCTGCGCGCTGCGCGGTGGCAAGATAGTCCAGACGTTGAGTGAACGCCCACATCTCCACGAAGAGATCGATGACAGCCGGCGAGCCGCAGCATTGGCAAACGACATTCCAATAGCTTGGCGTCTGGTTTCCCGGAACGTTGCCTCGCAGTACCTTCTGTGCCAGCCGTTCTGCCCACACCTGGTAGTCGGGTTCGCGCGTGATTTTATATAGCTCGAAAAAGGCTCGTGCTGTCCCAGCGGGTCCATGGCAGAAACCTGCGTAGTGTAGGTCCGGCAGGTCGGAAAGCGGATGCGAAATCAGTTCTACTTCGCCGCCAAGTGTAGCGACTCTTTGAAGGTGCGATGCTCCTTGGTTAGCGGCAAAAAGAAACCTGGCTTTATTTGTCTCACTGTAGAGACGCGCGAAAACGTAAACTGTGCCCGCGGTACCGTCCTCGAAAGCAGGCAAGTAAGCGTCTTTGGGTAATCCTGGAAAGGCTGGAAAGCCGCGCCAACTAAAGCCGCCGTGGCGCTCGTTGGTGGCGATCTCGAGAATATGATCGCCAGCGCGCTCAGCTGTGATGCTATAAAGGGCGCTTTCGAATTCCTGGGCGGCGTACAGCAAGTAGAGCACGATACTGCCGTCCCCTGCGATTCCCGGGGCCTCCGACCATGCGAGACCCGAGCCGGCAGTTTTCGCGGCCCGCACAATGTAGTCAGTGGCCGTCCTTGCTGCTTCACAGTACTTTACTTTGCCCGTTGCCTTTCCTGTTTCGTTTAGGACAAAGGCCACACCGGCCAGTCCGCCGTAAAGTGACAGATTTCGGTTCCGGTCGGAGAACAGGCCCTTGCCCGGTCTATCGACTACTTCCTGCCAAGTAGCAACCAAGTAATCGGCTCCCAATGACGCAGTCTTCAGGTAGCGCGCCTCTCCAGTGGCGTTCGCTAGTTGAACCAAGAAGAGAATCGTTGCTGCGCTTGCACTGTAGATTGCGTTTGGTGCTGATTCAGTCGGTGCCCTTTCCGCGTCGTCAGGTTGAGGGAGCCAGTAGACGCCTCGCTCGTCCAGTTTCTGTGCTGAACTTTCAATACACAGGGCCGCGCCTCTTGCAGACTCCAGAAAGCTCTGGCTCTGCTCAGACTCGCGTTGACTTGCATGTTCATTTCGAGCGCCCGCGTTCGTGGCCGCCAGGCTCCAGGAGGAGAACGCCGGAGTCACCGCGGCGGTGAGAGCGTCGGCACGCAGGAATTTCCGGCTTGATATGTTGAGGCCGTTGTAGCAGTTAGGAATGCGCATAAGAATCTCCGAGGCATGGGTCCGAGGTATGGGCTTGCCCGCTGGCTTCCGGGAACCTTGATTCTCTCCGAAGCCGAGTTGGCTATGACGGAAACGTCCAGGATTCGATGCGGATGTGCGCGGACAAACTGAAAAGTCGCCGCAGCTGCCTCTCTTCGCAAGGAGCGCGATCACTGAGATCGATAGCGATCAGACGCCCTCTACATGGAGGACAACGACTGTTGATGTTAGGAATTTACAGCGGGAAGGAACAACACAGGTTCGCGGCAGCATCTAATAGGAAAGGAAGTGCTCCGTGTGCTCGCCGAATCGGACCCATACTTGATTTCTTATCACTCCTTAACTTTTGTGTCAAACTGTCTTCGAAAGCGAGGCTTTGAAGTTGTGAAGTCCTAGGAAATCTCCTTACGTGATTTGTACGGGAGATTTGGGATTTGTGGTGTCCACAGCAATGCGGGTATTCTCAGAACCAGAAGGAGAGTATTTACTCGCCGATGCCGAGTTGAACCTAGCTGACGTCCTTCGGCTGCGCCTCGGCCCGACTCCAACGTCTCATTTCTCAGGGTCGCCCCTACCAGAGACAGGGACGAATATTCGCTCTCTTAAGAAAGGCTTAGTTGACTCTGTTAGCCCCGCTTGGAATGACTATTCAAAACGTGCTGGGCTGATTCCACACGATCAGCCCATTGGCCACTTGGTTGTGGTTTTGCCCGCATTTTGCCCGCAAATAGCGCCCAGTGGGCCGTTTTTGCCGGTTATGCCAGTTTGTAAGTACTGTGCCGTCTGTATTTTGCGGTTTGAACTGCTCCAGGGCATGGTCGTCTTATCGGCTTCCAGCAGCGCCCAAATGACGGGAACGCCTACTTGATTTGAATGAGTAATAAGTCACCGAAAGATGGATCGATACTTCAATCTTTCGGCGGACGACGGCCCACGCCTGGCGGACTACACTTCGGCTGAGGATTGATTAACGTGGAAGAACTGCGTAAGCCAATAGGACGGCGCAGCCTCTTGAAGGCTGGCGGATTCGTTGCTGCAAGCGGCGCTCTCGGGTCGGTTTGGACACTAGTGACGGGAACTGGTGCAGACGCCAGTACTTCGGGCAAAGTACGGAAACGCGCCCGGTGGATTAAGGCCGTGGACCGCCCTACACTGAGTGAAACGAACGCTGATTACAAGCGCTTTTCGGGCTTTGATATGTTTGCGCTCTATCGTCCATTGAAGACGCAGCGCGAGGGAACTGGTTCCTTTGAAGCAGAGCAAGCATCCAAGAATAAGCGGTTGGCTGTGTGGACTAATGAGAACAAGCCTGGGTTTAGTTTGCCTGATCGTCAGTTAAGCGAGGGCGGATTTACTGTGATGCATAGCACCAAACCAGGTGCAGGCCTGCTGTCATGGACGCGCATCAGCGTACACACGCCAGTGGAACTGGGCACTCAGCGTTACACGGCGTCGCCGGAGGAGATGGCGAATACCGTGAAGGCTGCCGCGCGACTCTATGGAGCGGGGCTTGTGGGGATCGCGCCGATGAAAGAAGCTTACTTCAATCTTCAGGTGCCGCATAGAGAGCAGCCGCACAAAGAACTACCACCGAAAGATGCACAACAGAAAGACCTGCATTCGGTCCTTCAACATCATGAAAGTGAAGATCAGAACAGTGGACATTCTCTGGCTCAGCATCATGCAGGCAAGGATCAAAAAGCCGAACAGGGGAAAGACCAGCAGAAGACCGATCAACCTCCGCAGGATAAAGATATTGTTTTTGAAGACGTCGATGTGCCGGAGGTAACGGACACCAAATTCGTGATCCCCCGGAAGATGAAATGGGTAGTGGCCATCGCCATTCCCATGGATATCGAACTGCTTTCTCGCACTCCAACTCCGCTGGGCGATGCCGCAACGGCGATGGGATACAGCCATTCCGCATTCGTGGTTTCGACGCTGGCTGAATTCATACGGGGTCTCGGTTATGAGGCCATACCTTGCGTGAACGATACAGCCCAGAGCATACCGTTCGCGGTCGATGCGGGCCTCGGTGAACTCAGCCGCCTCAACAAACTGGTCACGCCTGAGTTCGGTCCCGCAGTTCGCTTGTGCAAGGTCTTTACCGATATGCCGATGGCCTACGACAAGCCTGTCGACTTCGGACTGGTTGAGTTCTGCAAGGGGTGCAAGAAGTGCGCTGAAGCCTGTCCTTCGCGTGCGCTGTCATTTGATGACGAGCCGAGTTTCAAGATTAGAGGCCCGTGGAACAACCCGGGACACAAAGCCTGGTTTGAAGACTCTTACAAGTGTTATCAATACTGGCAAAAGTCCGGCTCTGCGTGCGGCGTCTGCTTTGCGAGCTGTCCGTTCACGATGGGCGATCAGGCATGGATCCACGAAGGTGTGAAGGCCACAATCTCCATGGCGCCTCCCACGGATGGCGTCTTCCGCATCATGGACAACGCCTTGGGCTACGGCAAGCAGCACGCGCCTGAACAATGGTGGACGAAAGATTCGCCGTCGGGCAGGAGAGGATGACCATTATGAACAGCGCCGATGTTTTCACCATCACAATGCGCAAGCGCGCGTGGTGGTTTTGGGTTCTTGCAGGATTCTGGCTTCAATTGGAAGTCTTGTTGGTGCAGACGGCATTGGCCAGTCTGCGGGAATCCGAGTACCGTGCCGCCACGATCAGTTGGATTGCAGCTGCTGTCCTGGCCGCCTCCGCCGTTTTTGGCTGGTTGCGCCGGGGAGACTCCCGTAAACAGGACAAGCCGACCGGGCCCGTTTAGGCACGAAAGCGTGATCGACTCTCTCCGGCGCTGATCACAAACACTCCTGGTTGCTCCTGTAGCGGGCAAGCAAATTCACATGCGCCGCAGCCCACGCATCGATTAAGGTCAACATACGGTTTCTTCAGAGTCCTGGGCTTGCCTTCCGCGTCCATTACCATGGCGTCCTTGAGATAGATTGCCTTGGGCGCTACTGGGCACCACTCCAGGCAGACAACGCAATCGGTGGCCTTGGCCCACGGAAGACATAGTCTCTGGTCGTAAACTGCCGACCCAATGACCGTCGGTGTTGAGGGAGTACCACTCCCTTCGGCCCATCCTTTTTGGCGGGCAGTCAGATCTTGGATCGCTCCCGTAGGACAGATCTCCGAACACAACACACAACTCGGCTCGCAGTAACCGATCTTCGGCGTTACGACCGGGCTCCACAAACCCATCAGTCCGGCCTCGGTAAACGCGAGGTGCAGAGCATCGTTGGGACATACCCTCACGCACTCGCCACAGCGGATGCACCGCGAGAGAAAACTGTTTTCGTCAAGTGCCCCAGGCGGACGGATTAGCCGCTCGCTTCTATTCTTGCCCAACGCGGATTGTGCGCGCAACAAAGGCACCACGGCCAGCCCGGTCACCGCCGCTGCCAGTGCTTTGCGGCGGCTCAGATTCGTGCCCACAACCTCCGGCGGCAGTTGCAGTTTTCGAGAGAAGCGGAACTCAAGAGTTCCATGCGGGCAGGCATCTACGCAGTTCAGGCAAAGGTGGCATTCTGCCTTGTGCCACGGAACTCCGCCGATCGGATCGTCGCCACCTTGGCAATTGATCAGGCAGCGACTGCACTTGTTGCAGGTGGACGCATCCTTGTGCAGTCCCAGAATCGACCATCGTGAAGCCATGCCCAGCAGCGCGCCCAGCGGACACAGCGCCCGGCACCAGAAGCGCGTGATTCGCAGATTCATGGCCAGCAACGCCAGGAAGACTACGCCTATCACCACGCTCTGCCAGTAGTGAGGCTGGTAGACGACGTAATACTTCTTGCTGGCTGCGGCCGGCAGTACAGATACTCCGATTGACCGCACGAACAGGCTGAATGGATCGATCCAACCCACAATACTGCTACCGAAGGCTGCTGCCACTACCCCGGTAATCAATAGCAAGTACTTTGTCGTTTGCCATTTCTTATAGCGATTCGAAGCAATCAGTGTCTTGCGCGTGCTGGACAGTAAACGGATGCTTCCCAGAAACTGATTCAAGCTGCCGAGCGGGCAGATCCAGCCGCAGAAGAAGCGCCCCAGAAAGAAGGTCGGGATCAAGATAGCGAGCGACCACACCATTCCGCGGAAAAGCGCATGACCTGCCAGCAGATTGACGAGGGCAACCAGCGGGTCCATCCTGAAAAAGGTATTGTCGAGATGCGATCGTTGCGAATCTGTGGCTGTGAAGTTAGAGAGCTGTGTATGCGCCATCAAGCCCACAAACAAGATAATGAACACGATCTGCGATATACGGCGAAGTCGTGGCGCCAATGGTCGGTTCTCCAAATCCGCATCAACTTTCATCAATTGTGTCGCCGCTTCAATTCCAAGACTTTCGCCCCATGTCAGCCGAATCGATCTTCAATAGGGCATAAATGACCATTCCCACGCTGCTCTGGCCTGACAATTACCTCTCTCAGGCCAAAGCAACGTTATGAATCAGAAAGCGAAAGTGGCGCTGACCTGCATGATCCTCGGGTCGAATGCCTGGGTGGATTTCCCAAAGATGGAGGTTGTAGAGAACGTCTTGTTTGGCTTCAATGCCAACGCCATGTCGCCGTTTGGCATATAGAGATTCGTGGTATTGAGGACATTGAATGCCTGCCATTGCACGTGGAGTTCTTTGGATTCCGCAATCTTGAAGCTGCGAGCGAGGGAGAGATTGGTGTTGATTTGGCGCGATCCGCGGAATGCGTCGCGCTTCAATGTGCCGTTTGTCCCCAGAACGGGTATCGGGAAGATATTGGGATCGAAGAGACCGTTTACGTATTCCTTCTGGCTGAATTTTGACTTGATTGTGCCCTTGGCCGGGGTCATAGGACGGTCATAGTATCCGTTCCCGATGTTTCCTCCTCCATCTGCCTTCCAATCGCATCCGGCCTGAAACGACGCCGAGCAGTAGACGCTGAATGGCCGTCCCGATTGAACCGCGACAATGGTTGACAGTTGCCAGTTGCTGGCTGCTTTGTCAAGCAGACTGTTACCTTTGAAGTATTCAGGGGTCCATGCCGCGGAAGCAGTGAAGCGCTTCGGGATGTCAAACTCTGAACGGCCCCGCTCGCATTTCAGGCAGCTTGCATCTTGTGCTCCGCGTGATCCCTGCGAATTGTCCGCCCAGAAGGATGAAGCAGTGTCGGATTCATCGTCGAGCCACTTGGACCAGCGATAGTTGGCCTGCACATTCAAAGTTCTGCCGGCCTGATGGCGAACTTCGGCTGTCATGGCATTGTAGCTGGAGGAGACTCCGTTCGTTGCGTAAGTGATGCCAGCCCATTGCTGATTGATTCGCTTTTGCACTCCATTGTTGATGAGTAGGTCGCCGTTGAATCTGTTGATGTCATCTCGACGTTCGAGATTGACTCCGGTGGTTCCAATGTATCCAACCTCAGCAATCCACCCCTTTACAAACTCGTGCTGGAGATTCAAGAACCAGCTTTCGCTGTATTGCGTCTTGAGTTTTGGATCGATTAGCCATGGAGAAATACGGAGCGGCGGAGTTCCCGACGGGCTCACGATTCCGCCCTGCGCATTCAATGTTGTCTTGAATTGTGGGTTGTTGGGTACTGGAATCCCGTAGAGGATGCTTGTGCCATATCCAGCATTTGGCTGCAAAATTGCAGTGACGGCAAATGGCGGATTTCCCGTGCCGCTTAAAAGTGTCAGACCATGAAAGGGCTGATAGGAGAGGCTGAAACCCGCACGTATCGAACTCTTTCCATCGCCGAAAGGATCATAGGCAAGGCCGACGCGCGGCGAGAAGTTGGTCTTCTGTGCGTCATAAAGGCTTGACACCTTTCCAACCGATGCATTGGCGAGCCGCTCGTTAAAGGTCGTTCCCTGTCCAAACGTAATGGAAGAGAGTTTCCCATATCGCTCGCTTGGGCCGCCAAAAAAGTCCCAACGCATTCCAGCATTGATTGTCAGCCGCGAGGTGGCCTTCCAATCGTCCTGAAAGAATATCCCAGCTTCATGGGATGAATAGTCGTGTTGCACTGCAGTCGGATATCCGGTAGCTGGATCGACCACGAGGCTTTGATAATAGGGGCTGTCTGCAGCAAAAGCTAGCAGACTGTTGAAGCTGAAACTGCCTGCCTTTGGAGCGCCGACGCTAAGCGCGATGAAGATGTTTCTGAACTCGCCCCCGTAACGCAACAGATGCTTTCCAACAATAGAGCTTAAGGAATCCCGATATTCATAGGTGCGGATGCGGCTTCCTAGGCTGGCAGGGTCACCAAATTGCGCGTTGATTCCCGTGATGCTGATGGCAGGATACTGAGCGTCGGGCCGAGCATAGCTGATGATGTCGTCCTGAAATGAAAAGCGAGCGTCATTCACGTTGCCATGAAAAACGTGAATCTCTCCCAAATTCAAATTCCCGAATGCTCCGTTATAGGGATCAAGAAATCCACGCATGGATACGCCTAGATTCGAATTGAGGGAGTTGGTCGCACCCAGGCTTCTGTCAAATTCGTTGATCCAGCGACCTGTCAAGGTGTCGTTGCCGCCATGAAATGTGTGATCGACACGCGCAAGATACTGATCGTAGCGCAGATAATCATGGAGCATCTCGTAGGCAGTTCCTGTTCCTGGAATCACCGTGCCTTGCGGAGTTGTAATGTCCGTCTCGTTCAAATACTTCGTCGCACCCCCCGGTGCAGGCTTCGCTGCGGGGAAACTCTTCAGCAACCCAGCCGCGATGCTCTGTGGCGCAGTGGTTTCTACATAGTTTACGAACTCGGGCGTTTCCACCTGGAACGATAGAGCCTGGGCCAGCGCATTGCGCGTGCCTTCGTACGATCCAAAGAAGAAGGTTCTTTTCTTGTTAATCGGACCGCCTACTCGTGCACCAAACTGATTGAATACTTGAGGCGTACGCTGGGTGGCGAAGTAATTCCTCGCGTTGAGGTCAGTGTTTTTGAGATATTCCCACGCCTTCCCGTGAAGTTCGTTCGTTCCGGATCTGGTTCGCATATTGACCACAGAACCGTTGCCGCGCCCATATTCACTGGAAAAGTTCCCCGTCTGAACCTGAACTTCTTCGATGGATTCAATGCTGGGAACGATGCCCGGTTCTCCTGCATTGAGTGTATGAGTATTGATCGAACCGTCGAGAACATAGTTGTTTCCGCGAAAGCGATTCCCATTGACTGTAACCGTGGGAGAATTGGTTAGTTTGTAGGACATATTCTGTCCTGGAATATTTGTGGCTCCCGCGTTCAGGCTGGGCAAAAAGAAAACGTCACGGACGGGAAGCGGCAGCTGAGTGATCTGCGCCTCATGCAATGTGTCTGAAAGACGCCCATCCTTTGACACGGCAACCTGAGATTGATCGGCTGTAACCTCGACCGTTTCCTGCACCTGTCCAACCTCAAGGCGCGCATTTACCTGCGTGGTAGTCCCGACGTTCAGTTGCAAGTGGGTTTGCTCGAAGGTCTTGTAGCCTCGCGACTTGACCTGGACGAAGTAGGTGCCCGGTTTTAAATTCGTTATGGTAAAGGAGCCATCGTTGCCGCTGGTCGCCGCGCGGCTGATTCCAGTTGACTCGTCGGTGGCCAGAACGTTTGCATGTTGAACGACGGAACCCGTGGTATCGACAACGATCCCCTTAAGCGTGGATTCTGTCAGTTGTGCAAAGGCAGAATGACTGGCGACTATAAGCAGCAGACTCACAGCGGCGATAGAAAATCGGATACGAAACTTCATGAAGCCTCCAAAATGCCGTACTGTACTCTTCCGCGCACCATGAGTCAGCACAGCGGGCAGTCATAAGCACGAGAGTTCGTGTGGTAGTGATTTTGGGCAACCTGAAACTGTGGCCTTCAAGTGCCTGCAAAGGACTTTGAGTGATTGCACATCATCATCGACGATTATGGTGCTTAAGTCTTGCACATTTGGGAGGAGGCCAGCATCAATCACAATGTTTATGCTTGGCATACATCTTTTGACTGATGATGCGAGGGTGAGACGTGCTGGTAGATGCGGAAATCTATAAAAAACGGGATAGAAATCCATCGTTGCCCAGGCGCAGGAAAGGGCCGCAGTTTTACCCCCCCCTGGCTCCGCGGGAGCTACGCTATGAGTCTATGTGTTTCATCTAAAGGGAGGAGGCAGTTCTCTTCCGAGGCTGGAGTTGCCTCTCCTAACTACCGGTCCAAACGCTGCAATCCAATCGATTCGATCTCGCGCCGAGATATCTTAAATCCATTTATGGTTGCCATTCGCTTCTGCTCGATGCGTTTGCGAAGAACCGACACCACATCTTTGGGAATAATCCAATATGTGAGTTGACCGACCCATAGCTCACATTGCGACAACGATCCGAATCCCTCATAAATAGGCTGTGCTTTTGATGTCTCGACTAACAGTACTCTCACCGTAGGGTCGATCTCAGGCCCATGCAAGCGGATGAAGTAGGCACGGAATGAAAGCTGGGCATCGAGAAGAACACTATCCATTGAAAATACCTTTGCCATTCTTATATTTGGAAGATGTTTCCCACCGAGCCAATCCTCCACTCTGATTCACTCGAATGACCCATGTCTGCCGTGTTTCTCCGGTTGCGACCTGTTGCGGAGTGTGAGCGTTACTTTTTTCGCGGCTCCCCGGTGGGCAGAAACGCAATGCCGGAGATGCCTTCATCTGAGGCCAGCACATTTCTGAGCCGCTCCGAATTTGCGCCACTGCGACATTCTGCCGCTACGAGCATACGCATTGCTGTGGCCGGAGTTGTATCGGGCTGAAGTCGGAATATCCACGGAGTGTTTGTCGATGTCAGCGTCTTGTCGGCAGCCAACGCCACCACCGGCACAAAGCTCTTGAGCGCCAATTGCTCAGCCAGATGGCTGGAATTGCGATCCAGTGCGAGAATAGCCAATGCGTGATCGTCCATCAGCGCCTTGACCAATGCCGTAGTTGCAGCTCCCCAATTCTGATCGCTCTCTACCGGCAACAGCTTTAGCACACGTCCCTTGATTGCACTCGACGCGATCTCGGCCTGCATCTCAGATGTCGCAATCACCGCCGCAGCCTTTGGCCCGAAGACGACTATACTCACTGGTCCTGCCGGCTCATCCTTGCGATGCGGCCCTGCATAGTCGACGCCACCCTCGCCTACACGCGCATAAGGCGCTTGCTGCTCCTGAGGTACGGCAGGAGATGCTTGCGGCGCGGCAGAAGACACTGGCCGCACCGCAGGTGCTTCCATCGCGGCAACGCGGTAAGTGATCGCGCCGTTATGTACAGTGCCCAAGTACAAGGGGGCCGTGTTCTTCAGGTTGGGATCGAAGATCATTTGCCCGGTCACGCCATCGTATTCTTCGATATTGGCCAACGCATCGTGAATCCGCGCCCGGTTCAGCCCTGCCTTGCAGATAGAGTCCAGCAGCAAATTCATCGTGTCATAGGCCATTGAGGCAAACTGCTCTGGCTTTTCATGGAACCGGCTTTCAAATCGACGGTTGAAGTCGATCCAGTGCGGGTCGTTGCGGTTGGGGTCGTAGGGATACACAGCCTCGAATCCTTCCGCAGCATCGCCGGCTTCTTTTAGCAAAGTATCGCCCAAGGTGCGAAACGCTCCAAACGCGCGCTGCTTCATCCCTGCCGCACGCATTTGCTTTAGAATTGCCGCTGCTTCCAGCTCGTCTCCTACCAGAAAAACGGCGTCCGGGCGCGAGCTGCGAATCACCTTCAATTGCTTGGTGTAATCCTTATCTCCGGGTTGGAAGATCTGCTCCATCACCACCGGATGGCCCAGACGACGCGAGGCATCGAGAAATTTCGGAAGGCCATAACGACCGTATCGGCTGCTCGCCCTGAGAACCGCTACACGCTTCAAGCCAAGCTCGGTATAGATGCGGCGAGCCAGCGTCAGATACTGCTGCCGGTCGTCCTGCATTGTCCCGAGGAACCAAGGAATGGTGGTCTCGGGAACCGTGGGATCGGTATTGGCTGAGCTGACGACCGGAAGCTCAGCACGCAGGGCCACGCGTAGCGCAATGTGCGTTGATTCGGAACTGATCGAGCCGAAGATCGCCCAGACTTCTTCGTCGTAGGCCATCTTCACGGCCTCATCGGAGGCTGAACCCCAAATCGCCGCATCGGTGGGCCGGACATCGCCATAGACCGCCTTCGCCTGCCAGTTGTTGTAGTCGTTGTGCAGCATCAGCTTGAAGGGCTTGCCCCCGTAGCCGCCGCCCGCATTGGCCTCTTCCACCGCCAGCTGCGCACCATGTAACATGCGCTGTCCAAGAACCGATTCCGAATTGTTTTCGATTGGCCCGAAGAAGCCAATGCGCACCTCAGTCAGATCCTTGGGATCGGGGATATTCCTTGCCGCGCCCATGTAGATGTTGGGACGCGTGTAGTTGGTGTCGTAGGGTGCCCTGAATTTGGCATAAGGCCGCATGTCGGCCGGCTCTCCTGCATAAGGCACAACTTCGCGATCGCGCGGAGGCCCTGGCGGATGTGCGCCGCACTCGCATACTCTCTTTCCAGTGCCAGTGTTCTTAACCTGCGCCGCATCCTGGCCTAGGCAACGGGCCGTTAGCCCCGTAGCCATAATGCCGAATAGTACCAATAACCTTCCCTTGCGCATCACAACAACTCCTTGCTGTCTTCAGCTTGCTTATCCGTCGGGAACATCACAGTGGCGTCTGCCCATGCCTTCATGACAATCCGGCTTTCCTACGGTTGATGAATGCCGTGGCTCAACCCTTCTGCGGTTGCCACCCAAATATCGTCTCCTTGAAAGTCGATGCCGAGAATATAGTTGTGTGCCGGAGCCGTGGCCACTGGCACGGGCGTTACCACGCCGCCTGCGTCGCGCACTGTCATCTCGGGCTTGCCATCTTTAAGCGAAGGCCGGTAAACAGCCCAGTTCACGCCGTCGTAATAAGCCAGCCCCTTGTCGGTGCAGAACCAGGCACGCTTGCCGTCCACGCCTTTCACCTGGTTGGTAAAGTTAGAGGGAAGCCCGCTGTCTTTGACGAGAAAATTGTGCCAATAGCGTCCATCGTAGTGGCTGTCGCCGAAATAGGTGGCCGCCCATAATACGTTGTCTTTCTCGATATAGCTGACCGAGGTAACGATCTCGTGGATCAGGCCTTGATCCTTGTAGAGCACCATCTCTGTCTCACCGTCGGGATCGTCATACCTGTCCCACTTTGCGGTCTTCTGATCGTATTCGAGAACGCCGCTGCCCCATATTCCGTAAAAGACCTTGGTGGGCGTGGCTGAGACCGCATACGACCAAATCTCGCCCATAGGCGTGTTGCGCTCGTTGTAGAGCGACCACTGATTGGTGCGCAGGTTCAGCCGGCATCCGCCGGCGGCTGTGGCGATCCACACGTTCTCGCCTTCAATTGAAATGCTGTAGACCACGTTGTTGCTCAGCCCCGAGTTCAACTGCGTGAAGCTATCGATGTGTCCGCCCGAAATCCGGCTTAGCCCACCCATTGTTCCGGCCCACACATCGCCGGTGCGCTTGTCCAGAGCGAGAGAAATAACAGCGCGTTGTGCCAGCCCATCCGTGGTCGTGTAGACCTTCCAGGCATGGTTCTCGTAAACAGCCAATCCATTATCCGTGCCTGCCCAGATGCGATCTCCATCAACAAGTACCGCGAAGACGTGATTGTTAGGCAGGCCATTGGCGGTGGTGAAGTTCTCAAAGCGGAAGCGCGGCATCTGCGGCGGCGCGGGCACCT
>Ga0187859_10001122_pt1 | contig 17273 bp, 16 predicted proteins | sample June2016WEW_10_1_2_FD_133019 | JGI IMG/M metagenome (GOLD analysis project Ga0187859, IMG submission 133019) | Peatland microbial communities from SPRUCE experiment site at the Marcell Experimental Forest, Minnesota, USA - June2016WEW_10_10 | ecosystem: Environmental > Terrestrial > Soil >...
CCCAGCAGGGGCACTGGCAGAGGCCGTTCTTCTTGTCGAAACCGAAGAGCCGGTTTGTCAGTTTGCAGGTGCCGACGTGGCGCTTGTACAGGGTGAGCACGCCCTTCTATCGTACATGAATCGTACGCGGCGGCTCGGGAGCCTGCAAATCGTGCAAAACGCCTGTAAAATGGCTCTACGGTTTGGCGGAAGCTAGTGGGAGTCGAACCCACCTGCGACACAGAGTGCCCCACGCTGGTTTTGAAGACCAGGCCCAGCACCGGCCAAGACTAGCTTCCTCGGTGATTCTAGCACCTCGAACGTCTTCAGCCTGTCGCCGATGCTCCCGCTCCGGTTCCCTCCAGGCCCAGGTTCACGGCGCGTTGCTGCATGGCTTGGATGCAGAATTCGATGTGTTCATCCAGTTCGATATTCAGGCCCGCCGCGCCATTCGTGATATCGTCGCGGCTCACCGTCCGAGCGAACGCCTTGTCCTTGAGCTTTTTCCGCACCGACTTGGTCTCCACCTCGTGGATGCTGCGGCCGGGCTTCACGTAACTGCACGCCGTCAGGAATCCTGCCATCTCATCGCACGCAAAAAGTGTTTTTTCGAGCAGTGTTTCGCGGGGCACTCCGGTGAAATCGGCGTGCGACAGGATGGCCCGCCGGATCTCCGCGTCCACACCGCGCTCCGCCAGGATCGGCTCGCCTTTGGTCGGGTGATCGGGAAGTTGCGGATGGATTTCCCAATCGAAGTCGTGCAGCAACGCCGTCACTGACCACTTGGTTTCGTCCTCATTGAATTTTCGCGCGTAAGCGGTAACGCAAGCTTCCACCGCCAACGCGTGGCGGCGCAGACTATCGGACTTAGTGAATTCGCAAAGAATGCTCCAGGCTTGTTCTCGATCCATTGCGACCATGGTAGCGAACAAATAGGTAGGGAAGCACTGTTAGGACTTGTTAAACTTGTGGTTGAAGTGCAACGTTTCTACTTCGACCACAACGCCACCACGCCCGTATCTCCAGCGGTACTCGAAGTGCTGGTTCCAGCGCTACTTGAAGTGTATGGGAACGCGTCAAGTATCCACCAGCATGGCCAAATGGCCAAGCAAAAACTGGAGATAGCGCGTCGCCAGGTAGCCGGGATGCTGGGCTGCGACGCCAAGGATCTGGTCTTTTTGAGCGGCGGTACCGAGGCGGACAATCTGGCGATTTTGGGAACCGTGCGAGCCAGTGCAGCTCCACGAAAACACCTGGTTACGACCACTATTGAGCACCCCGCAGTGCTGAATCCGTGCCGGCAGCTGGAGCGCGAGGGCGTGGAAGTGAGCTTCGTTCGTATCGGATCGGACGGAGTGGTGGATCCCGCCGATGTCCGCCGCGCGTTGCGTCCTGATACGATCTTGATTTCGGTGATGCACGCGAACAACGAACTGGGCACCATTCAACCCATCCAGGAGATTGCAGCCCTGGCGCGCGAGCACGGAATTCTGTTCCACGCAGACGGCGTACAGGCTGCCGGCAAGATTCCCGTGGATGTAAAGGCGCTGGGCGTGGACCTGTATTCCATCAGCGGTCACAAGCTTTACTCACCCAAAGGTATCGGAGCGCTCTACGTGAAGCATGGAACGCGTCTAGGCGCCATTCAGTTCGGCGGACGTCACGAGCGGGAACGGCGTCCAGGCACCGAAAATGTTCCGGGCGCAATAGCGCTGGGGCAAGCGGCTGCGGCCGCGACGGAAGATCTGGCAAGCGAGACCGCGCGGTTGCGCGCGCTACGCGATCGCTTAGAGGCAGGCATTTTGGATCGAGTGCCAGCGTCCGGCATCAATGCGGGACGCTCGCCGCGCACTCCCAACACAACTAACATTTTCTTCGACGGCCTGGAGGGCGAGGCGCTGGTGATTTCACTCGATCTCAAGGGATTCGCGGTATCGAGTGGATCAGCGTGCTCGAGCGGCGCCGTGGAGCCATCGCACGTGCTGCTGGCCATCGGATTGTCGCGGGAGCGCGCTCGAGCCAGCCTGCGATTCTCGCTGGGACATTCGAATACAGAGGAGCAAGTGGATGCCATAATCGACGCAGTCGCCGAGTCCACGGCTCATTTACGAAAGCTGTCGCCCACTTATACTGCCAGTGTCTAATCATCCGATCGAGAATTCGGGAACTACGGCGGTCGCCATGTCAGGCGGCGTGGATAGCTCGGTTGTCGCGGGAATGCTTCATCGCAGCGGGCAACGGGTGGTCGGCTTGACCATGCAGCTGTGGAACCAGCGGCGCTTGCCGGAATTGACTCCGGCGAGCGGACCCACTGGCCGCTGTTGCTCGCTCGATGACGTCTATGATGCGCGCTTCGTTGCCCAGCAACTGGGCATTCCTTACTACGTGATTAACTTCGAGGATCGCTTTGAAGATCAGGTGGTAAAGCCATTCATTAGCGAGTACTTAGCCGGGCGCACGCCCATCCCCTGCACGCTCTGCAACAACTTCATCAAGTTCGATCAGTTTCTGGAAATGGCCGCCGGCGTGGGTGCCGAACGCATCGCCACAGGGCATTACGCGCGCCTTGGCCAAGATGAAAAAACCGGCCGCTACCAGTTACGTACCAGCGTGGATCGAGCCAAGGACCAGACCTATTTCCTGTTCGGCCTGAAGCAGGATCAGTTAGCGCGGACGCAGTTTCCTTTGGGTGAATACACCAAGCCGCAAGTGCGAGAGCTGGCGCGCGAACTTGGCCTGCCGGTGGCTGAAAAGCCGGATAGCCAGGAGATTTGTTTCGTCCCGAATGGGGACTACGCAGCTTTTATCGACGGATATTTTCGGGAGCAAGGAATCGCCAAGGGCGAAACTCAGGGCGAGATCGTGGATACCGATGGTCACGTCTTGGGCGAGCATGCCGGCGTGCATCACTTCACGGTGGGCCAGCGGCGTGGACTGGGCATCGCCGGACGCGAGCCTTTGTACGTAATCTCCACCGAGCCTGCATCACATCGCGTAATCGTCGGCGGCAATGATGATCTGCTGCGCGCGACGTTGACGGTGAAGCAAGTGAACTGGATCTCCATAGCGCCGATTGTTGCGCCGGTGCGCGCGCAAGTCCGGATTCGGAACAAACATTTGCCGGCTCCGGCGGTTATTTCTCCTACGTCCGATCCAGCGCGCGTGGACGTGCATTTTGATGAGCCACAGCGCGCCGTCACGCCCGGACAAGGCGCCGTTTTTTACTCGGGCGAATTGGTGCTGGGCGGTGGGTGGATAGAATAACGTCTATCCAATACTTGATTGCCAGCTTTGTGTTGTGGTCCCTGGCGTATGCGCCGCCGGGATTAGCTCGCGTCTACGGCAAGCTTGTGGATCTGGCTTTACCGCGCCTCCGGCGAGTGGCCATGCGCAACCTGGAATTGGCTTATCCCGATAAAACGCCGGCTGAACGAAAAGCCATCGTGGACGAGGTGTTCCGCTCCATCGCACGCCTGCTCTACGCGTTCGCGCGCTTCCCGCGGATCAATCGCGAGAACATTTCCCAATGGATCCGTTACGAAGGTTTGGAGCATTACCTCGAAGCCAAAAAGCGCGGCCACGGCGTTTTGTTTGCCACAGCGCACCTGGGCAATTGGGAGCTCAGCGCCTTCGCCCACGGCCTGATGACGGAACCGATGAACGTGGTAATCCGGCCGCTCGATAATCCGGCTGCCGACCGCCTGGTGGAGCAGCGGCGGCAGCTATCCGGCAACCGGCTGATCGAGAAATGGGATGGCGCCCGGGCCATCCTGCGCGCTTTGCAGCAAAACGAAGCCGTCGGCATTCTGATGGACCAGAACACATCGCTCCAAGAAGGCGTGTTCGTGAACTTCTTCGGCACGCCAGCCTGCGCGAATACCGCCTTCGCGAAGATCGCGCATCGAACAGGCGCGGCAGTAATCCCAGGCTTCGCGTTGTGGCTGGAAAACGAAAAACGCTACGTGCTGCGCTTCTATCCAGCAGTCGAAATCACAGGCGATGCAGCCCAAGACAGCCAACGATTGCACGCCATCCTGGAACAAGTGATCCGCGAGTTCCCCGGCCAGTGGCTATGGATTCACCGCCGCTGGAAAACGCGCCCGCCAGGCGAGAAATTAATATACGAGTAATACATCACATAATGCCAGTATCTACCTGATTCATTTGCGTTCATTCGTGTTCATTTGCGGCTTATCAGAAGCGGCCTTGGCCCGTTTCTCCATCACCGCCGCCTCCGCCGGGCGATGCATCCTCCGCAGCACCTCGGCATACTCGCGCAGTGCCGCAGCCGCGTCGCCGACGGGAATCGAGACCATCCGCTTGTAGTCCGCCGCGGCATCCCGATCGTTCTTCAAACCCACTTCCACCAGAGCGAGATTGCGAAGGCTGGCGGCGTCCTCGGTATCGCGGATCTCAAGCGCACGCTTGTAAAGCTGCTCCGCTTCCTGGTAGCGCTGTTCCATGGCATAAACTACGGCCAGGTTATCCAGGCTGGTGGCCACCACCGGATGGTTCGGCCCCAGCAGCGTCATCCAGATCCCAAGCGAACGCTCATACAAAGGCTGCGCGTCGGCAAAGCGTTTCTGGGCGTAGTAGAGCGATGCCAGACTGTCGAGCGAGCTCGCGACCTCCGGATGCACCGGTCCGGATGCGATATCCCGAATGATGAGTGACCGCCGGAGCAACGGCTCCGCCTGCGGAAACTTGGTCTGCTCGCGATAAGTGGACGCAAGATTATCGAGCGCCGGACACAAGCGTGGATCGGCTGGTCCGTAATTGGTCTCTATGATCTGCAGGGCGCGCGTGTACAAAGTCTCGGCTTCGAGGAATTTGTGCTCAACCAGGAACAGGCGCGCGAGCGTACTGTACTCGGTCGCCACTTCCGGATTGTCCGGCCCCTGCGCCGCTTCGCGGATGGCGATGGCGCGAGCGAGCAACGTCTCGGCCTCATCCAGCTTGTGAAGCAACTGATCGATGCGCGCCAGATTCTCAAGCGTCGGAACCAGGTCCATACTTCCCTTCCCCGAGGCCGCTTCCCGCAGTTCGAGTGCGTGCCGGTACAGCTCGGCGGCTTCGAGATATTTCGCCTGGCCTCGATAAACGTGGGCAAGCTCGTCCAGGATTTCGAGCGAATCGGGAGTTTCAGCCAGGCGGCTTTTGAGCACCGGCTCCAGGTCGCTATAGTGGATGTCCCAGGTGTTCTCGAGGGTCGGCAGGTCTTTGTTCAGTGGCAGCATCTTGTCCTGCGCGGGCGCTAAGGACAGGCAGAAAAACGAGGTAAAGACAGCAAGTTGCTTCAAGCGTCCTCCTGGATTCGTGTATTTGAGTGTAACTTAGGGATTAGACGCCGCATCGTTCCCTTCAGGATCATGGAAGGCACAATTTCCAGGCGACACTTGCTCGGTTCGTTTCTGTTAGCCCGCCAGTTGCTTAGGGCTCAACAGGACAGCACATTCTCCGCCGACGTGAACGTGGTCAACGTGTTCGCCACGGTGCGGGACAAGAAAGGCCAGATCGTCCACAACCTCACCAAGGACGATTTCACACTAGCCGAGGACGGGCGACCGCAGACCATCCGCTATTTCTCCCAGGAGTCCGGCCTACCCCTGACGCTCGGTCTACTCGTAGATACCAGCATGAGCCAACGCCGGGTGCTCGGGAAGGAACGCGACGCCAGCTATCGTTTTCTGGATCAAGTGCTACGCGAAGACAAGGATAAGGCATTTCTGATTCATTTTGATCGCGAGGTAGAGCTGCTGCAGGATCTAACTTCATCCCGGAAGAAGCTGGAAGAATCGCTGGGACGAATGGAGACGCCGGAGCTGGAACGTCAATCCGGTGGAGGCGGCTATGGAGGCGGGGGTGGTGGGAACGGTGGAGGAAGAGGGCGGCATGGCGGAGGCCACCACGGCGGCGGAACATCGCTGTACGACTCGGTGCTATTAGCATCCGACGAGCTCATGAAAAAGCAGAGCGGCCGGAAAGCCGTAATCGCGCTGACCGACGGTGTCGATAATGGCAGCAAGGTCACGCTGACGAGCGCGATCGAATCCGCCCAGCGAGCCGATACTTTGGTGTACTCAATACTCTTCGCCGATCCGGACGCATACGGAGCCATGGGACATGGCGGTTATGGCGGAGGGCGCATGGGCGGCGGGCGCGGCGGATCCCGCACCGATGGCAAGCCGATTCTCCAGCGGCTATCGCGCGAAACCGGCGGAGGGTTCTTCGAAGTTTCAAAAAAGCTCCCGATCGAGAAAATCTACGATCAGATTGAAGAAGAGCTGCGCAATCAATACAGCATCGGATACACTTCGGACCATCCGGACAGCGCAGGAGGGTATCACAAAATCCAACTCACCACCAAGAAGAGTGAGCTACTGGTCCAAACCCGCGACGGTTATTACGCAAATTCCAAAACCTAGCAAACCCGGCAGTTGTGGAGCAGCGCCATGCGCTGCTTATGCGCTGACTCAGCCGGCTTGCGTGATTGGCGCGCAAGCGCCCGCCTGCTCCGCCACGCTGACCGAGTGGCGCATGATGCGTTCCAAATGCCTTGCGATCAGCAATAAAGTAACGTACAGCGCGCCATCTCCCGGCGTAACCATCAATTTCGAAAGTTTTTCGTAGAGGTTCTGCAATTCAGCGCGAACCCCAGCTTCCCGAGGCCGGACCGAAAGAGCCAGCTCGCGATCCTCCTTGCGCCAACTGTCGATCGCGAGCGACAGCATCTCTCCGATCTTCGCGCCGGTATCCGAAATTTGGGCTAAGACCTGGGACATTGGCCGGCGCGTCATCTCTAGGTTGAGCGCCGCGATCTCATTGGCGTAGTCGGCAATCAACTCCAGATCGACAATAGCATCCAGGATCGCGGTCACCAGGCGGGCGTCTCTGGCCACGGGCGCCTGAAGAGTAATCAGGCTCAGACATTCTTCATGAATCATTCGATTCTGATGATCGGTTTGTGTCTCTAGCTCCTGAGCCCGCTCGGCCGCCTCACGACTGCACTTCCCGATTCCGGCCAACGCCTCGTTGTAGACATGGATGGTGGTCTCGCCCATTTGGATAAGGTGTTGTCGAACTAATTCCAGTTCGTCCCGGTAATGCATTCTTGTCATGCTGGCCGGCTCCTCGTTGTCGCTGATTTGTAACATTCTAAGAGACTGGGCGTGCGCCAATTAGAATAATACGCGGTGGCACTGCTGGCTGCATAGAGCCAATTTGCTATTTGTGTACGGCGAAGGGCACGGAGTCCATCCAAATATCCATTGGAAGATCCGTCTTCAGGACTTGATCGACGATCCGAACAATGTTGCGAAGCATGCGGACTGTGAGCTCGAGCATCTCTCACCTCCCCGATGCCGGAGGGCTGCGGGTGGTGGTGGTAAACTGTCGGTCAAATCTCAAATGACGCGGCCACCAACACCAGCCGGGACCAACGCATCATCCCAAATTCAGAATATACCCACCGGGGTATAATTGTAAAGTCCTTTTTCAAGAAATATTTATGGCACACACTCTCGACGAGAAGAAAAAACTGCTGAATCGGGTCCGCCGCATCAAAGGCCAGGTGGAAGCGATAGAAAGGACCTTAGACCACGACGCCGAATGTTCCGACGTGCTGCACAATATCTCCGCCTGCCGTGGCGCGATGGACGCCCTGATGGCCGAGGTGATCGAAGGCCACATCCGCTTCCACATCCTCGATCCGGCCAAGTCCGTAACCAATGAGCAAACCCGCGCCGCCGACGATCTAGTTACAGCCCTGCGAGCCTACCTGAAGTAATCCCCGGATGCGCGAACCAGAAACCAGGAACTAGGAACCAGGAACTAGGAACCAGAAACCGTACCTTACAATGAAGATGTGAACAAGAACAGTTTCGGATCGGCATCCACTCTCACCGTAGGCAGCAATCAATATAGCTTCTACTCGCTCGAAGCCCTGGAAAAAAAGGGCATCGCGAACATTTCCCGGATTCCCAACTCCATCAAGATTTTGATCGAGAACCTGCTGCGGATGGAAGACGGGCGCACTGTAAAGGCTTCGGATATCGAATACGCCGCTCAATGGAAGATCGGCGCTCCGGCGCAGGAAATCAACTTCCGTCCGGCGCGCGTGCTGTTGCAGGATTTCACTGGAGTTCCTTGCGTGGTGGATATCGCCGCCATGCGCGATGCCCTGCGCGACATGGGCGCCGATCCCAAGCTCGCGAATCCGTTGATTCCGGCCGATTTGGTGATTGATCACTCGGTGCAGGTAGATCAGTTCGGCACCAAAGATTCCTTCAGCATCAACGCTCTGCTCGAATTCCAGCGCAATGGCGAGCGCTATGCGTTCCTGCGCTGGGGCCAAAAAGCGTTTCAGGATTTCCGCGTAGTGCCGCCCGATACCGGAATCTGCCATCAGGTGAACTTGGAATATCTGGCCTCAGCGGTTTTCACCGACCGGCGTCATTCCCCCGTGCTCGCGTACCCGGACACGCTGGTGGGTACTGATTCGCACACCACCATGATCAACGGACTAGGCGTGGTCGGCTGGGGCGTGGGAGGAATTGAAGCCGAAGCTTGTATGTTAGGCCAGCCCATTTCGATGTTGCTGCCAGAAGTGGTCGGATTCAAGTTGAAGGGCCGGTTGCCGGCAGGCTCCACAGCTACGGATCTGGTCCTGACCGTCACGCAGATGCTGCGCAAGAAAGGCGTAGTCGGAAAGTTCGTCGAATTTTATGGAAATGGCGTTGGAGCGCTGACTCTGGCGGATCGCGCGACCATCGGGAACATGGCGCCCGAATACGGCGCGACTATAGGCTTCTTCCCCATCGACCATCAGACGCTGGATTATCTGCGCCTCACCAATCGCCCGGCCGAATTAGTCGCGTTGGTCGAAACCTATTCGAAGGCGCAGGGCCTGTTCCTTTCGGAAAATTCGCCGGAGCCGGATTATTCGGACACTTTGGAATTGGATCTTTCCGAAGTTGTGCCGTCGCTCGCCGGACCCAAGCGCCCGCAGGATCGCATCAATCTTCCGGATGTCAAAAAGAATTTTCTCGCGTCTCTCACCGCCGCGCCGCGCACTGCTAGCATTGGCGTCAACGGATCAAAAGCCACCATCCAGGATGGTTCGGTGGTGATCGCAGCGATCACCAGTTGCACCAACACTTCGAATCCCTCGGTGATGGTCGCGGCCGGCTTGCTCGCCAAGAAAGCTGTCGAAAAAGGACTGAAGACCCAGCCCTGGGTGAAGACCAGTCTCGCGCCCGGCTCCAAAGTTGTTACCGATTATCTGGATGACGCTGGCCTGACGCCGTACTTGGAAAAGTTGCAATTCAACCTGGTCGGCTACGGCTGTACCACCTGCATCGGAAATAGCGGCCCGCTGCCGGATGCGGTGGCCGACGCGGTACAGAAGGAAAAACTTGTGGTAGCCGCGGTGCTGAGCGGGAACCGCAATTTTGAAGGACGCATCAATTCGCTGGTGCGCGCGAACTATCTCGCGTCGCCGCCCTTGGTTGTCGCCTACGCGCTGGCAGGCCGCGTCGACATCGATTTGCAGAACGATCCGATCGGCGCGGATCAATCCGGAAAAAACGTCTATCTCAAAGACATCTGGCCGAGTCCCGAAGAAGTGAGCGCGGTGGTGAAGCGTTCGGTCCGCAGCGAGATGTTCCACAAAGAATACTCCGAAGTATTTGAGGGCGACCAGCGCTGGAATACCGTCCAGGTTCCAGCCGGCGATTTATACGAATGGAACGACAGCTCCACCTACATCCGCAAGCCGCCGTATTTCGAGAACATGGCGGACCCGGCAACTTCTGTGCGGGATTTGACCGGGCTCAACGTGCTGGCGCTGCTCGGTGATTCGGTGACCACCGATCACATCTCGCCGGCCGGTTCGATTCCAGCCGACAGCCCCGCCGGAAAATTCTTGATCGAGCGCGGCGTGAAGCCGGTGGATTTCAACTCCTACGGCGCGCGCCGGGGCAATCACGAAGTAATGGTGCGCGGAACACTCGCGAACATTCGCCTGCGAAATTTGATGGCGCCCGGCACTGAAGGCGGCTGGACCAGGCATGTCGAGAGCGGCGAAAAGATGTTTATCTACGATGCCTCCGTGCGTTATCAACGCGAGGGCAGGCCACTGCTGATTATCGCCGGCAAAGAGTACGGCTCAGGTTCCTCGCGCGATTGGGCCGCCAAGGGCACGCTGCTGCTGGGCGTACGCGCCGTGATTGCCGAAAGCTTCGAGCGCATTCACCGCTCAAATTTGGTCGGGATGGGCGTGCTGCCGGTTCAGTTCCTGCCGGGCGAAAATCGCGAGACGCTAGGGCTGACTGGCTTCGAACGCTACGCGATCGAAGGAATCCCGCAGGCGATCGAGTCCGGATCAAGAGCCCGCGTGCGGGCTGGTGAAAAGAGCTTTGAGGTTATCGTAAGGATCGATACGCCAATGGAAGCCGAGTATTACCGGAACGGTGGGATTCTCCCGTATGTACTGCGCCAATTGGCCGCGAATGAACGCAAATAAACGCGAATAACAAATTCGGAATATTTGCGTGCATTCGCGTTCATTCGCGGCCAGAATCACTTCAGTTCAGCCAGTTTCTCCAACATCTGCTTCGGCCAATCCGCGGCCTTCGATTCGAATCCATTGCTTTTCTGTTCCACGACGCCGGAGCGGTCCACCAGCCAATTCATCGGGATCGTGAAATGCTCCGTGACGCCCTCCACATACTTTCGGGCACTCAGTACTACGGGGAATGTATAGTTTCGCGACTTCATGAACGGTTCCACTTCGCCTGGATTCTCGTCGATATTGAGTGTGATCACTTGCACGCCGTCGCGGGCCAGGGCTTGCTCATACAACTTCTGAAGATGCGTGAGCTCTTCCATGCATGGGGCGCACCAAGTGGCCCACACGCTCACGAACGTGCTCTTCCCTTTTAGGCTTGCGAGCGTCCAGGTTTTGCCGAGCAGGTCCTGGAGATTCATTTCTGGGAGAGGTAGTGCAACGCCCTGCCAGGCCCTGTATTCGAGCGCGGTCTGAATGGCAGCCGGTTTCGGAGTAGCGGGCCGCGCCGCCAGTGCCTCCCAAACTTCTTTGCTTCCCCCAGCTTCCTCCCATAATGCCACCGCGTGTTTCACCAGGTCGGTATCGCGATAACTGACGGAGATCGACTTGGCATAAAATCCTGCCGCGTCCAGCTTATTCCCTTTGGCTTCGGCAATCTCTCCGGCCGCCCGGAAATATCTCGCCTGAAACCCGGCATAACCGCTGGTCGGATCGTCCTCCTTGGCTTGGTTGTCTTCGAGCCACCGCCGCATTCTCCAGTGCATGCTCTCGGCTTTATCGAAATCCTTCAATTGCGCCGAGCCGTCGACGACAGCAACCATCGCGTCCCATATCGAAGAATCGAATCCAAACATGTGGCTCGCGGCAGTCTTGGGCGAAGCTATCAGATCGCTTTGCACCTCCGGACCGAGTGAGATCTCGTCGAGCGCTTCTTCGGCCAGCCTCACGGCATCCTTCAGGCGGACGCCGTTCCTGGCCCATGTCTCGGCGACGCTGAGCTTAACTGGAACGTAGCTCCAGCCCATATCCCGTTCCGCATCGAGTTTGAGCACTTTATCGCCGGCGACCCCCATCTCCTCCTTAGTCCAGTTCGGCGTGAAGCTCAGCGTAGTGAGGCGCATCTCCCACGCATACTCGCTGGACGGCCACTTCACCACCCATTCACCGGCCTGCCTGGCCAACTCCTGCATAATCACCTTGTGTGCTTCCGGCGTAACCTCTCGAGCCCTGATATTGTTTTGGTCTTCCCAATCTTTATAGGCTCGATGGGTCTGATCGTTCACGATTTTGTCGATGCGAGCGGCCGCGTCTGTCTGACCACTCAAGTTGTATCCATCCCAGAGAGCGAGCATGAATTTGCGATCGTGCGGCAACGGAAGCGATTCCAGGCGTTTCACGTCAGTGGCGACGCGTTGGCGCAGAGCCGGGTAATCTTCTTTCGGCGTAAGACGAAACTCAGCGGCCCAAAGCATTCGCCAAAGGTAGACGTCCTCAGATTGGCGACGAACTTCGAGCAAGGGCCGCAACTGATGGGTCAATTCAGCGCTCCCGGCAGGATCCTTCACCTTGTCTAAATAACGGAATCCGTCAACACTTGCCGGACACAGGCCGCGATAGCCGCGGATGCTCGCGAACAACTTCGCTTGGTCGGCGAAATTGTGGCTCGAATAAATCGACGCCAGAGCCGAGTACACCCACGGAAGATTGGGCGCAGCGTCCGCAGCCCGATTCAAATACACGATCGCTTCAGGTGTGTCTTTGCCGATGAGGGACCGGCCGTAGAGATATAAAAATCGAGCGTCATCGGGATGCTGCTCGAGTTTTTGCTGGAACTCCGGGGCCAAAACTCCCGGCTTCGGCCGGCTGGGCGTGAGGTCAATCAAGCGTTGATAGAGGAAAAAGTCATCACCGCCTTCGGCAAGACGTGCCCGCACCTGGACGAGAGTCAGTTTGCTGGTTTCCGCCGGCACCTGGCATTCCTGAGCAGAAACGGCAGCACCCGCAAGCGCAGCCGCGAAAAACAAGCGGAGAATCGTACGCGCCATATGAGAATTATGACGAAAAAAGGTGGAAGCGTGTTGGGCCCGAAGCAGCCGAGTTTCTTATTTGCGTTTATTCGCGTTCATTCGCGGCTCGAAAACGAATCAATCCAGCACGCGCACGAACTCGGCAATGATGCGGTATTTCTCTTCGTCCGCATCTAGATCCCACGACGGATAGCCGGGATTGAGCGACTCCAGCCGAATTCGCTGGTGCCGCCACTCTTCGCCTTTCGTTTTTTCGCTCTTGTAACGCTTCACCGCGTAGGCATTGGCTTCGCGATCCTCGGCCAGGACCAGCCGGCCGGATCTGCTTCCTACTACTCCCGCGCGGAAAACGCACAGGCTGCCATTTGGAATCAGAGGCTGCATCGAATCGCCCACGATCTCCGCCACAAACATGCCGGGCTCAAGATGCTGCATGCCAACAGGGGCTTCGATCCAACCTTGTTCCCCGATCTCTTCGTTGTCCAGAAACCTTCCGGCGGCGGCCCGCAGCGAATAACGCGGCAGGTGGGTTCGAAACTCGAGTACTTTGCTCTCGACATGCTTGCGGTAAAGCCGATCCACGGCGCGGTCGAAATCTTCCACCAGGACCGTTTCCCGATCCGTGATGCGCAGGGTTCCCGAGAGCGTGTCTTCGAAATACGCGAACAGTTTTTCCGATCCGAGCTCATCCGCTTTCCGCGAAAGATCGTCGGCCAAAGCCTCGAAGAAATCCAGCTCGTCTTCCTCTACGAAGGATTCCAAATCGCGCCGCAATCGCAGCCGCAGCGAATCTGCCTGTGGATCCTGCAACAACACCCCCAAGTTCACCAGGCCGTGTCCCGGTAGCTCCGTCTGCAAGATGGAGTACTTGCCCAGGCGAGTTCCAGTGGCGGTTGCGGCAGACATGATGTACTGTACTTATCGGATGATTCTAGCCGCAAATGAACGCGAATAAACGCGAATCGAACATTTGCGTTCATTGGCGTTCATTTGCGGCTTAAAAAGCTTACGGGGCAAACGGATAGTACCCCTTCCGGGCCCGTACTTTGACGTTCGCCAGGTTCACCCTCACCACAATGTTGCGGAACGGATGCTTCGCGTCTACTTCGTCCGGGATGTACCGAAGAATATACTGCGTCGTGATTTCGCCCACCACTGCCTCAATGGCCCGGTACATTCCGTTGGCGAGCTGCGAGGTGTAGGCTCCGGTGCCGACTTTCAAAGCGTAGTTGCCGTCGTCCGATGGCTGCGACAGATACCCGGAGACATCTGAATAAACGCCTTCCAGCGGATACTCCACCCGCCCACCCGTTTCCTCGGCTAAGCGCACCAGGTTCTTGTCGTCGAGATTGTCGAAGCCGAACGCCACCGTGCTGACTCCATAGATGGTCACCAGATTCCGCTGCGCGATCTCAAGCGCCTCGTCGAGCGTCTTCTTGCTGGCATTGTCGTGACCATCACCGATGATCACCAGGATTCGCCGCGGCTCGATGGGCTCGCCCTGAATCAGCTTCCGGTTCGTACAGGCCTTATAAATGGCGTCGTACAATGCCGAGCCACCGCTGGGCTTCAGCTTCTCGATCTTTGTTACCATCGGCTCCGGATCGCTCGTGGTATTAACCGCCAGTTCGGCGTCGTTGGCGTAGGTGATGAGATAACCGCTGAATTTCGGATTGTCGCCCGGAATCAGGTTTTGTACCAGCTCTACGGCCGCATCCTTGTAGTTCTTCCAGTGCAGCCGGCTGGCGTTACTCATGTCGATCAGGAATCCCACCACCACCGGCTGGCTGCGCTCGCGGGTAAAGAACTCAATCCTCTGCTCCTTGCCCTCGTCCATGATCTGAAAATCTTTCTGGTCCAGATCGGACACGAAGCGACCCTTCTCATCGGTCACCGTCACAGGCACGATAACTTCGTTGACCTGTACTTTGATAGGTGGTGGTTCCGGCTGCTGTTGCTGCTGTGGCAGCGACGCGCTGGGTTGGGATTGCGCAAAAAGCGTGGTAGCGACAAAGCCGCTCAGAAAAACCCTGGTGAGCATGTGGTAGAGCCTTGTATCGATTATAGAGGAACTGGGTGGCTGGTGACTGGTTGCTGGTGGCTGGCAAAACCCCGAGTGCTGGAACCAGCTACCAGTGGCCAGCAACCAGCGGCCAGCAGCCTGTCACCTCTGCACCCGTCCCGATCCCCCACTCTGGATCAGTTGTTCCACTTCTTCACGGCTAAGGCGGCTGAAATCGCCTGGAATGGAGTGCTTCAGACAGGAAGCGGCCACCGCGAATTCCAGCGCGTCTAAGTGGGTCGGCAGATTCAAAAGACCAAAGATCAGGCCGCCGGCGAAGCTATCGCCTCCGCCCACCCGGTCCACGATGTGCGTGATCTCGTAGTGCCGGCTCAGCATGAATTCCCGCCGGTCGTGCAGGCAGGCCGACCAGCCGTTGTGCGAGGCGCTTTTCGATTCCCGCAGCGTGATGGCCAGCATCTTCAAAGTGGGATACGCGCTCAACACTTTTTCGGCCAGCGCGCGATACGCGTCGCGATTGAGCTGGCCGGAGGAAACATCCACCTCCGCATGAATGCCGAGCGCAGCCTGGCAGTCTTCTTCATTAGCGATCCCGATATCGACCATGTGGAACAGATCGCTCATCACTTGTTGAGCGGTCTTGCCGTACTTCCAGAGATTCTTGCGGAAATTCAGATCGCAGGAGACCGTCAGCCCAGCCTGGCGCGCGGCCTGCATGCTTTCGAGGGACAGGTCCGCGGCGCTCTGGCTCAGCGCCGGCGTGATGCCTGTAATGTGGAACCATCCGGCGCCTGCGAACGCCTTGCCCCAATCGATATCGCCCGGCTTGGCCAGCGCGATGGCGGAGTTTGCGCGGTCATAGACCACTTTCGACGCCCGCTGGTTCGAGCCAGTCTCGACGAAGTAGATCCCCATGCGCCCGGGCCCTCGGACTACTTGAGAAGCGTCGACGCCGAAGCGCCGCAACTCACCGATGAGCGCGTCCGCGATGGGATTATTCGGAGGCAGTACCGTGATGTACTTGGCAGGATTGCCGAAACCCGCCAGAGCAACCGCAACATTGGCCTCGCCTCCGCCGAAGGTGGCGACGAATTGTGGGGACTGAAGAAAACGCTCGAAACCAGGCGGAGCGAGGCGGAGCATGGTTTCGCCGAAGGTGACAACAAGTTGGGACATGAGTATTCAGAATACAAGGAATTCGAGAATTCATGGAAGTCGAGGAAGCGGGAAGATGCGGAAGCTGTCTAGGTCCGCCCACAGCGGAATTGGTCGGCTCACGGCCCAGCCTTGTCAACCAAGCGTTGCTTGGCTTCGAGGGCACATTCAGCCAACCTTCCCAAGGCGGCCGCCTGCTCGGTTGGTGCTTCTCCTCGGAACGAGTCCAGGTACGAGTCGATGGCGTCAAGATATGGAATGACCTCATCTGTCAGCGATCGTAGTACGACTTCTGGTGTCGTGGAGAGCAGGTCATCCCGCTCTGAATCGTCCGCCACTGCCCACCTCTTTATCGTTGGGATAATCGCGTGAAACTGGACCGGCAGCAGCTCCAAGTTAAGCTCTTCTTCGTCGTTCTCGACGTTCGCGGCCAGCTGAATCACCTGATCGATAATGCCAATCGTGCGATCAGTGCCGGGTCGCTTCAAATAGAAACCTATTTCCCCCTTCGTGAAGTAAAGGCTCTCTCCTTCTTGCAGACCAGACTCTTTAACTAAAGACGTCAGCTCGGGTCGGCTAAGTGCATACTTCTGGACCGACGACACTTTCCCATCCTCTGTGAAAACAGCGTATCGCTGACCACCCACATGAAGAGCGCATGCAAATTCTGATCGAAAGAGCATTTGTTTCGCATTGATTGTCAACGGCATGCTCGCAAATGTTCCGTTGGCCGCCCCGTGAACGTAGGTGCGGTTCGCCAGCACCGTCACTTTTCGTCCTCTGCAGGTAAATCTCAACATCTGGAAGAACGGTTCCCCTGACACAGGAAGCAGTTCCCACGGTCTCCCGGGCACGGAGCGACTAGTACAGACATTGGCGTCGTATACCTGGCACTGCGACAGACGCCCTTTGAAACGCTTCGCTAGCTCCTGTAGTACATTCGACTCAGTTGGCATAGCCTTTTTCATTTTCATCCGTTTCACGGAAGCCGCCAAGGTGCGCGCTCGAAGCCACGCCATGGTTAGAGTGGCTGTCGATCGATGGAAAGTCGAATTTCGGATTCACGAGGGCTCCCATCTGCAGCCTAGAAAGGCACTCCCTTTTTCCAAAAGGCTCGACGAATCTTGAAGAGCAGGTCCAAGGGATTGCTGCGAGAACACCGACATTGACGACGGCTTGAGAATGCAGCCGACGGGCCTGCCGTCCGATCCCGGAAGTTTGGCTCTCTCTGCCGAATGCTCATAGCGTCGATGTCTTTTGTGGCATTTCTATCAGGCGATCAAACCGAGGGCTCGGAATGTCGAGCGAGCTGTTGAGATTGCTGTCGGATCGAGGTTTAGAAATTGGGTTCGATCTCTAATTCGATCCATTGGGTTGGTGCGGATGAAATGCGAGTAAGGAGGCTCGGCAACCTTCTTCCTCGACTTCGTGAATTCCCAGGATTCTTGTATTCTTAGCGTTACTTGTATTAAACTAGGACGTTCCAAAAACAACCGCACCGGAAACCGGTAGGAGAGGACTA